>Ga0209700_102327_pt1 | contig 38796 bp, 14 predicted proteins | sample SiratroredBW_FD_187528 | JGI IMG/M metagenome (GOLD analysis project Ga0209700, IMG submission 187528) | Root nodule microbial communities of legume samples collected from California, USA - Siratro red BW (SPAdes) (version 2) | ecosystem: Host-associated > Plants > Roots > Nodule | place: USA...
ATATATATATATATATATATATATATATATATATATATATATATATTATTAGCCCATAGCAGATTATTTGGACCGGCAAAGACTGAAAAATGCAGGGGAAGTGATGTGAGATTCTAACTATATATCCTTGCCTGCCCAATACACAAAAACAAAGAAGAAAAAGTAATCATCCATTGTCTTGATTCCGTCCAAGAGAATATTGCCTTAATTTTCGCAAATTATATCTATTCTGAGGATTTGCACACACAGGATAAGGAGGCATCACATGTATACATAAAATTCCCTCATAATTATTGTGTCCCCCAAAAATTATATCTATCTCAACCGTTATTATGAAGGCACATGTGTCTTATCTTGTGTTTCTCAATACAATCAAACAACATAAGCTATTATATGTAGACGTGCATAACCAAAAGTAAAATATCGCCAAGGATTCTAAATAATTATCATCATAGAGCAAATATCTTCTATAATTGTGGTGATTGAAGGGTGATTCTCAGATAAGGACAAAATGGTGTAATGTTTACATAAAAGAGAAAAATCCCCTCAAAAATATGTAGAAAAATCCCAATTTATAAAGAGTCTCAACTTTTTTAATTACTTAGAAACTTTCTGAGATGAATAAACCTAAAGTCATGTCGAACACTTTACTTTTAACCAAAGCATTATTATTTGATGCTCAAGAGAAATCCAAATTATGTTATATATGTCAGCCCCATTTGTCTATTGCACATGGATTGCTGTATTATCTTCAGATTTGTGGATCACAATATTGCAGTACTATTTCTTATTCATATAATATATATATATATCCACATTTATATATATTTTTTCTTATATTATAATAAAAAATAAAAATGAAAAAAAAAACTCAAATCTTCTTACTATAAAATATAAATGTTTTGTCAACAATACGTTATTAATTTGAGTAGTGATAGATTTATTTTTCTCAACCAAAGTTCTAGATTCAAAAATTTCAAATAAAAAATAAAACTTAAAATCTATTGAAAGTAAAAATAATCTATCAAATTTAACAAAGGTCGTAATAGTACAGCAATAAAATACCGTATTAATCATATTTTCAACTTTGAAGTATTGTATTGTTCGCGTGATAGTTGGTAGCTCTATTGATAAACTAATACTATAAAATTGAGATTGTTTTGGTCTTCCCATAATATATATTTTTTCCTTTTAAGTAATTTTGTAAGATTATTTTTATTTTTCAAAAAATTTTATCAAGTAAAATAATAAATTTTGAAAAAGTACTATAAAAGTATAAAAAATAATATACTGAAGGAAAAAAATATATTATATGATTAAAAGTTTCTAAATATTCTGAAAATAATATTTTTACTAATATTTTTTTCTTATTAGATAAAGAAAGTATTGGTGTTTTTAAAACTTTTCCTTTTTTACATTATTAATTATATGAATCAAATAGTGTGTCATTTTCAGTGAGGAAGTTTGCCACTTCTGCTCTCATTGGTCATCGATATCCTCTTTTAAAAAACTTCAACATAAAATTTATTAAGGTTGACATTTGAAATTCAAATTTCTACAGGAAGTGCATTTATATTCTTCAAATACCGTTTTCACACACGGAGTACGTAAAAACGTGAATCACGCTCTAATCTTTAGCATGTGACAAAAACTACGTTGGTTTTGTTAAATACAAGGATTAAAAAGTTTCATAAAACTAAAATAGTTTACATTTAAATAAAAAGTAAATAAAAAAAACAAAAACACATGGTTCACAAAGCATCCCGGGAAAACCCAAAGAAAACCAACGATTTGTTTTATGACGATGTTAGTGTTAATGTTCTTGGAGGAAGTGGAATCTTAGTAAAAATGGAATGAATGTATAAAACATTTATTTTTAATTCATTTGCCTTTCTTTCTTTGAAAGATACCATTGAGTGAGTGAAAGAGAAAAGGGCGAGCAAACATTACAAAATCGTGGTACGTGACATTGAGAATGCGCGTGAATGAGCAACTTTATAATTGCAAGTCCACTCCATTTGGTCGTTGGAAATATTCCACCGTGCCACCAAGGGAGTTAACCATGTGGGTTGGTTTAGTTTCAAAGTACGTGCGTTTTTTCATGAAATTGCATCAAATATAGCTACAAAATAAGACCGAGAAAGGTGTTTGTATTAATTTAATGCTTCTCTCATCAGAACCGCAAAATTATTAAATACGATTGTTGTTTAGTTGTAATATTCAAAACTGTGTTGAATAAGGTTGTAAGAAATGTAGTAAATCTCTTCTACTTAACGGTACATGGAGAATAAGTCTTTTTATAATAGTTTTTTTTTTTTTTATGATTAGGGTGTGTGAAGTGTTCAGTTTCTCTCCTTTCTTGAATATTAAATGGTAGTAGGACCCTGTTACTATAACCATCGTCATCAATTCTTGATGGGGTAAAAATTTAACGAGACTTTATTGGCACAGTGGGCTTTAGTATTCCCTTCAAGTAGTATTGTCCAAAGATCACATTAAAGTTTTGATTTGACGTGAAATGAAAGTTGACCGCGGAAGATGACCGAATTTTATATTTGGGACCGTTGACCATTGACTCACAAATATTGAGAATGACCTTTCATGGGAGTTTAATCTACTATGTCAGTATGCCCAAGAATAATCCGCAGGGTATTTTTCAAAGTATAGCATCTGTATTCGTTCTATTATAGAACTCTTCCTGATGTATAAGATGATAATTAGGTTTTATCTGAGTTTGGAAGTGAAGATAATGCTCAGAATCTGATCATATCACCATCACGCACGCACCATTAATACAGACAGCATAACAACTTTTGGCTGTGAGTCAGAAACTGTGCTCGTGCCATGTCACGAGGAAGATTTACTAAATTGGTGGGGATAATTACAAAGTATTAGGTGAGATTACATACACATTCAAGCTGGCAAATTTAAACTTACCAAAATAATTAAATTTAGTATACAGAACAGTTTACAAAGGAAATCTTTTGGGTGAGAGATCACCGCTTCCCTATACTAGTACCTACCACAGCTAGTGAACCCTTACGCCAGTTGAAAAGCTTCTTGTATTGTCTGTGCGAATTGGAACAATTTGACCTAACCATGAATTTGCAATACTTTGAAGCAATTTTTACGATCAGTTAAGGTGATGGTGGCATCCGATGGATAGGCATGAAGAATCAGAGTGGACACTTCACCATGTAAACCCCACAAGAGAGATAGAAACAGGTTTTAAGAAAAGCAAAAATTTGATGCAGTAAAAAGTCTCAATCTTAAAAGGGATCGAGTTACACACACACACACATATATATATATATATATTAAATTATTCAACAATTAAATTGCAGCATTTTCTCAATAAAAGCAAGTATCAGATAAAAATAAATACCATGAAGTATCACATGAGTCCAATTAGAAAATTACACATGCACAAGTAACCATGTTCAACGGAGATCAATAAGCAGATTGACACTTCGAGGAACTTGAGCTCAAATGGTGAGTTTCGTGGAGGGTGGGCATTGGGAAGAGGCCACTCACAACGAATATACTACAAAGTGGTCAGTGAAGTAATGCTATCCATTATGCTTAATATGCTATAAAATATAAATAACATCAGATTTGCCAGTTTATTTTATATGGGTATGAATTGAAAACGAGTACTTCCGTGTATCATTCCGTTGGAAGATTTGAGCTCTGTTAAATCATATTTCTTTCATTGGGTGGAGAAGCGGAAAGGCAATGTCAGCATCAAACTACATCACTAGTGAAAAATCCTTTTAAGACATGTAGTATAACTGCGCAACACCATGCTTGACAACTGTGAGCACTACAAACTTCCATCACGTAATCTTTCTGGTGTCAACCATCAGTTTATAGAGAGCAAATCCACCTCGATGACAGCCAGGCATCCTAGAAGTCATGTTTTCTACTTCAACCTGAAAGATAAAAAATCAGAGTCATGCTTCAAAGGCTAAAAGGTTCGCCGTTGTCAATATAGGCATTAAATTTAGAAACAGTAGACTAGGTACTAAGAATAAAACATCAGGTATTTAGGTTCCAACAGATCCCATTATAACCCAGAGGAAGAAATATCACTAAGCATTTAGTTCTAAATATGTAGCTATGTCATTATCATCATTTCATCATGCTACAGCTGCAAATCGGGGCTTCCTCTGACGTCTGAACCTACAATCATTTTGATGGGCCTTCTGTCGCATAAGAAAAAAGAAGAAGAATGGCCATGCTCATTTCTCTTACTAATGCCACTAACAAAAAAATGCAAATGTTCTTAAATGGAAACAGCCAAAAAATAAAGTGAAAATAATCACATAATTATTATTAAGAATGGATTTCATGCCAACAAAATAAGAACAAGTTTTAGATTCACCATTGGAACAGCGTATAGCTGAGTCGATTCATAGCCATCCTGTGCGCTAGAATAAAATTGCTGAGCTTCCTTTGAATCAAGACTACATTTGATAAAGAAAAATGCAGTCGGTCGCACATTCAAATTCCTGCGAGATACGCCAATGAAAGTAGGGATGCTCTACATGAAAAACGCTCAAAATTAGATACTGAATCTTTGAACCTATTCAATCCCATTTTAAAAGGAAAAGGAAACAGGTGATTAAGATTAGCAAAGCATACTGAAATTTTATCTGCAATCAATGCACACAGAAAAGGTGTATCACAAAAACCAAAACATATAAATCACAAAGTCTACCAAAGCTAGCATATTAGGTGGCTCTGAAGTTCAGTCATTTATATGGGTAAAAGCCATGTATAAATAATGTGTTCTCTCACTCATCTTAAAGTAGGAATTATGAAATTTACAAGGGATGAAGCTGGCACTCCAATTTCTTCAACTACTTCACGAACTATGCTGTCAAACATCTCCTGTGAAACCTTTCTGTTAATAGATTCTGCTAACTCCTTGACATATTGATGAGATGTTATACCAATTTCTTGAGGCTGTCAATCATTAATAAAGAAAAATCAATGTTTAACCAAATCTACCAAGAATTTTTATCAACAGGAAAAATTACGTGCTTTTATTCAGTAATAAATTAATCGTTGAATAGAAGATAATACAGTAAAGTAAAAAAGTGCAGAAAACAAGATGGTACAGCAAAGGAACACATATCATGACGACAAATAAATGCATCACACAGAAAAACCAAATCAAAGACTTATTTTAGGACTAACTGTGCGTTCCAGATTTATTGTAGAAAAAAAAATGTACTATTGCAACAAAAAGTTTTCACCATTTAATACCTCAGGATGGCCTCCAGGGAAAACAAAATGTCGAGGAAATTCACCAACATTATTACTTCGTTGTAATACAAGTATTTTGTTGTCTTTTGTTTCCACCACTGCACCATTTCCTAGTGGGCTGGAGGTGTGCTGACAAAGAACGGAATCATCTGGGGAGAAGGATGTAGGTAAAAGATTATGACAAATAAATCAATACCAATTCAACAGCAAAGAAATGATGGAAGAGGAGGAGGCAGAACCAGAAGGAACATAAAAGCTTTGCAATTTTGGTCTATATAATTCCATCCATTGTTGTTTAATAATATTTAATCAAAGGGATAAAATCAAACAATCAATGCATCCAAACCTAGGATGAAATTAACATGTTTGAACAGTGTTTGATAAAAGCTGTGTATAATTTGTGACTTTGACCCTGAAAAACCATGGATAAAATACAAATATACAAAGCATCTGACCTCTAACATAAGTAAGTTCTCTTCCTACAACTAATCATAAATGAACTTCTCTATCTTCCCTCTGTGACTAGTAAGTTATTTCTTAATGAACACAATCAACTCATGAAACAACTAATACGTGATATTGCCCCTTCTTTCTTGTTCTCACAGTTAGCAAAATCTATGAAACGACATGACAGTCGAGGTAGAAAAAATATTACATCCTCTACCCTTTTCAATTTTTTCCAATTAAAAATGGAACACAACAAATGCAAACAAGGCACAAAGGAGGAAGGAAGGACCTATAACAGTTATGATTTGGATGAAGATTGTGCTTCCTACAGGAGTCCAATGTTGTGGAAGAAGTTAGATATCTAATGCTAACAGTTACGGAATTGGATAGCTATATGGTGATGACTTTCTCAAGTTCCCAATGGCCAATGATTAAAGGATCCACTTATATGTCCCCTACTTGGGAATATAGAGAAGAGTGATAATCATATTTTCAGACAAAAGGGGAAACTCCACTCTATCGAAACAGAAAACAGAAGAGAGATGCCCAACTGCTGCCTTAGATTTTCATTAACTCAGCTTTGATCCCCTTCCCCTCCTGATAAATTTTAAGGGACATCAAAGCAGCTTCATTTTGAAAGACAGGTGTCACATTGCCCTAAGTTCAGGTGCTAACAGTGTAAGGTCATAGGGTAACCACAAAATAATAGTATGGGAGTTTACAAGGTGGAAAATTGTAATGATTTTACCTTCTGATGGAACCAGGAACCTTTCCCACAAAGGACTTAAATTTGTCCCCACAAAAGTCCTGGAAGCAAGTTTAACCAATAATTAATAAATAGAGGGAATTAGAACTGAGTCAAAAATACAGGAGAGAGCAGCAATAAGATTCAACTGTGCTTAAAGCATCCATTGCAGAGATATCCTCCAATGGTTTCAGACAAACATTAAAGATAACTGACTGTGCAGCATATAACATGTTGACAGATACAATATAACTATGAAATTGTTTAATACATCAATCATGCACGTGTTTTCTCGGGCAAGACCACCACTACATAGAAATTTAATTTGGAAAATACTCAAATTTCTGACTAATTTACCAAATATGATAAACTATTCTCAACCTACTAACGATAAAGGCATATTAGAAGTCATGAATGTGAACAATGAGAAAGATACAGATTAAAATCATTAAAGTATCCAAATGAAAACTGAAACTATAATTAATTTCTAATTCAAGATTATAGAATCGTTATCATCCGATCAATATCACTGCCCATGCTAAACAGAAAACATACATTTAAAAGAGGAGCGCTGAGGTCACACCTATAATCCGTCAAACCTAGGTGGAGGCATAAACGTGATTCACGGTCGGATCCATCTCCTGCTTCCAGAACACAGCCTCCATACTGTGATAATTGAAACAAAAAAATATAGACACGCTCTGTAAGGGATAGTCCTCTGAAAAAAAACATTGGCGCTCGTGTAAACGAGGTGCTCGACAAAGTCCTCGACAGGGCCTCAAACTTCACTCTAGCTACAAGATCACCTCTCAGATACATAACATTACATGAAAACAATAAAAGGCTAAAGTGAAAGAGATTGAAGTTAATGCATTATATCGTGGAATATAAACATGGATAAATAAACATGCCATGACCCCAAGGGCCACATGTTCCTTCATATAGCATTATCGATTATAAAACATTAAAGCCTCTATTGTTCATCTGATTCATTCCATAACAGTATTAAGACACCAAAACTCAGAACACGGCAAACACACATTAACAAGAACAGAAAAAAAACGTATACTATGACAAGAGTTAGTTAATATCTTCAGAACTTTAGCAACCGGAATCCAACTTAAATATTCTTAGTATCACTTACATATACGTTAGTGTTATGATATGACTTCAATTTTGGTGAACTAATTTGAGAGAAGGTAAGAGAATCTCATTACCCTGAACTTCTTTCCATTGAACAGTGAATTGTTCTTCAGACTCCTCTGCTCCCATATCTGCGCAACGGAAACAGAAGATAAGCGTAAGAGGAAACGATAGCACAAGAAAACGAACACAAACAAATGCAATCCACCTCGGAAATCGTGTTCTCTAAGCTGGCGTCAGAGTGGGGGATGCGGTCGTAGGCGTCGCTGAATGCCACGGAAACCTTCAAAAACAGAAAATGTTGGTTAGCGAGACGCGTCTGAGGGGAACGGAGAGGGTTCAGAGCGTAACGAGCCTGAGAAGGTGAAAGGCCTGAAGGAGTCGACACAAGCAGCGAGAAGGAAGAAGGTTCCGCGGTGGTTGCATCTTTCTCCATCGCAACGTCGACGATTCCTAACCGAATCTCGAACTCCGACTACGGCTTCGTCCAGAGGTAAAGGGCCCACTGAGAGGCAACATTGGGCTCTAATTTGGGCTACAATTGGGTTGTAATCCATGTAAGAATAAGCCCAATCGCAAAGCCTTATACTTATTTCATGAAGCGACCCGAACTAGTGTTTGTTTTCCAGAACAACCATTTCCCTTGACAAATTTAAAAATGTTGGTGCGGCGTTTCTCAGGTAAACCGCCGTTGAATTGCGCCGTTCCCCCCACCGTTATCCGGCACTGGTTCTCAAGCTCCAATGAAAACGACGACGTACAGAAAGTGTTCGGCATACTGAGCAGCACCTCCACGCCGGAAGAGCTGAAACAATCCCTCAAAGCAAGCGGTGTTTTCCTCTCCAATGAATTGATCGATCAAGTTCTCAAGAGGGTTCGCTTCAGCCACGGGAACCCCTCCCAAACCCTAGAGTTTTTCCGTTACACCGGAAGAAGGAAAGGGTTTTACCACACTGCGGTTTCCCTCGACACCATGCTCTACATTCTCGGTAGAAGCCGCATGTTTGGTCACGTTTGGGACCTCTTAATCGAATGCCGTCGGAAAGATCAAACGGCCATAACGGCTCGCACCGTTATGGTCGTGTTGGGTAGAGTTGCCAAAGTGTGTTCCGTTCGACAAACGGTGGACTCGTTTAGAAAGTTCAAGAAGCTGGTGGCTGAGTTTGATACTAATTGTTTCAATGCTCTGCTGAGAACGCTGTGTCAGGAGAAGAGCATGACGGATGCTAGAAACGTTTACCATAGTTTGAAGCATCAGTTTCGCCCTAATTTACAGACTTTTAACATTCTTCTTTCCGGGTGGAAGACCCCTGAGGATGCTGAGGGGTTCTTCAAGGAGATGAAGGAAATGGGAGTGACACCTGATGTTGTTACATACAATAGTTTGGTGGATGTTTACTGCAAGGGGAGGGAAATTGAGAAGGCTTATAAGGTGCTTGATGAAATGCGTGACCGGGATTTGTTGCCGGATGTGATCACGTATACATGTATCATTGGTGGGTTGGGGTTGATTGGGCAGCCTGATAAAGCTAGGGGTGTTTTGAAGGAGATGAAGGAGTATGGGTGTTACCCTGATGCTGCAGCCTACAATGCTGCCATCAGGAATTTCTGCATTGCAAAGAGGCTTGGTGATGCTTATGGTTTGGTGGAGGAGATGGTGAGCAAGGGTTTGAGTCCGAATGCAACTACTTACAATTTGTTCTTTAGGGTATTTTACTGGTCCAATGATTTGCCTAGCTCTTGGAACATGTACAAGAGGATGATGATTGAGGGGTGCCTTCCGAATACGCAGTCTTGTATGTTCTTGATAAGGTTGTTTAGGAAGCATGAGAAGGTGGAGATGGCGCTGCAGTTATGGGAGAACATGGTGGAAAAGGGTTTTGGGTCGTATACCTTGGTTTCTGACGTGCTGTTTGACTTGCTTTGTGATATGGGGAAGTTGGAAGAAGTAGAGAAGTGCTTCTTGGAGATGATTGGGAAGGGTCAGAAGCCGAGTAATGTGTCGTTTAGAAGAATTAAGGTTCTCATGGAACTAGCGAATAGACACGAGGCCCTTGAGAACTTGACGCAGAAAATGTCCATATTTGGGCGACCACTCCAATTGCATCAAAGTTCAGTGAGCCAAACTGAGACACCGGATTCTCTCTTCACTAATAGTTAGAACTGATTGTGGCAAAATGAGAGGAAGATAGGGGGTATTAAATCTGTTACAGAAGCTGTAGGAACATCCGGATATGCCTTTTAGAATTAGTTTGAGATGAGTGCGAAGATAAGAGAGTTGAACAGTTATTAAGGTGGGAGTCAGTATAGTAAAGATCACACATTCTATGTACCGGAAACTTATTGGCTCCATTGAGTGTTCTGAAAGACACGGTTAGGGGCACTGAAGGGGGTGGAGTGTGTGCGATGTTGAGAACCATGCTGGAGAAACAATGCTTTATGTTGCTGCTGAACATGGTTATGTTGATATGGTGAGGGAGATGATTCAATATTATGCATCTTGCGGGTGTTGGACGTAAGGAAAGGAATGGTTTTAATGCACTCCACACTGCTGCCAAACAAGGCGATTTAATTATGCCTCCAAAATGACTTTCGATACTTGTTCTTTTGTGGTGTGTGATCTTCAGAGGGAATCTCAATTGTGTTTCTTTTGAGATTCCTTGAATTTTTTGTAAACGGGTAACCCTGATAGAAGCTCTTCCTGCCCCTGTTAAGATTCGCCATTGACTGCCATGCTTTGTTTCCAAAGGGCTTGGACAGTTTAGGTTGATTAGTTAAAGATAATTAGTTCTTCCTTTACTTAATGTATATGATCCTTATGAATTATGTTTTTAATATCTGTCTTCTTATTTTCAGGTGAGCAAGACCCAGAACTAAAATTATCTTGTTGGCAGCGGTCCCATTCATACCGCAAGAGAACCGCTTTTGTTTATACATTGTGTAATTATCTTTAACTATTGTTACTTAAAGTTGTATGTAAAAGAATAGAATGGTCAATTTTCTTGCAGTATTGTTTGATATTTTATTGTTTTCCTTTTTGTTGTCATATCATATTATACTAAATACTAGTTGCTACAGTTTACTTTTTTTAGAGGAAAAGTCTTATTGCATTTTTCTTTGTTTATGCCAAATTAGTACAAAATCTACTATAATGTCGCGTGGCATGAAATGATGATTCATCTGGGTTTGTTTGTTCCCTTTCATGAAAAATTGGATTGGATGTACTTTATAAAGGTTGTTTGACATCGATACTATGATACTTATCAGTTTTACACATTCAATGTTTTTATGAAATGTTTAAACTTTCAATCAAGTTTATATTTAACATTGTTAAATATAGCCGTATGACTTTCCTAATATAAAAACGGATTTAATTCATTTAAAGACATTTTGCCTCCTTGTCCATAAGAAAAAAAATACCCTCTAAATTAGATTCATCTAATGACAAACATAAATAGTGGAGGGGAAACACAAAGTGTAAATATGAAATTACACGGTATGTTGGTCTTAGTATCTTTTTTTGTTTTCCAAGGGTAACACAAAAGGATTATTGTTTCTTAACCTTAATAAACATAGAATTGAGGTCTTACATAATGTAAACTTTCATAAAAATAATAGTGATACAGACTTTATATTTTATCTCTCTTGTTTTACAAAATTATAAGTCAAATTATGACAACATAAATATGTTAGAATAGGATAATAATATTCAAACTAATAATGAAGTCTTCGATGCATTCTCATTAGATCACTCAAAATATCTCTAACATATCTTAAAGATTTTGACTTAGATTCAATATTATTGGAAGTAATAGGTATCCTACAAAGTTTTATAAGTTCTTTATCTACTCTTTTTTTAAAAATATTGTGTTATTTATCTCTTGTAACACCGAACTCAACACTTATAAAGAAACTTTCAAATATGGTTGTTGAATACATGTTATGAATGAAATTACACTCTTTGAAACCAACAAAAATAGATTATGTCTGATCTTCCAACTAACAAAACTACCAATGGATGGCATTGAGTTTACAAAATAAAGCACATATGCAATGAATCTCTAGAACGCTACAAGACACATCTTGTAACCAAGAGATGCACTCACTTAAAAAGGATCGATTTTATTTAAAGTTTCTCACCTGTACCAAACCTTACTACTTTGAATCTTCTTCTTACTCTAGTGGTTGTTAACAAAAGGATCTCAAGCAACTTAATACTAACAATGTCCTCCTCATGAAAATCTTCATAAAAAAGTTTACATAAAATTTTCACCGAGTCTTCAAACTCAACATAGGACCAATTTGCAAACTGCAACAATATTTGTATGGTTTAAACCAAAAAAGTAGACAATGGTATGCCAAATGATCTCAATTACTTATATTTCATATGTTTATGATCACTACTCAATTGATCATTCTTTATTTTTGAAACATGACGGAAATTACACCACTGCTCTTCTGATATATGTGGATGATATCGTACTCAAGAGAAATGATTATGAGGAAATCACTCGCATAACCAACATCCTTGATCAGAATTCTCACATCAAAAACTTTGGTAACTTTACCTACTTTCTAGTCTTAAAGTAGCTCATAACAACGTAGGAGTACATTTTGCCATGAAAGTACACTTTAGACCTTCTCAAAAAACTAACATACTTGTTTGTGCTCATGTTTTGACACATATGGTTCACTCCTCAATCTATCTCCTAATAATATTGATAATAATACTAAACTCAACGAAATTGACTTTACTTCACACAAGAGGCTTATTATATAACTAATCTATCTCATTAATACTTGCTCCAACATTAAGTTGTTTTTTCACATTTTTAGATATATGATGGGCAATCCCGATCATGGTATTATTCTTAATAGCAACAACATTCTTCAACTTAAGGCCTACAACTACTCAAATTAGGTTAGTTATCCTTAAACCAGAAGATCTATTACAAGATATTCAATGTATCTTGGAGAGTCTACTATATTCTGGAAATATAAGAAACAAACTACTACATCCAAAGTGAGTCTACAATAACCTGGAAATATAAGAAACAAGCTAATATATCCAAAGTTCTTTTGAAGCTGAATATCGAACCTTGTTGCTACTACTTGTGAAATACACGAAACACTTATTTCCTTAATATCCAAAGTTGTTCTTCTGAGACTGAATATCATGTTTGTTCTTCTCACAACCAATCAACTATTCAAATCGATTCAATCAAGTTTTTCATGAAACAATAAAACACATCAAGATCGATTGTCATATTTTGCTTGAAAAAGTTAATAACGGATTAATCAAGTTTCTTCCTATTACTTCTTCTTTTCAAGCTGCATCCTAAGCAGGTAAAGCAATTGCTTTAACTCAAGGTATCAAAGGCCTTAAAAAAATTTAATATTAATACATTATTATAAAATTTTAAAAATATTTAATTTTAAAATTACACTTAAAATTAATTTTTAATTAAAATTTTAAAATATCTCAACTGACTTTAAGTTTACATAGGTACTATAAATATTTTTATTTTTCAATGATTTCAAATTTATATTGGTACTATAAATATTATTTAATAAATAATATTTTTAAAACTTTATTATAATAAATTAATAGTATTTCTTCAAAAAAATTGAATAGTCAAGAATCGTAAATATTAAAATTTTCTAATTTTCTATCTCTTTCTACTATTCCATCATACTGACATCATTTATTTATATGTTATTTCATTCTCTAATTCTTTCACTTATCTCTTTTCTTTATCTGACTTCTTCACTTATGTCCTTCCTTTCTATGACTCTTTCATTGGTCGTCCCTCCGTATTCAAGTTGTGTGTGTTTGATTGTCATTAGGTCATTATCCAATTTCAAATTTGTTTTATCATTCTATATTGTACATTATGCGTATGTCTTTATTTTGTAACTGTAGATTGAGGATGTTTGCTTTTGCTACCTGTGAGTGCATCAATATCAGGTAAAGATAATATCAGATTGATGAATTGATCTCAAAATCATTTTTTTCATTATTATTTAGTTAATTTCAAAATATTTTTGTGCAGATTCAAAAAAAGAGCGCTACAAATTTAAATTTGTAAATTACATTTAAAGGCTTACCAAAGGACTGAACTGAAAGATATAAAGAGACTTGACTTCAAGAAAAAATACTACGATCAAGTTTCATTGTTTTGACTATTAGATTTTATTTTTGTAACTTATATTCAGTATTATATATATTATACTTTCTAATTTTATATAAAAATATACAAAAAATATCAACTTAAAGATAAGAATTAGGTTATTCAAAAGTTCAAAAAAGAGAAAGTTGAGTTTTTTTTGCTAAATCACAAAAAATACTTTTATAAAAAAAATGAATTAGAAAATGTAGGTGAGTGTTATTTGAATGTTTAAAGCTTGAAAAATATTTGAAACATGTAATTTGTTTGATTTTGATAGCTTAGATTTATTTTCAGAATTAAATATCATAAAAAAGATTATAAAATTGAAAAATGATAAAACAATTAACATTCTTAAATATATAAAAAAAATAAATTATTTTTCAAATAGATATATAGTATATAAATAATGTTAACAAGTAGAATATTAGTTGTTTCAAGTATTTCAAAACTTAAACTAATGAAATCTTATTTAAAATTAATAATATCTCAACAAATATTAAAAGAATTAACTTTATTATCTATTGAAAAATATTTTAAATAAAATTAATTATGATAATTTAATAGATAATTTTATATGACAAAAAACTTCAAAAATAATTTTTAAATAAAAATATAATAATTTTTTTTTCTGTTTTCTCTATTTTTTCTCTTATCTGTTTATATATATATACACCTTACTTCCTCTCTATTAATAACACATACTTTTTACTATCTTGTTTTATCTCTCTTTCTCACACTTCTTTTATTTTTCGAATTCTGAAAAGAGTCTCATGTGTTTTACATTAGAAGAATATGATATATATGATCTTATTAATAGGAAAGGCTAAACAAAATAATTGAACTTATTTTGAAACGTGATCTTATTTAATCTAATTGAATTTTTACATATATGTATACATTGGTGGATGATATATACTTACTCAAAATCATGTTTTTCTTCATCTTCGGTATCCAATTTATTTTCTCACCGTTGTTGCATGAATGTATTTTTTATGTGTTAGGAAGAGAGGCTAGCAATAAAACAGTGTCTCACACCTTTAGAACAAGTGTCGACAAAAAATAAAAAATAAAACAAATATAAATCAGAAGATATATTATATTTGTTTTATTTGATTTTAAACACGAATATATATATATATAGTCACGTTATCAAATCCGAATCAACTACTTGTCAGTAACATATTATATTTTTTTTACTTTTTCTCATTATTTTATTATAGTTCCTATAAAATGTTTAATTTTTGTTCTTGTCTTTTCTAAATGTAGATTAATTATCTTTGGTCCCTCAAATACTTTTCAAAATAACTAATTCAAGATGAATAAAATATTATAAGAAATATAACATTTTTTTTTAAATTAAAACAAAATAACAAAAAGCAAGAAAAATATAGGTCGCAAAGATCGATTTCTTTAAGAACCAGAAACAAAATATGACTATATTTTATAGAAAAAAAAAACACATATATATATATATAATGTTACTTCTATACATTTTTCTCTTATATATATTTATAAAAATTAAAGTCGCATAAAATTATTTTAAAAAATTTATATTTGAAGAAATATGGTGTTATAAGTTACATAACGGATTATAAATGAGATATTTGATATTTTTAACTATATTTAATATTTTCTTATAAAGATACAAGACTATTTTATTGTCTACTAAAGTTGAATATAGTTATTATAGTTAAAAAAAACTTTTTTTAATATTTAAGGTAATTATACTTGGTTTTTGAGCATGGTGTCATTAGTAGTTACTATCTATTTGATATTTTTCCGTAAAAATATAAATCTAAAACAAAAAAGTCAACTTAATTTAATCTTTTTGTATTTTCTTATATATTAATTTTTAAACTAAGATATTTAATGATGAAAGCAAAAGTTAAAATAATTTAATAAGTAAAGCCAGAAATATAGTTGAATTTTTCTTTTCGGGTATATTCTGAGAGGATGTCGTCTAAAATATGGATTAGACTGCTTCTTCTTTCACCTGTATGGATTAGACTGCTTCTTCTTTCACCTCGATGCTTTTCTTCGTGCATCCTTAGAAATTGGATTTTTTTAAATTTGTAATACATATTTAGAATATAATTTTTTTATTCTGAATTATAAATTTAGAAAAAAAAGTTATTTTAAATTATATAATTCCAAACATAATTTTGTGTATTTCAGATTATATAATTTATTTATACTTCAGATTATACAATCTGAATTATTACTTTATTTTATTCTTAATTCTACGATTTATAATACGAAAACGTGAAGAGGAGTACAGCTGAAATTTGAAAAATAAAAAGGATAAATTAGTATTTTTACCTTTCTTATAAAGGTGTAGAATGAAAATATGGAAGTGCATACAGAAACATTATATGAATTAATGTGGCACCTCTTGTTTGCAGTTTGGGCTTTGTTAATAGCACCTCCCTTCCCTAAGTATACCTTATAACTGTGGTTTGTTTTTACTAAAATATCCCCACAAAAATACATTTATGTTAACCGTGAATCGTGATGCAAAATGAAAATGTGTCTACGTTTTTATAATGAGAGTGTGTTCCCACTATAAAACGAAAATTTACGTGTTTGTGATTATACATACACTAGTAAAAAACTTTCAGAAACGCTACCATAATCAAAACTTATTTGTATGAAGGTATAAATAATGATTAATTTATATCAATATAAATAAAAACTACTTTAAATTCACTTTTTAATGACGATTATGTAATTATATTATTCTCATGGTTTCTTTATTTTTGGTACTCCTCATCTATTTTTCTTTCAATCAAATTTATAACACTAAGTGGCTATCTATGTAACTAACATTTAAGAATTTATGCATATTTTATATGGTGAAATATTTGAAATTATTTTAATTATAGATTTCTTCCAAGTGTATCTTTTTGGTAAGCATACCAAATCCATTAGTAAAATAAAAAAATTAAATATTTTTTTCTTAAAATATTTGCATAATGCTAATAAAGTATAAAATTTCTTATTATGTAGACTAATTGAACTACGAAATTTTATTAAAGATGATTATGAAATTCTTAAGAATAATTAATGTATCAAAATATGAAAAATAAGTAAACTAATAGTTTGAGTTTGTGTGAATGAGTAAATTTGTTCGGGTTAGATTTAACTCAATACATCTTTCTTACCATCTACCACTCAATCAAATATTTTGATTTTCAACATTAACGTTAATCATCAAATTTATTCAAAATTCTAATTATTTAGGAGAAAAAAATCAAAATTCTTCTAATAAAGCTCAATTATTTGTGTAACTCAAAAAAATATTTTGTATTAAGTTCAGTGATTAAAAAATATCAATAAAACCATGACCCATCATGATTCATTGGGTATAGTTACCTCAAGTCAAGACAATACAAGTATTTTTCAATCACAAACAAAGTCCTTAAAAAGCTATAAGTGATATTCACAACAAATATAAAACATAAAAGTAAAACACTAATATTGAAGTAAAAAGAAGATGATTTATATCAACAAAATACAAAATTAGTGTAGTTACATTTAAGCCAGCAAAAAAGAAGTTTAGCTACTCATGAATAAAGAAGAAAGAATAAATTATATATAAAAAAGAAAGAAATTGAGAAACCATAAAAACATAAGGAAGTTCTTCAACTATCCACCTAACATGTATTTCTCCAAAACCTAGGTTAAAAACTTCAATATAAGAATTTTTCTTACTTTTAAAATGATTAATTAAAGACACATCATATCTCTCACCCTGAAAAATTCACACTCAATCTCATAATCCTCATGCTCCACCTCAATTTTTTTTATAAAAATGCTTTTAAACTCAAAATAATTTACTCACTTGACTTCATCTTTCAAAGGTTTTTCTAATTATTTCTTCAATTTTTTTTACAAAAATATTTAGATTTTTAGTAATATATTCAAGCAAATAAAAGATTAAACCTACTATTATTTGATGATTGAATTAACATTAAATTTTATTAAACCTGAACTTCAAATAGTAAGCTTCCATTACATATGTCCTAAATATATGTATATAAAATATTTATCACCAAGTTAACATTGTTATTAATAAAAAAACATTTGTTTTGGAAGATCATTAAGGAAAAAATGAGATGAAAAGTATGAATAATATAAATACACTCTAAGGTCATTTTCATCCTTGTATTGAACAGCTAAGATTGTGTTTGAAAGAACACGTTCCCTTTCATTTTCTGGAGTTATTGATGTTAATGACTTTACCTTATGGATTATTGCTTAATGGATACCTTACACTTCAACTTGCTAATGAACTTTCAGTTTCATGCATATGCATTTAAATAATTTATTTCCTCCTCTCTATTTTCTAACAACAACCCAATCATGAATATTTAATATTCTTAACTATTATTGCAGCCTTTAAAAGAAATCAAATTTGGATTTTATTCTTATAAAAAGAGCTATTTCTCTTCTATTTCTCCAAATTTGAAAATTATCAATTTTTTTTATTGTTAAGGATAAAATGTTAAGTGATCATTCGAACTTATGCGTACCAGTATTGCAATATAATGGTTATATGTGTTTTCCTAAAAAAAAAAATACGATCAATAAAATAAATATTAATTATATTTTATAAAGGATAAAATCAAATTTCATCTATAAGGATTAAAGATTAAAAAATTATAAAAAATAAAATTAAACTTACTAACTTTATACGAAATACAGACATATTTAGGACTATTTGATATATTAAAATTTGAAGAAATATTTTTTTATCTATACTAAAAATAAAATAAAATATAAAATACAACTTTCAAAATTTTCAATTTAAAGAATATTGAAAATAAAATTTAATGAATTCAATATTATTTCATTAATAATTTTAAAACATCTTATCCTGACAAAATAAAAAACTCTTTTTTACAAAATAACTGATTAATGTTACATAAAATGTGTCTTCTACTACCATAAGTGTCACAAGTTTATACTGGCTGAAAAATTAACAATTTTATTTTAAAAGTATTTTAGAAAGCGTTGGAAATAAGCGCATTTCTTATTAACAACTTTTTTTCTTGAAAATCAAGATAAAGTGGCATTTAAAACAATTTTTTGATAAAAAAAAAATCGACCCCGTAATAAGTGTTCTAAAAATAAATCTACCTAACATTTATCAAATAATAAAAATATTTTATCATTTTTGTGTCGAATATTTTTTTATTTTATTTTTTAGTCCTGAAGACATTTTAAATAACACTTTGAACAATAAAATAAAGTACTTTAGATAATGTTCCTAAGACAAAAATAAAATAAAAAATAAAAGAAAAAAAGTCAAGACAAAATTGATAAAGACAAAAAATAAAATTTATTATATCAGAAAAATAACATTTAAGTTTAAAATAGTTAAGAAAAATAAAACTATTTCTAATTGAATAAATAAATTTAAAAATTTGATTTAATATGTAACCTTATAATTAAGAAAGTTATTGTAAAATAAAGAACATGATTGTATAAAAAAATAAAAAAAAATTATAAAATACTATCTTGAGAAATAGTAATATTATCTTTACAACCTTCTTCTTGTGCTTTATCTTTATTTTCTCTATAGTTAGAATCAAATATGGAATAAGTATTTTTATGTTGTTTGTATAGTATATTTTTTTAACAAATTAATCTCACTCTTTTTTTTTTTTCTCGCTTCTTTCAAATGACTAAAAAAAGTAAATATCATATTTAATTTATAGGATATTATTATTTTTATAATTTAGAGAATTTTTTGGATTCATTAAATTTTATAATTTTAAACGCGTGACATTATTTTAAGTAGGGTAGCCACGGACTTAGATCAATATGGTAAGTTAAAAAGTATGAAATAATTCAAATAAACAAATAATATTAGTTCAAGTCGAAATAAAAAATATCTAAATTTAATCAGTTTAATCTGGATAGGATCCAAAATTATTTAATCTACCCAATTACATAAATCTTTTATTTTATTTACTTTATTAACTTTTACAATTTAGGGATTTAATTATTATAGTTTAACTCGACCTTTTTTTATCCTTTAAAGTAAAAATTCATAAACCAATTTCTAATTAATTGAATATTTTGTTTTTTGATTTTATTATTTTAATAATGAATTTGATTATTTGATGCTGACAAGTCACATCATAACTAAGACTACTTGAGTTCAGATTTAAGATCCAAATTAAGAAATTTTGATCTAAACCGATTAAGTTGACACATTAAAATAACAATACCATGAATCTAATTTGAACCAACGATAAAAAGAAGATTTTAAGATCTTATATCATAGAGAAATTAATTTACGGATATATGATATGGGGGCACATTCCCTTAATCTTTATAATATTGTCATGGCTATTGTCTTTAGGCTTCATTTGTTTCCAATTTTGTTTTTATTTTTTTTTTTGTAAAATTATCAGCTTAAAAATCAGAAGAAAAAGAGGAGTGGATGGATTTGATGGGGTAAATTTGTATTTTTGAAATATGAGTTGAAATAAATAATTGAGATTTGATTCATATTAGGAAAAAAAAATGAAACCATATGTCTCCAAAATCCACCAAATAGTAAAGAAAAATTGTTTAAAATCCACCAAATAGTAAAGAAAAACTACCTCCACTATATCTATTTCTGATTCCCAAATCTTCTCTCATTCTCTATCAATATGTTTTTTTTTTTAAGTAAGTTCACCTATAACCTAACTCATAATCTACTTGACCTAAATGTTTTAGTGTACAAAAATGGATATTATTTTTTTTATAGTTATTCATTTATTTTGAAACGGTAGTTTTATGTCTGAATGCTACCAAACGCAGCCGTTTCTCATTCTTATAGTAAGATTTATAGAACCTACTCATATTGTTCAACTAATTAAGTTACATCTCTTGATACTATTTTTAATATGAAATTGCCAAAAATGTATTGTTACCGCACTTGGTATGTTCGTATATTAATTATAGAGAGTGAAGTTAGTTATGTTAACATGAGTCTATCTAATAAAATGTGAAGCTTGAACATCAAGCTTTTAAGTTTAAATTATACATGAACATTTTTAGTGGGATTAGTTCATGAATCTAACCCACATGCCATTACACACATTGAATTATGTAATCCATTTTATTACATCTAATTAATTGTACTTTATGTGACAAACATCATTTAATTTTACTTGGTTGCGAGTTTATAAAAAAACAAAGATTTATACAAGGAAAAAAATTTATATTCTTTTATTACTCAATTTATTTTCATCATGTTAACTATCATATTGAGTAACATGTTCCTTTCCTTCGATTTATCTTCAAAGTAAAAAAGAAAAAACATATAAATAAAAAAATGAATTAATGTCTACACAATAAAAAAAAAAAAAAATCATCCCCACTAATATCAAATGATTAAAAATCACAAGAAAAATAATTGACTTTTACTTACCAAAAAATAGATTGTTAAATTTATATGTAATCGAAATAACTACCAGATGTAGAGAAAATTCTATAAATAAATAGCCATAGAAATTGAATTATTTTATTTGCTTCACACAACCATAAATTTAGTGACTAAACTTTAATTATCATCATTTTTTGTCGCTATTTCAATCATCATACAAATTTGATTAGGTTGTAGATTAATAACAAATGTGAATTTGTTGCTATAGTCTTTATCATAATTTTGCAACCAACTTATTTGGATGACTAAAATAGTTACTAAATGATATTTTCTTATACCAATTCATTCTTTCTGTCCTTGATTTGTAATTAATTTGAATCGGTGACCATTACTAATTACGACTTTTTTATAATAAATTATTATAAAAATTAGTAAACATATTACACACTAATCATAAACAAAACAAATCTTTCACACTGTCTGTATATATAGATCCAAATAAAGTTTATCATATAGAATGTTCCTTTTTTTTTGGGTCAAATAAACATTAGTTCTCATAGCATTAATTTAAGTATACATCATTTTAACTTGAAGCACTGGAGACATATCCACTCTTGTCGAGTGAAAAATCTGAAAGCACAGAGAAAGAACCAGCCATCTGTAGTATTCTGGACCTCATGATCAACAAGTGGCATTTAATTGACACAAATCATGTGATGTATTAATTTCAGAGCTTTCCCTTTTCGCTTCAATTAAAAAGGCGTTTTACTTCTATATCAAAAAATAAGAAATAAAACTGAAGAGGGTAGAAGTTTTTTTATCCAACACCTAATTTTATCTGTAGTCACTGATTCAAAACAAAACATGTAAAGTGATGCTTATATTGAAAATATTGCAATTTTGTGTAGGGTTTTGAATCTTTTACCATTCTTAAATAGCTTCACGCTTGTGATGTTTTTGACGAACAACGCGTTCCCTTTAGTCACAAACATTTATTGTGTTGTTGGGTCGCTTTGGGTGGCTTCTTCAAACCCCCTATTGATTAGACACCCTACTCCTGTTCTACCCTTTATGTGATCTTTTGTCTTGTTGCACCAACAAACTCAGCAAAACTTATAATGTGCCTGCATGAGTTTTTATTGTAAAAACAACCATTCATTTTACATCTGTTCCTATTCTTTTGGTATATATCATGGCAATCTTGTGAGACTGTTATGTTCTTGAATATAATATTGTTGTCATGCAAACACACCATATGATCATGCTATGACTTTCAACCAGCATTTATGGTGTTCTGATCTCATCACTGCTGCTGCATCCTAAGAGACTTTTATTATATAAGAGGAAGAACGAGAGAGCATGAAGAACTCATCCAAAAAAATGGACCACAAAAGAAGTTACCATTTTATACTATCTAGCTAGCTGTCCTCTGCTATGTATAGCGTGATTCTTTTTTTCTTTTGAGAAGGACCACACAAAACATGCACCTAACTTTTGACAACGCTTTTTCTTTCTATATATCCTATATTTGACAGTTCAATTTCTTCCTTAACGACAGAAACATTCTTGTATGCTGCAGGGCTAAAAAAATTCAAGTATAATAAATAAATATGTATATAGACTATGTTGTTAACAAATAATCAATTTGATATCATTTTGAAGAATTTTTTGGCAGAAAGAACTAGAGAAGGTCAAATTATACATGTTGCTTAAAAACTGCTAATATTTTTTTAGAATATAACATGCATGCATATATAACAGGCAATGTGTATAATTAACTCTGCAATATGTGATGAGCACATAGTAGTTTCAAGAAGTTAATTGAAACGGTTGGAACTTGATGGAGGCATGGTGTTTGGAAATTTTAAAACCTAACTAACACTTTTGTAGTTGTGAGTTTCAAGTATCACAGCAAATTATGGGATGGATGCTGCTAGAAATTATTGCATGTCTATTATTTGGGTTAGTTTTTGCTGCAGAAACTGCCCCCACAGACTGGGTCCTCTCATCTGGTTTTTCCATACATGAATGTTTTATATTCTAATTTATTGTGTTTGTGAATAAAAAGACATTTCATAAACCATGTGATCTCAAATGTGGTTTTGATAATTTCTTTTTCTTTTTTATTTGCTTAATGATGGTAGTATTTATTTATTTTTTCGTCCAAAAAGTCACTGTTATGCATTTTTATTATTAAAAATTTGTCTTTAATTGGTTGTCAAACAGTGTACAATTATCAAAATATAATTTTCCTTTCATATAATATAAGATTTTAAAAATTTAATGCCACTAATTTAAAGTTTTCATTAGCATTTATATCTTGGATATTTGGCAACATTGAGCTCTAACAACCGAGTTGTTTTCCATGCCTTATGCAAGATCCTTCTAGCTAAGCTATCTAGCCGAAAATTTAGATGGAAATTTATTGTTTTGAGTTTTGCTTTTCTCTCTCTTGCATTTAAACTCTTCTTTTAATATAAAATAATATTTTGATAGCTCCTCCCTATCACCAATTAATATTATAACAATATCTAAATATTATTATACTTATTCAAATATTTATATTATTCTAATAACATTTTCAAATAGTTATATAAAATAAAAATTATTAAAATACCATTACTCGTTGTTAAAATTTTGAATAATTGAAATTTTAACGAATAAAAGATAGAGATTGGACCTAAACCCGAACATAGAATTAACTCTAATAACAAATTTGTAGTGATATAATTAGAAATATATTATAAATTGATTAGAACTATATATATATCGGTTAATAAACTGAAATAGAAATTATTGATATAAAAAGTAGGAGAATTTCAGGATCAATTAATAATTAATGTAGAAAGTAATCCATAATTATTTGTAAAGGTAGTTGATGTAGAATGTATAATTTTAAGTCTGTTCTAGCTTTTTCTAATAAATATAGAATGTGATGGTTTTTTAAATAAATATAACGTTCTTGAAATTGCTCACATGATGGAGAACCATGTCGAGAAACTTAGTATCTAGATATGTAAAAATGTTAACAATAATTACACTTTTTAGATCTATAAGAATGATCACAGTAGTAAACTCTTCATACCTATAAGACAAACATAAAAAAAATGGCTTAGATCTCCAAACCTAAAAATGGGAAGAATCGACAATTTAAGGTAGTAAAAGTTATTAATAGATATGAAATAAATATGAATATATATTAAATTAGGAGTGAATTGGAGTTAAAGTATAAACATCAGAAATAAAAATGGTTGAGGAGTGAAGAATCTAATTTTTTTACGGGTGAATATAAGGTGGAGTGATACCAAACAAGAAATAGAATTGAAAATATTGTAATTCATAAAATGTAATACATTTTGTTTGAAAGAAAAATACGTTATCAATCTTGAGAAAGATATCTAAAACATCTGAGTAAACATGGTGGATACCGAATGAATTAAATTAAAAAATGAAAAATTATATAACAAAAACAAAGGTTTTTTCAAATGAAAAATAAAAAACTAAGATAAGAAAGAAGAAAGGAGATAAACCTTTTATGTCAACCATTAAATCAAGTTTATATGATTCAACATTTGAAATTGAAGGTTGTACATTCTCATTTGACAAAATAAATAATAAATAAAAATATTAAAAGAAGTAGAAATAATGAAATATGTAGTGTAAAAATTTCTTGATTCAATAAAATTGATATTTATATTTAAGATGTGTCATCAATATTATTATAAGGAGAGAAAATAGTTCGAAGATTTGAGTGAATTTTGTAATATTAAATAAGTTAAATAGTTGAGAAAGAATTCAAAAGAAAGAAAAAAATTCTAAACAAAACAAAACTTGAAAGAGAAAAGTGAAAATAATTTTTTTGGATTACTAATAATTTAGCATGAAAAGGAAATATTAGTTACCCTCGTATTCATACTCAATTAATGAAAAAGCTATTTTATTAAAATTAGAAGATATTATTTAGAAATTCAGTATATTTATTTTTACATAGTTTTTCTCAAACAACTTAAGGTCCTGTTTTTGTACTTAATATTATTATCTAGTAACATTCTGTCTTATCTATCCACCATTATCTAGGAAGAAAGAGAGAACTCCATTCGTAAAAGACTTAAAGACCCCACAGCTCAAACTGCATCATCAACCGCTACCGGGTCCCTTTCGGGCGTTTACTTTCTGGTACTTCTGCAAAAGCTTCAGAAAGAAGCAAAATCTCCACGGACTACCTAGGGTTTTTCCTTTTGCCGTTCAATTACTTGCAACCACTGTTATTAAAGCTTCTGCTCGTACAATCTAATTCGTCTGTGAAAAGACTAGAAGCTATGAATGTCTTTGAAACAGTGGATAAAAGTTTTTTTTTTCCTTAAATATGTTACGAAATTAGTCCTTGGAAGAAATAGTAGGAATTTACCCCAAAAGGTATAATTGGAATTTGATTCATAGTTGACCATTATTTGGCAGAAGAAAAGAATGTAATTCAAGAACTGAACAATACTTAACAATCCAAAGTAGATAAAAAGCAGAATCTAGTTAAACAAAAGCTAACAAAACCTATTACATTTTTTGTCAAAAAAAAAGAACCTGGTTATTATAACACATTTTAAACAAATAATGCAAACCAAAGTAAAAAGAAAGAAAAGCATAGTACCCTTTTGACAGTGTGCCTAACTTCTTGAGTGGTATTAGAAGCAGCACACATTATTGGGTAATGAACCCTAGAGCCCTGGGTTCAACAATAATAAGTGTATAGTTTACAGAAAAATTGAATGCACAATTAAATCACTGCACCTGTAAGGAGAGATCTAAAGAATAATGAAGAGGGTCCCTTCTTCCCCTGCTAAAAATTTTTGCTTCAGTTTTTTTCTCTTCCTTGGCAGCACCAATCACTTGAGAAAATCAGGGATATTTTCGTAAGTGTAGGGGTCCTCCACCTCGTTGATCCAACCGTAGGTCTTCATGAAGGGGTTCTCCAATGACTCCGGTGGGTACTCATCAATGCAATCGTCCCACACATTTCGGTCTTCCAAGTCCTTCATCACCTCCCACAAACAGCTGTTGCATTTAAAGCCCGCACCAAAGCTTATCATGAACACCGTGTCACCCTTCTTCAACCTCTTCTTCGCTTCCATGTACGATAACACGTACCACAAGCTACTCGCTGACGTGTTCCCGAACCGGTGCAGCGTCATCCTCGCCGGTTCCAGGTCGTACTCGCTCAGATCCAAGCTCATTCCAATGCCGTCGATCACAGCTTTTCCTCCGGTATGCAAGCAAAAATGATCCACCCCCGTTTTGAAGTTCAACGGAGATTTAGTAGCTCCGGTGATCGCAGACTTAGGAGTGTTGTTTTTGTTGACTTTTTTGACGAGTGACATGAACAAAAACCTGAGCAGCTCACGGATAGGTAATATCTTGGGTGCTATGACTCGAAGATTATCAACGAAGGCTCGGGTGGCGGCCTTGGGAAGCGTCTTCCCGAGGTGAAACCCTAGCCTTCCTTGTTCATCTTCGCGCTGAACACAGCAACCATAAGCCTCTTCTCTGGCACCGTGGTGGGTCCTCACCAGGCACTTCAACCTTAGCATGGCTTTGTCCTTCAGAGAGCGTTTGTTGGTCAAGAGAATCGCGCAGCCGCCGGAGCGGAAGAGGCAGTTGGCGAGGATCATGGATCTGTCGTTGCCGGTGTACCAGTTGGGGCTGAGGGACTCGGAGGTGATGAGCAAGGCGAGCTTGTTGCGCTGCGTCTTGAAGATGTTTTTGACAATGTCCATGGAGATGAGGCTGGCGCTGCAGCCCATGCCGGTGAGGTTGTAGACCTTGACGTCGTGGCGGAGCTTGTAGCGGTTGATGATGTGCGAGGAGAGGGAGGGGACGGCGGCGAGCATGGAGATGTTGACGACGAGGACGTCGATCTCGGAGGGGGAGACTTTGGAGTTGGCGAGGAGCTTGGCGATGGCGTCGTTGAAGAACTCTTCCATCTCCTCGATTCCGTCGCGCAATGTGGGCGTTCCCTCGCGGCCCTCGAAGATATTTCTCGGCGCGTAGGTCTGTTCGCCGATGCCGGAGCTGACGATGGCCTTGAGAAGGAAGCGATACTCGCTGGGACCCAAGTTTTCGGTGCGTTTGATGAGTTTGCCGCAGAACTCGGTGCCGAGCATTCGGTCGTTGGGGGGCTTGTAGCATTGGTAGTTGAGGATGTAACACTCCCTGTCGCGTCTCTCCTCCAACATTTTCCAGATGAGAAAACACGAGTACAACGTTGGGACGAGGTACAGTAGATAGAGCAACTCCATGGGAGTGTTTGTGTAATGTGTTGTGTTAGAGAGAGAGAGAGAGAGAGAGAGAGGGAGAGAGATGTGAAGCTTGGATTATAGAGAATTTTTGTGGATTAAAGATTAGAAGGGATGTGTATGTTTTATAAGTAAGAAGGGTTGGAGTAGGTGAATGAGTTGGGCAATGCCAATGGGCACATGTGAAGAGAGACCTAAGCCACCATGTCATGTCAGTGTCTCAACCCCCAACAAACTAACTCCAATATTTACAAACATCATTTCTAAATCTTCCCCAGTAACTCATGGTACTTGAATAATTTCCCATTTTAAAATTTAGTGACTTTGCAAAAAGTATATTATTGGATTATGTGGAACTTTGGATATACTATGGAAGAATTTTTTTTACAATTTTTTATGTAAGTGAAAATTGTTACAAGTAGGTATGAGAAACTTATTTAATAAGATAAAAAAAAGTGATGATATGATGTACTTATAATTCATAGATGCCTCAAAAAAGTAATGACAAAAACAGATTTAGTAATGTCAACCCTTGTCACAATGGGTCAGACTCAGAGCATGTGGTTTCCCATTGGGAATGTCTAGCTGTTTAAGAGTTAACCATTGGCCAGAGTCCCAGTCCACTTCTCTAAAATAGGAACATTGGAATGTTAGTTTTAGTGTAAATTAATTATATGTAAATAGTATAATCTCTTATATATGATAATGTAATCCTTTAAAAATGTATTATAATATATTTTACATGAATAATACATATACTTAACACAAATGTATAACTCGTAGTAAACTGAGTCTAGTCACGTGTAAACCGGTCAAAATAATTTAGTAAAATGAAGGATATAGGTCAATAAATTCATATTTAAGTTGAGTTTAGTTGTATGCAGTAAAATTTTTTATATGATAAATTATTTAGAAATAGCTTTTTTTTTTTATATTTTTAACTAGTTCTTATAAAACTAATAGTTTGTTATCTGACTATGTAAAAAAAACTATGTCTTAAGTTTCTTTTGACTTGATTTCATGTCGGTCGATTTCAAGTAAAGTGGGTCAAATTGTAACTTTAAAAAACACTAAATTATTTTTTGATATGATAGACTGTAGAATTTTTTTTTTCAAAAATGAATTAGTACAATAATAATGAGTATTTAAACAATCATTAATTTATATTCAATATAAATTATTACAAACTTGTCCTCCACCCTGCAATGCGAGCGTCTCACTTAACACTTTACTAACACATATACGTTTCCTACGATAACAATGTGGTTTATTACAGGATTTAAATTTCAAGCTAAATTTGCACAGTTTTTTTTTATGGTGTTATTTAATTTTATATTATTATATAATTATGTTTAAAAAACTGTTGACATAATATATTATCAAAAAGTTAATAAAAATAGTTATGATACTAAACTGAAATTTTATATATAGTAAATAGTTATTTCCTGTAATTGTGATACCAGAAAACATTTTTCTTTTAATCAATTCGAGAAAAGATTTCTTGAAGTATCGTAATCATTTTAAGAGGTGGTTTAATAATCACTGTCTTTGGAAATAGACAAAATAACAAATCTTGTGTATTAAGGTGGTTTACATTCGAATAAAGAAGCCGCAAAAGTTGTAGATTCAAAAGATTTTTATATATAAAAAACAATTTTAAAATAAAGAGTCAGAAGTATAGTCCACAATAAGTACCTTACCCAATATAGTTATGCACATTTAAGGAAGAGGTAATGAACCACAATGATGTAACACTTTTACATTATTTTTTAATAATTAACCCTCTTTCTGTTTTCTGATAAATTTACTAAAATATCTCTCCTTGCTCTTTTAAAAAATAATTCTCATAATTATTCCAAACATTGAAATTGATATGGAAATGCATCCTTTAACATTATTAAAAAAATAATTAAATATCAAAATTTAATAGGGTTAAACCTCCTGTGAAAAAAATTATAAACCTCATTTGATAAAATGACAAACGCTATTAGTTTGTATTAATATCTTGGGGATATTTATGATTTTGAATCGCACAACAACATCATAAGTCTCTCTAATTCTTCTGCCATAAAAGTGAAGCGTATGTCAGTAAACTTATTTTTCGTCACATAATTACGTGAATAATTATCACAACAAATTTAATATTTATGCATGTGTTGAGAGCTCAAACATGAGTTCATTTTCTACATATGCTTCTATAAATTTGGAGAAAGTTACCAATCTTAAATGAAAATTTTTGTATCAGTATATCAAAAAACTGAATCCAAGTTATAATTAGTATGAGCTGAAAACTCTCAACACAATGAATCATCCTTTGTTTGCGAATGTATAATGTTTTTAATATAAACAGCCAATTAAATTTTAGACAATCCAATTAACTTTTTAATTGTTAACAAGCTGTTTAATTCACAAATATTTTATCTTTTTTTCAACATTCCACATATAAATGTTAAACAATTCATAAGCAGTTCATTTCCAAAACCACAGGTTACATGTACAAATAATTTTTATTAGTAAACGACCTATATAATACAATTAAATAACTCCTAAATACTCTAAACTCACTTTATGAGTAATAAAAAAAAATCATGCATGTATCATAATCACCAGAAATACGTATAGAAGAATAATAAATATGTGGGAAAAAAAATCTGAAGCTCAATATCTTAATATTTACGGACAGGGGCAAGTTCAATTATCATGAAATCTTCACAACATAACGATATAAATGGACTCTTGTGAAAGTTTATTAATTCTCCCTCTCAAGAATACAACTTCCACATGCAAAAAGGGTTTAAGTCAAGTCCATCAAATCCCTCACCAATTCTGGTCAGATCATAATTAATATCATTTATATATCCAGTTACCTATTAACAACCAATGAAAGAACAGGGTAGGGACCTATTAAATAAGAAAGAGTATCAAATCAGATATTAATACTATTATTTTTCAAATTTTTAAAAATATTAATGATTAAATTATATATGCACCCTAATTATCCCCCATTAGATTAATTTGTGGAGTAAATTTTAAAAAATAAACATAGTCACGAAACAAGTGTTTTCTAAAATAATCCAAAGAAAATTACTTTTTACTTTTCACCTTTCATTTTTCTCTTAATAATGTGATTATTCTAATAAGTAACTCTTTATAACTATTATATTAATAAAAAAATAAAAGGTCGAGGATAAAAAATAAATCTGGGTTACTCTAGGATGAAGAGTGAATTTGACACTTTTAAGTAGTCATTTTAAGTATAAAAAAAAGGCTAGTTTTTGTTGAGAATGTTTTAAAAATGTGTTTTTTAAGTAAAAAAATATCAGACTTAGCTTTTTTCAAAAAAGCTTTTTAAGTATTAAAAAGTCTATTATGTGTTTTTGTTGTGAGTCCTTAGAGGGTTGTATTTTCAAGCAAATATAAGAATACTGTTTGAAAATCATAAGTCTACAATATTTTAGAATATGACAGAATAAAAAATATGGTATTTTATAATAATCAATAAAAAAATATTTTTAGTCACAAGCTTATAAACTCATCCAAATGCTATAATGAAAAGAATGTTGCATTAAGATTTTTCACAGGCTATGAACATAATTGAATAATTTTTTTGCATACCCTTGGACGGTCCTTTCTTTTATGGCTTAAAGAGTTAAGTGGTTTTTTTACTAAAATTGTCAAATTCTTTACCTAACTTATCAAAATGGACAAGTTTCAAAATTTGTAAGAAAAATTGGGTAACTCACACTCACAACTTCAAAATAAAGATAAAAGAGCTGTGGTTAAGCACTATTTTAGATAAATTAAGAGAAAAACATGTTTTAAAAAATTATTTTTTTTTCATTTACTATTTTTATTAAAACTATCTTTAGAGTTTATTTAGCATTTGAATATATAAGATTTTATTTTAAATTTTCTTATTTTTATATTTTTTATCAAGTATTTTAATATTTCTTATTTGATAACTATGTTTTTTTTATTTTTAAATATTATTTTTATACAATTTGATTAGTAAAGTAACCTAATTATATTAACTGAATACAAATTCATAAAACTAAGGAACAATTTCAAGCATCCAAGTATAAAGTTATGATAAAAATATAATTTAATTACAAATTATAGATAAAAGTACACATATTTTTATTTTATCTAAAATCGTGTTTCCAAATATAATATTTCATTTTGAAATAGTACTTATAAATACAAATTATTTCGTTTACATTTTTAAAAAAATGTCTACTTTAGTAAATTAAATAAAAAAATTACATCATTTAATATAAAATCAAATAAAGTGCAACTCAATTTGATATCATACACTATCTAATTTCATATTTTACTATATGAAACATTTCCTTTTAAAGTTGAAAATAGATGGCACATACATTGAGAAGAAACATAGTCAAAGTACAAAGTAAGACTTGGATTCAGTCAATCTTTCTCATCTATCTACGTAAATTCGGAGTCCATGTTTAGTATTGAAAGGTGGTGACCCAATCTTTTTTAGAAGATATAATTTTCATGATAGTAATAACACTAGGGACAGTAATTTAGTGTGGATCATTTCCGCACCCACAAATTTATAATGGATAAGATAAAATGAGCTTTGGATAGAAATCCACTTACAAATTTTAATAAGGATAAGACTGAAAAACTTATATTATCTTTTACATATATTTAATAATAACTCACCGTATTATCATATCATATTACTTAATAGTATGAAGATATAGTAATAAATTTTTATTAGTCGGTATATAAAATTTCTTCACTATTATTATTATTATTATATATTTTAAACAATTCCTAATTACAAAAAAGGTATTAAATTATAGCAGAATATTTTTTAAATACATGCATAACTTCTGAAAGTTGTCACGACAATACTTGTAATTATTTAATTGATGAACATAGATTTTTCGAATTAAATTTATTTTGTATTGACTACGTTAAATAATAGATATCAATAAATTTTACTTTTATACTAATATTATTTATAGCAAAACATGATTTATAAACTTAAATTAATATTTTTGTAATTGAATATTGACAATTTTATTTTTAGAATAAATTTTGCTTAAAGGTAAATACCAATATTCAACTTACGATCTGTGTGATTAAAAAAATAGGACATGATTATTTATTTACAATGTAAGCATAAAAAGGAGTACCACAGTACCTTCTTAAACTTTATCCATTTTAACTTTAAATAATAAATAATAATAAAAAAATATTAATATTGATATTGCACTTAGTTTTAGGTTGCACATTGTTGCCTTTGAAGTAGCTAATATTAGTTTCATGTATAAATGAAATCAACGGTGTGAATTCAACACTTTTGGTGATTGATTCATGCAAATTTCATATATATATATATATATATATAATTATTTTAAAGATGTTGCAAGTTGATTCAGATGTTGACTTTATATTGGTTGTGTTATCAACAAATTGCTGACATTTAAAAAAGATTCTGCCCAATCGTAATCATACTCGGAGATTGGTATTAATTTGGTACTAATGAATAAAGCAATTGGATTAGCAAATTTAAGTTGAACTATGCTAATGACTTGGGTATAATCAAGATACATAACTGTAAGTATAGGGACAGTTGTTGACTTGTTGGTATGGAATGCATCTTAATATTGGTTCTATCCAATTAATACAAAAAGATAATGAAAAGATCACACTCATTAATTATGATAAATATTGAGAAATCTGTTAAATAGTCTATTATTTTCAAAGAAAATATTGAATTCGATCATTATGAATGAATTAAGACTATTGAAAAGAAAACTTCATAAAACTTTCTAGTGTTAGAACTTAAAAAAAAAAAAAAATATTACTAAAATCAGTAAATAGCGCACTAAATGAAAACAAAAATGTTTTGTAAATATGATAATTAAATAATGATAAACCGTTTGAGAAACTTGATTTCTAAATATAACAAAAACTACCACAAAAAATGATTAAGTAAAAACTAAAACAATTATTTTCTACCCTTAAAATAAAAGATGTCACTTAAGTACCATACAAACAACCAGCATGGCACTTAGGACATATACATAACCATATAAAATATCAAACCAACATAAATTTAACAAAAAAAAAATCACCGAATTCATTCTAACAAATTCTACACATTCCAACTCATTACACTAAACAACTCTATGCATTTTCCCATTATTGCCCTACATTGAGAAAGTCTCCCCAATGTCCTATTGTTGTTGTGCATCGAGAAGTTCTGACTGCTATCAAATAGTATTATTTTTCACCCAAACAATTATATATATATATATATATATATATATATATATATATATATATATATATATATATATATATATATATATTTGTAAACCGACGTAAAAAAAGTTTTCTTACATAGCATCTTAATTAACATTAAAACAAGTTACTTTTTTTTATGTATCCTACATCTATATAGGTCTTAAAATGACGTAAATAGAGCATTTTCTATTGTTTGTAAATTCAACATGAGCAAATTAGGATTTTTCTATGTTTTTTAAGCAAATTTCTAAAAAGGCACAAAATTTAAGAAAAAAAAATTTATTTTTTATTTTTATTCTAAATTTTTGAATTGTTAATATTTAATTGAAGGTAATCGAGTGAAATTCAATTATGATTAAATTTTAATTCGTTTTTAAGCATGACAATGAGTTTGATATGTTATTTTACGCAATATTAGCTATAATATGAAATTTATGCTTTATAAGTATATTTTAGAGGCTGATTTTACAATCAAAATATCAATGATCACTTGAACATTATTTAAGCAACAATTCAAGTTTATAACAATCTATTAATGACAATAATTATGTTTGATCCTATTAAAAACTATCATACTTTTTTCTCGAATCTTATTATATTATGTTTAAAATAATAAAAAGTTATCAATAATAAAAATTTGAATACTTAAAAAAATTTAAAGTCAAAATTTAAAAAATGCATTAAATTTAGAGACAAAAATTGTGAATAATAGAATATTTAAGACATTAGAATTAGAAAAAATAAATTAGAGATAAAAATACAACATTTTTATACTTAATGTAAAAATAATAGTTGATAAATATATTTGCTTACTAAAAAAACCTAACTATATTATAGAAAATCCTATCTTGTTTGAGAGGCTTAATTTCTAAATCAAAATTATTAAAGTTGATGAAATTTTGAATTAAAAATAAATCAAAATTTTCAGTTTTTAAGTCTAATTTTTCTTTATGTAAACCCTATAGTATGTTAGAGTTATATCAGACATTGACTCATCAAACCCACTTGAATATGTTTAAAAGGACACAACTATTTAAATATTTAGATTTCATCTATGAGGCTTGACTTCAAAGGCATTATTAATACAAACAAACCAAACATCGAAAAAAAGAGCATTAGTTATGATAGGGATGACTAAATGTTACTTGTCCACATCTATGATTACCCATTAATAAGGCATTTACCAATTTTATAAGTATCAAAGAGTATATGTTAATATTTATTGAAATATAAAATTTTAAAGAAGTAAAATATAAAATTAAATTAAATGTAATGGATATTTATAATAAAAATAATAATTTTAAACATATATTTTTACTAAAAAATATATAGTCGTATACTAGCAATATATAAATTAGAGTGATTTATTTAGTATATATTAGTATTTAAGTAATTTTATATTACAGAGCTTGCAAATTCGATTTACCTTATTATTTTTCTCCATGATGTGATTAAGTGATTATCTTTTTAGACATACATTTATACTAAAAAATATTTTTTTAAAATATACAGTATTATACTAACAACAAATTAGTGTAATTTATTTAATATATAATAATATATAAATAATTTTACATTACTTGCAAATTCAATTTAACTTAATTTGTCTTTTTATATTAATATTAATTACCTTTAGAGAGTTTAACTGGATTTTTTTTTTCATAAACACTTAAAAAAATCAGATCAACTTGTAAACTAATTCACAGAAACTATTTTTCTATTAAATTCTCTAATTTAAATTTTAATTGTATTTTAATTTTATTTTATGAAAATATTTATTATATTATTTTCTAAAATTACTTATGGAACAATATTTTTCCATTTTCAATGGTAACAACTTTTCTCCAAGATTACAGCGAGTGCAATAGAATTAGAAAATATTATAAATGATTATATTTTTTATTAAATTTTATTGAGTTGTTCAAATTTAAACGCACTTTTTGAACTGGTAAGATTAAAATCAAGATACTTAAAATCCAAATTATAATTAATATAAAACACTTTTATTTTTTAATTAAATTTAAAATTTATTTTAATTAAAATTTAATTTAATGAGAGAGTTAACAAATGCTGAAATATTAAAAAGACAAGGTAAAATTTAATTATATTAATTTCAAATATTAATTCACATAATAAGTAAAATTTTAGTTATATTAATTTTTAATTAAGACTAAATTACATTTGAACTATTCATCCATAAAATAAGATGGAGAGTCAGTTGGTGCAGTGAACAACAATCTGAAAAAATATCACTATCCCTGCTATTCTAAGATTTCAAAATGTTTGAAAAAAGTTAATAAAATTAAATACAACTTTTAGAGTATTAAATACACAGGCTTTTGTTTATCAATTTTTTAAGCCATTAATAGAAAGTTATAACATTTGCTGTTTGAAAAGAAAAATGAGAATATGTTTTTTAACAATTAGAATGAATTATTAGAATCATTAATATACAGCTATAAATTTAATTAATTCTGGACAACCACACATGTAATGCATATGCTACGTAAGTCTATACAAGATAGTACATATATATCCGTCAAAGAAATAAGAGCACATGTCCATATTAAGATAAACTACTTTGATTAAGAAGTAATTAAATGTTTAAGTTTTAATCTGAAGTTGAGACCACATTGATAGGAATGGATAAAGAATATTATATTATAACAAATAATTGGATATAAAATTCATTACTAAAAAATAAGTACAGGGATACTTGAGTAAAGACACTATTACATAATAATATATAACAATTTTTTTATCAAAATAAACTTCATTGAATATATTGATCATATATTTATAATACATTTCACTAAGTCCTCCGCCGACCTCGACTTCTACAACTTCTCCGGCAGCCGTGAATGTAAAACAGAGTTGGCCAATGTAAGAAAATGTCATAAAACAAAAGACAAACACACTCTTGTATCAGTGCCAAATTCGTCCAAAAGGTCATAAAACAAAAGAGAAGTACTCACTTCAAAAGCAAACATGAATCACTTCAAAAGCAAACATGAACATGGATGAAAATGCCCAAAGAAAGAGAGTTCGTTTGAGAAATACCTACAGGCACTACTAGCTAGTAGCTACTATCATCAACTAAAAGTTAGAGATTCACGTGGAGGCAAAAGCACTTTCACTCAAGAGGTGCAATTTTTTTCATTTTTTAAGATCAGTTGTAATATCTTTTTTCTACGAAATTAAAAAAAAAATAATGTGATCTAGACATAATTTTAGTAAAAAAATAAAATTAAAATTATGTAAACTTGACACAATTTTAATGAAAAAAAGAATTTACTTTATTTTTTTTATTAAAAATTTGTCACATTAATATAGTTATAATTTTTTTAATTTCACTTCTATTTAAAGTCATATCACAATTGAAGTCGGATTCCTATAACACGACTTATTTATTTTATTTTTAAAAAAATTACACCTATTAAGCCATATCACGATTGAAGTGGGATTCTTATAACACGATTTATTTTTTTTTATTTTTTTTAAATTACACCTATTTTATGAAAGATAAAAAAAATTCGAAAGTATATAAAATTGATACCTATTTCGTAGAAAATGAAAAGTTGTAATAGTATAATAATAAAACTGGCTGAGCAACTTCAGCCATCACTATTTCATTGTATAATAATAAAAGAACATATATTAAGAATATCCTGTAACTCAAGGCCATCCCTTGTCAGATTGCATGTGCCTGTAGCTTAGCCAATTAATGTGAAATGAATTTATTCTAAAAATATTGTACTCTTAATATACACTATTTCTAAAAAATAAAAACAAAAAGTTGTTAATTATACATTCAACTTTATTACAAAAAAAAAAACAAAAATCATATACTAAATATATGATTTTTATTTTAACGTAAAAGTACAACAAAATATATTATTTTTATTTATAAATTGTATTTTTTAAACATGATCGTTTTTTGTAACTTTTAAAAAGTTTATCATTTTGATAAATTTTTAAAAAATTACACTAATTTTATAAAAATAACCTTATATTTTGATAGAAAGAAATATAAAAATGATTCTAGAAAATACGAGAATCACAATGGTTGGTATAATAAGATTTAGAAAATAAGAGAATTATAATGTTGAGTAATGTATGTAAAATTATTTTTTGTAAATGTGATCAGTAAGTAAAAAACACTGTTTAAAAATGAAGATAAAAATTGACCCAGAGAAATCAACAGGAAAAGAAATACAGGATTACTATATGGAGACGTGATAGTGATACATCTATATTAAGGTAAGTTATCACTTAGATTGGTTAAAAAGAACATGGTGCCATGTGATGAAGATATTGCCATGGTTTTGAAAAGCTTTAACACAGGATTATCCGCAACTACCTCCTCAGTTTTCACGGTTTTTCTCTATAAAAGACCCCAGAGAGAGGTCCATTGTACGGCCACTGAAAAGGATAGATTATCTAATCCAAGGTCACACCACTAGTTTGATTCATAGAAACAACATGTGTTATGCTATGTGTTAACGATGTTCTGCTCAACTTGTGTTTATAAATTATCTTAAGCTCAATTTTTAAGTAATGTAAGATATTTGTTAGGATGAAAGCGAAGACATCATCATTCTGAGATTAGCTTCACAGCCACAATCAGAGATTCAGATTCAACGTAAATATGATCCAATCAAAGCCTCGGTTTTGCAAAGAACTTAGTCCGTTTGACAGAGACAGTAACATTGATCTCAGATCCACCAATCATAAATTTGGTTGGTGTTTCAGACAAACATTTTACATATTATAACCTTGTAAAGTCATTATCTATTATCAACATTTGTACCAGTGCCTTGTATTGACTCTATCTCATGATATATATCATAAATTTTGGTATCTAATAAGATTATAATCATTGATATCTATAATCTTTTTGGAACAAAATATTTGATTTGCTATGTGTAAACATATTTTACATTTTGATACATAACTAATGTCAAGTTTTAGAACTGCATAAATTATCGATAGTTTGACCCTCAAAAAATTATCGGCAGCTTAATTTTTTTAATTCTTAACTATTCATCTCATTTGCAATATATATAT
>Ga0209700_102328_pt1 | contig 38792 bp, 23 predicted proteins | sample SiratroredBW_FD_187528 | JGI IMG/M metagenome (GOLD analysis project Ga0209700, IMG submission 187528) | Root nodule microbial communities of legume samples collected from California, USA - Siratro red BW (SPAdes) (version 2) | ecosystem: Host-associated > Plants > Roots > Nodule | place: USA...
AAAAGAATAGAATTATGAAAAAAAAAAAAAAAATACACATATTTTGAGCTAGAAAGAAGATGAATTTAGAGGTTTCTATGTTGATTTTTGTTGAGGGGGTGGAGCAGTCCAGTATTGCTTAACAGCAATGAATATCTTTTCTCTCTGGTGAGGCCCCTTTTCATGGTCTGCAATTCTGGAATCCCATTGCATTGCATCTGCATAATGCTTCACCTTCAACAACACATCTACATCATCACGCAGGATCACACTGCCTTGTGGCCGCAAAATTCTATCCATCTCAAGAAGAATGTCCTCCATTTTACACCTGTCACAAATTAGTTTCATAAGTTTAGACAATTATTTAATACAATATATCAATGTTCAAACAGTTTCTTGGTCAATTTTAAACCACTATTGAAGTAGTTATTTGTCAGTTTTCAAGTCATTGAATCAACTATTGAAATAGTACTTAGTCAACTTTAAAATTGTTTGTCAATTGTCAAAATTGACATCAAAACCAGAAGATGGTCGCGGTAATGTTTTTCAGCTGACCAAATTGACAAATACCTGTTTTGGTAGAGGCTAAAAACTGAATCACCGTGTATGAAGTCATAAGTTCTTGGGTATGTGGACATAGCTTCACACCTGTAAACAAAAGTAGTTAGTAATAAACCTCAACTTCCACGTGCTGAAAAGTGTAAAGACAAAGATTTGGTTTCTAAATCATTGATAATAGTAGATTGAAAACAAGTGTATCTGTAGAAAAGTGTCCTGTCTATAGTACAGGACAAAAGTTGGTAGAACTTAGCATTTAGCAAAGATAAACAGAAATCAAGCTGTCAAGAAAAAAGGTACCTCTAAAACTAACTTGAAAGTGCACTAGTAAAATTGTATCCAACCTTGAATTTTAGTTGGATAAGATCACAATGTACTTTAATTAAATTAAGGTTATATAAATCCCACTTATACCTATCCATAATAAAGAAATTTAAAATTGTTAAAGTGAGGTACGCTTCAAATCTAATCAGTCAATCAGAAAGCTACTTTCTACCCAACTATGTTCTACTTTTCCTATAATGATTCCATAAACTAATTTACCCTTTAGCTGATGGAAGAATGACATACCAGTTTTGGTAGGTTCCAATCAATCCACGTTCATAAATGACTCCAAGTGTGTTGACCTCAGCCTCAACAGGGACAGTGTTCATGACCCACACAGGATCATCAATCAGTGCAGCTGCAAAGCCTCCCAAGTAAGCATTCATATCAAGCAGATTACGGTATCTGCCACGCTCTGCTAGCTGATAGTCCAGGGTCTTGTAGTATGCTACTCTCTTCTTCCATAACTCAGTGTCTTCTTTAAACATGTCAACCGTAATTCCCTTCAAGCTTCCACTACTGATCCTTGGTGGAACTGACGTCAATCTCTCAGGCCAATTTGACAATCTGCCACCACTAACTTCACTGACCTCATTCACCTCTGGCAGTGGTGTCAAGCAAGTCTCCATTTTTGTGTACCTGACAATGATAAAAGAAAAGGTTAAAAGTGAAAAGGGTGCATAAAGCATGTAAACAAAATATTTAACATTAGGGGTCAGACAAAATCTTCTCTTTTGGGCTGATCAACTAGATTCAGAAAGCTAAAGGAAGGGACTGAGAAACAAGATGGAAAAAGCAACACAAGATTGTGGTTGCACTGACTACTACTGACTAGTCACTTTAAAAGCTTTATCATCCAAATGGTTTTGGTATCACTACTAAACTCTCATTGGCAGCAAGCATAATATGCTTTTTATCCTTAGAAAACAGAAAATGAAAAAGCTATAGGCTCAAAAGCAAAAATCAATAGCACACGGAACTAACAGTGACAGTGATTGTAAGTCAACTTTTACAAAATCAATTGGATAGAAAAACTTTAAGATTGGTAGTGGCGTTACCATGCTGTGTCTGGATCCTTTTCCGCACAAAAGGGTCTATTCTTGAAGACTCTTCTTGTTATTTTGCAATGTATATGATTGGTGGGCTTCTGCCATATGGCAAGATCACCCTTTTGCACCAATTTTTTCCAGCATAGGCCTTTTGCCACTTTCTCAATTGTATCCTGTTCCTCTTTCAGACTCTCACGAGTCCTCTCCCAACCTTTCCAGTGGCTCTCCCAGTTTATTGGTGGCCCTGAAAGAATCCAGTAACCACCAGGACGCAGCACTCGATCAACTTCTGTCAAATAAATTCCCTCTGCCAATCACCATTCCAAAATTAGTCCACACAAAATAATGTGTACAAATATATTCACACAACAAGTTTTGAGGCATGTGTATGCACCATTCTGGCCCCAGGGAATGAGGCAACGTGAGCAGTGGGCCATGTCAAAGGCCCTTGAAGGGTAAGGAAGCCTAATTGAGGCAAGAACTCCAATCAATGCAGGCACCCCTCGTTCAAGAGCAAATTGAACTTGAGCTTCATGTGTATCTCTTGGTGCAAATGACACTGCTATAATGTCACGTGACAGAAGATATGCTCCCCAACTTGCCACCTGAATGTATAAACAAATCACTAAATTAGGCCAAGTTAACAATTTCTCACATACAAAAATGAGCTTCTTCTCGTAATCAAACATGTCAATAGTAGTAGCTTTATAATGTGTCTCAAATTTTTAGTAGAAAAGCATTCCAATGTACCAAAAAATGATGCTAATACATATATGCGATTACCAAAATAATGGTCCAAAATGAAAGATGCTTCAGGGAAGCATGATTGTGATTGTTGGTTAGGGATCAACATCTAACTCCATAATTTCCACTAAATCTTCAACGAACAGCATAAATTCCAAGAATATTATCGCCATGATTAGCACCAATTGAATTGAAAAACACACTCAGTAATTGAATCCAAATGATTAAGACATGAAAGAAAAAATGTATGTTTCACCAAGTGGGTAGTACTTTTTCTCTTAGTCAAGACGGCACTTTACTTCGATCTGAAGAATTAAGTAGATTGTTTTGCAAACTACTTCTATGTGATTCCAATTTCACTTTCCTCCCTCCACAACTGGACAAATTCATTGTTCCAATTTTCACGTCTCTATTATCATCACTCAAAAGTTTATCCATTTACTTCCATTATCTAATTATGCCGGTCCCTTTAGATTATATGTTTCCAAGCAAAATTTCGTCACACGTAGAAGATAAGACATCAAACTCAATCTCATCGTACACTAGACACATGGCACTCACAAATATAAAAATTATAAAATATTAAACGTTTGAAAAAGAGAGTCAAACTGAGAAAATATTAAAAATATATTTAAGAAAACTGGAAGAACATGTCCCATCAAAATTTGCGGGATTTAATTTTTGACTAATTTTTCTATCCTATTTTTTTTGTTTCACCCACATGATCTCTGAAATAAAATATTCCATCCCTTAAAAAGAAAAGCATTTTCTGAAAGCATCAAAGGAAAGAATATTAGCGTATATGTGAATTACAATCCCGATTCATGCTCATTCTCTTTTCGAAACATTCCCAATAAGACAAAATTTCACATTATTACCAATACCAGAAAAAGAGTTGATCTTTTCCGAAAACACCCAATTGGTCAAGGGTGGACCCATTATTCTATAGTTGTTAAACCACCAATGAAAAAGAGGTGAACCACCCGGTTCGCCTCAAACATAAAGCCTCAACAGAAACATATAAAATAGAGAAAACAAATCCATGAAAAGGTGGTGAACCGTCCGGTTCACCTTAAAACCAAAAGTATAGACCTTAACAAAATGTGATTCGGGTTCTCAAATTTCAATAAAAAATTCAATGTAATTCGTATATTGTTACTTTCAAAGTACGAGGATATAGGGCATTTTTAATCGAAAATCAAAGATCTGAAAAGACATTTCATGAATTAATGAAACTCTTAAACCGAACCGGTTCAAGAAAGGACGTACCCCACAGCCGGTGTCTAAGGCGGTTCGGATGGACCCATCTTTTAGATTAATGAGTTTTCCGATGTCATCGATGTACGCGCTTGCGCCACGTGGAAACATGGTCCCACCCCCTGGAAACCTGAACCGGTCACCCTCGAACCGGACCCAGTTCTGGTTCTTCTTCTCCACGGTCAGCTCCTTGTGCGGCACGTTCGCGAACCACGCGGCGTCGCGGCTCTCCGGCCACCGAAGCGGCACGCGGTAGCCGAAAGGCGCCGGAATTCGGCACCGCAGCATCTCGGCCTCCACGGGGCAGTGCCGCTCTCGGTAGATCAGGTTCTCGCGGGGGAAAGGAAGCGACCGGTGCGCGTCCTCGCAGGGAGTGTACTCCGACATATTGGCAACACACGGAGGCGCGTGGAACTCACGCGCGGCCGCCTCGGGATCGGGGGATAAATGGGTGGCGGAAAAATCCAAAGTTGAATTGGAAACGGTGTTGGATAGGAGATTGGAGGTCGGGTCGGCGCAGTTGCGGCGGCCAGCGACGTGTGTGGCGGCGGAAATGGCGGCTATGGAGGGTGGAGAGTAGTGCCAGAGGCCGAGGAGGTAGAAGAGGGTGCAGAGGAAGGTGGTGAAGGTGAGAAGGTAGAGTCTTGAGAGTTGTTTGTTCTGCTTCTTGGAAAAGCAGTTCTGAACTAGGGTTGCCCAGTTGGCCATTGTTCTGAGTGATGAATGAGAAAGAAAGTGAAAGCAAAACCGAAGGGTTTGTGTTAACGTTTGTTCTGAAAGATGTTGTTGTTGTTATATGGTGGTGTTATGCGTCTTCATGGGAAGGTGTGAGAGCATGAAAACTTGACGCGTTATTATTTAAACCAGAGCGTGTGAAGAGAGAGAGACACACACACATATATTGAAAGAGTTCATGAGAAGAAGAAGAAAAGAGAGAGAGAAAGAGAGAGAGAGAGAGAGAGAGAGAGAGAGAGGAGTGTGGTGGTGGAATCAGGTTCTTCTGTTTGGTTCTTGCTTTGCTTGGACTATGTGTTTGTGTGAAATGAATGGAAGATGAGAGGACTGTTTGTTTGTGGTGAAAGAATGTGTTAATATGAAGAAGAAGCACTTTGTGTTATACTACGTTGGCTTCTTATTTTTATTTTTTTTATTCAATGTATTTAATGCATTTAATTATTTATTTATTTGTTCAAATTTGAATTAGTTTATTACGCTGGAAAATACATGCTGCCAGTTATTATCTACACGCAATGCTGATATTTGAGATTTATTACAATATATTCATGAGTTCAAAATTCTTGTTCAACCATTTATTTTAAATTCAATTGTAGTAATGAGTTTATTAATTTTTATAAGAATTATTTAAAGGTTATATTAAACCATTTTTAATTTTTTACTAACAATATGCAAATGTTTAATAATCATAATTAAAAACTGAAAACATGTTAATACAGCTGGTTTCAGTTAACAACATGTTTTTATTTTATTTTATTTTATATACCAACTTGGTCATTTTGGATGAAACATCTTAATTTGATCATGGTTTTGCTCATTTCATTTAAACCATCATGAGAATTGATATAATCAAAATTACATGTTTAATAATTCTCTTATTAAAATATGTTTTTCTTTTATGTCTACTTGATTATTTTGGATGGAAAAGTTGGCTAATTCACTCAAACATATAAATACTTGAAGTAGTTTTATGATTTGACTTATTTCCTCTATATTAACAAGACAATTTATACGACCAAAATCCCCTATTCAATAATTATCTCATTAAAAGTCTATCACGATTCAATTTTAATTTGTCTCAACCACAATTTTTTTTCTCACTATGTAACTCCTATGACAAACTATTTATTTTTTAAGAAATTGATGCATTTTATTGATAAAAAATGTAGTGCTAAAAGAGATATCTCATTGAAATTTATAAGTGAAGAGTAGTAGATTTTTAAACTAAGTACTTTGTACAAGAAAATAATTGTTAATGAAAATTAAATTCCCAGATCAATTTGAAACCATACCTTATAAATAATGAATACAAATAAATTATCTCAGTGTATGTATATGCATAAGTAGAAACAAATGTCATAAAAAATGAATGATGGTATTAATTAGAAAGAGAAAAAGATAACATTGAGGAAGGATTTATTTCCAGAAGAACATGGAAAATTCAGACAAGCAATGTACTAAACTTTTTTCTATATTAAAACAAAAACTATTTATAAGTTTATTTCTATTCAAAATAATTATTCTAAAATTGTATATACGATGAAAGTTTACCATTTTTGTTTTGGAAACAGAGAGGATAGTAATGAATACTCATTTGGCTAAACTGACAAAATTGAGAGGTGAAAGGGAAGGGAACTGAGGTTTTTCTCCAAAAGTATAGAAAACGTAACGTGATGTGCAAATTTAATTTTAAGAGATGAAACTGAAAATAGGCATCAAAACGGAAAAATATATAATTTTTTTATTTATTATAAGCTGTTCCCCAGCTCACAGAATCATCAACCTGACGTTGACCCTAATGAAAATGTAAATGCTTAAATGTTTAGGATTGGGTACTTGGTGGATTTCAAATTTGGAATTAAATTGTTTTTGAAAATATAAGAACAATTAATAAGCTGTTTAAGGATGATATATTTGTATTTTACATAAAAAAAATATATACCAAAGGAATTGACACTACTAAAACATTGATTTTTAACATTAGAGTGCGCTGTTTAGTAGCAATTTAAACCACTACTAGTTTTAATTCTTCAATTAATCTATCAAAATAGGATTTACCGTCATAAAATTATCATAACATCGATTTAATATAACTGCCGGAATAATTGCCACTAAATTTTTTAAAGTCGATTTTAACCGCTTTTAAATTAATCTTAAAAATATGCATTAATTGCCAACAAAATCATATTTTTAAAAAAATAAGAAAATCTAAGAAACCTAACCAAAAAAAAAAAGTATATACATGAGTGAGTTGGCTCTAGCTAAAAATTCTTATGTGTTGGTTCTGCAGAAGCTAAGCTCAAGCCAAAATACAACTCAATATAAGTGAGTTGTTAAGGACAATAAAGAGTGTGAATCTAATTAAATCTTACTTAGCTTGACAGTACTTAAAATTTAAACATCAAAATACAACTTTCCTAAAAAAATAATATTTTTACAGCTTTTTTTTATATAACGTAGTTGTCTAATGATATTATATATATCGGTTTGTCTTTCCTAAACCTTCACCGTATGTTTGCTTGAGAAATTTAAGAAAGAAAGTCAACCTTTTTATTTAAGAAGTTAAATATTTTAATTACTTAAAGTTATGCAATTTGAATAAGTAAAATTTTTAAAAATTTGAAAACACCCTCTTAACAGTTTAGAACAAGACAACAACTATTGAAAGAGGGAATCAATGTTTGTCATGGATGCTTGAGTCTTGGTTGTTTCTTGTTGAGAAATTTTACCAAACTGATGGTATTTTGTTTTTATTACTAACATATCAAGCTCACAACCTCAAGAACTTGTATGTAGAATAGGCAGTGTTTATTTCCAAATTTATCCAATATATATATATATATATATATATATATATATATATATATATATATATATATATATATATATAAATAAAAGATGTAATGAGAGAAATTATTTTTTTTAAACTAGTGAAATTATCTTGTTTAAGTAATGAAAAAATTATTTTAAGTGGTCATAACTTTAAGACCATCTTGAAAGGGAAAGGAAAAGCTAATCATTTAAGTGATGTTTCTAGAAGATGATTCTACATTGTCTTGGGATGAAGAAGATTCCATGATTATGGGAGTGAAATTTAATAGTTTCAGAAATTAGTGACATATATATGATACTCAATTCAACAAAACCATAAAACTTGTTGTAAGACAAAAGATGATACACTGGTTTATAAAGTGAAGGTCAAAATCATGGTAGCCAAACCGAGCACCAAAACTTTTATTGAAAATGATAATCAACTTAAAGATTTGTGGATAAAATTAGATCACTACAGGATCATTAAGGCCGAATGTCATGAGGATTCAAGAATTCTAAAAGAATACATTGAAGATGGAGTGTATGATTTTTTTGGTAGGTCTAAACTAAGAATATGATCGAGTTTGAATTCAAATATTGGGAAAAGAGAGAGTTCTAAGACTCAATGAAGCATGACAATTATTCGAAGTGAAGAAAGTAGGAGGATTCCTATTGGAGAAAGCTAAACAATGGTTCCTGAAAGAACAACAACCATATAGTTATAAACCAAAGAAAATGAGGGCTCACTTACAAAGATAGAGAAAAAAATATTGAAGTAGTATGGTGTACTTATTACCACAAGTCATGCCACACTAGAGACAAATGTTAGAAGTTGCATAGAATTCCTAGAACAAAGTTTGGGAATTTAAAGGGAGCCCTCTAAAGAGAGGAGGTGAAGTAAATAAATTTTGTTCTTAAAAATTAAAGAGGATCCATTCAACTCAATAACAAGGAACTAGAACCTAGAACTGAATAAGGTTCTTTCTTAGTAAATTAGACAAGCCTATAAATATGTGTTTATTGACATATTATGGTCAATTATCATTTTTTATTGGATTTAATGTCTCAAATACATTGTTCACCTATTACTAGATTTTTACACTTTAGAGTCACTAATCATATGACATCTCTTCCTTAATTCTTTTACACATATTCCATGCCCTAACAACAACAAAATTCTCATAGCTAATGGAAACATGATAACTGCAGTTGGTCAAAGAGATGTCCAAAAAAACCCAACCATAATTTTGAAAAATGTGTTACAGGTTCCTAAATTGTCCGTAAACTTGATATATATACAAAAACTTATCAAAGTTCTCTCATGTAATGTAATTTTTTATAGTAACTCTTTTATATTGCAGAACAAGAAATCAGTGAGGACAATTGAATATGTTAGAAAGTAGAATGATTTTTATTACAGAAAGATGTACATTTTCTTATGAGTTATAAAATAAGTATTTTTTTTCTTTTTATCATGTTTATAGTCACCTAGGATGTCGTTCTAAACTTCTTAATATTTCAATGATTAGATGATTTATCGATAATTACATAATAATAATATAACATTTTTTCCTTAAACACAAATTTAAAGTTAGTCTTTTAAGAATCAATTTGAGATTACTATCAAGAAAATTAGGTTTGATAATGCTAAAGATGATTTTAATCATACATTAAATTTTTTCATTCAAAAGAAAGATATTTTCATGAATCTTTATGTGTATACACATCCCAACAAAATAGAATTACTAAACAGAAAAATAGATACTTATTAAAACAAATTAAAGAAACACTCTGTTCTCAAAACAATATTCCAAAAAGATTTTAAAGAGATTATACTCACGACAACTTATTTAATTAACAAATTACATTCTAATGTTTTGTCTTTAAAAAGTTCAATGAAAATTCTACATCATTTTATCCACACATAATTCATCCGGAATATTTGGATGTATCATTTCTACTATGTTCACTTACAACAAAGGAAAAAGTTGACTCAAGGGCTCTTATTAATAATTATTATTTATCTTGTTACAATATTTATTTAGTAATAACTATATATATAGTGTAAATTAGTTGACTTGGTTATTTTCTCCTCTAATTTTTAGTTAGGACGTATAGATAATCTGTCAATTTAATGTTATTATTATTATTATTATTATAACTTTTTCTTACCGCTCTTCAATCATGTTCCCTTATTTTTGCATGTCAAAAAGGACCAATCATTGAAATATTAAATTAATATATTCGATAGAGACTACCCTAGGTCGTGCCATTTTCCATCTTTCCACTTTCTCGTATTTTATGATGTGCATAAAACCTTCCCGTAGTGTTCTCCCAGAGTAATGTTTAAAATTAGGTGTAATTATTTATATTCCAAACTTCATGTGCTCACATCTTTTTAACAAGTGTTGGCAACGTGACAAGTTTCCATATAATATTTTTATATTCATTTTTCTTATCCTATTTTCAACATGTACAACATAGGAAGGTCCCATCATAGACATAAATTATTAGTTCTTATGAAATTATTGCATAATCCAAATACCGTTGACACTTTTTTTTTTTTTTTTCTAGAGATGTGATAGCCTAAAGTGTTGAATTGAATTTCAACGTTTCTTTAGAATGCAAGAGCAAGCACGGCCCTATGCGTGTATCTAGTTGGCCTCTGATTAATTGTAGAACCAAAAGTGATTTTAAACACAATAAAGAAAGTTAAAGTTTGAAGTTACTTTTAATATATAAAATAGAGTTTCAAAACTCTAGTTTTTATTTTGTAAATTTCATTAATTTTAAGTATATTTTCTCTCACGTTCTTTCTATTTTTTTCTTTAAAATTTTAACTTTATTTTTCATATTTTCTAAAATTAGAAATTGCCTTGTGGAAGATAATAGAGATTGAGACAAATTTGAATAAAATTTGTTTTTCCTTTCTTTGTGTGTTTTATATGAGATGGGTATAAGTTTTGTTGGTGAAATCTGAATCGATTGGATTAATATTTTTAGTATTGGTTGGTAGTATTGTGTTTTGTTTCTGAATTAAGTTCTATGGGAGTAAGTTAACACTTCTCTTACGTAGTTTAGTCTTTGAATTTTTTATTGAGAAACTTTGAAAAAGACTTAAGAAATTAATTTAATTACAAGTTGAAAATAAAATAAAAAATTGATTAGATATTAATATTTGTTTTGATTAAAATGTTGATTGATATATGTGTTTAAAATGTCAAATTGGTATATAGGATTGAATTGCTCATGAAATTGAATAATAATTTTAGTGCTATATAAATAATTTGACCAAACAAAAGTTTTTATCCTTTTGTAAGAATAAATTTAGACAAGGAATAATAGGTATGATTTATTGCTCGTGTCAAGAATACATATTTTACACTTAGAATTATGAGAGACAACATATATATAATAATGTTTTCTGTGAAAAAAAAAAAAGTAGGAATAGAAGAAACAAACACAATGGATTGTGACTTTTCGATGTTCTTGCAGAAGTGTAAAGAGCTTTGGGCTAATTAGGTGTGAATCTCACATATGGTCGGTGTATATATATTGAGGTTAATCCCTCTACGATAAAATTTTAATTATAAAAAAACCATTTTCAAAAGTTTAAGTATTGCACTAATGATTTATTTGAAAAATAATATTGATGACTTCTCACATGATTCATTTGAACACATTACAAAGATATAAATCAAGTTGTAAAACTAATTTAATTGAATTAACCTATAGTTAATATTGCAACGTGGTAACATTCTTTTCTTTTGATTAGAAGAAGTTTCAAGACGTTCCAAAGAAATAAATACTAAAAAACACCAAACTAAACACACGCCATTAAATATCAAAGTATAACAAGCCTAGATGCAACACAAAACATGATAATAAAAATTTCAATTTTTGATACCTTTTTTAATTTTCATTCACAATTTTAGTTTTTTATTTTTATTTTAAAATTGTAATTTTAAAAAGTTCATAATTTTAATATGTTAGAGCTTAAATGTAAATATAAAGTTATACATTCAATTTCAATAAAAATAAGTTGACTACATGTCAGTCCAACCTAATGTTTTTAGGTTTTTTTAAATGTGATATATATATCAAATTAACTCATATAGTTAACTTATGATTCATGAAGATTTTATGGTGTTTTTCCTAGTTAGATTCTCATTGAGGTAGCATGTCTCATTTCCAACTTTTGTACTCTATTTTGTTTTATGCAATAAGCTACCTAAGGCCTTTTAGAAGGCAGATTGTTATTTTTGGTTAAAACTTAACTAATGAATGAATTTATTTTTGTTAAAATTTAATATTTCTAAAAAATATAAAATCTAAATGAGATTTTAAATAATGAAAATTGGAATTAATTAATAGTTTTACTTACTTTTCCCATTCCATGAAAAGGAAACAAATGGAAATCAATAGTCAAGAAAGTTTGTAATAAAATATAAGAATGTCTCACACTTCTAAATTTATTTCTGCAAGAATTATTGCATGGAAACAAACTCATTCTAACTGAGAGCTATGAAACTTTTTGCATGGAATCAGTGCCAGGCATGAATTACACAGTAAATTGGCAAACCAGAACCTCACTCAGATTCCAAATTTCCTGTTACTGAATCTTTTTTCATTATAACCTGAATTTATATCTCTGTAAACTCTAAACCTTAAATCCTAAACCCTAAACTCTAAATATTAAAAAAAAATTGATTATACCTTTATAAGTTTTGTACGTGTTTTCAACACGCATGTGCTCAAGAATTTCCTCTACATAGTACTTCTATGATTACTAGTTAAATACAAACGCAATTAGATGCATGTGCTTTATTACTATAGTACTCTACTTCTCATGTTCACTTTTTGCCTCTCTAATGTATCACATATCTATAGGGTTTTTATTTTTCAACCCAATATTATCTTAAGTTTGGACAAATTTTTTTTTAGGAGTTTTGACTATTAAACTTTTCTTTTTATATATTTTATTTAGGCATATCCATTGGACGTTGATTAAATTAAAGCAATTGAATTGATAAATTGATATTTGTCTTCAAATTTTAATTTCTCAGAGAAATGCACACAATAAAATGCTCTCATAGTTTTCATTATAAATCAATAAATAAGAATCGTGATAAAAATCAAAGTACATATATAATAAAAATTAAAATTAATTAAAATTTAACTAATACTTTTTCAATGTGACAGCTTCAATATATAGCAGAGAGGGACCAGAAATCACTATTGCTGATTTATCTTTCTCTCTGCTTCAACTCTCATGTCATTTCATGCTCCTGTCAAAAGGGTTTCCACCAAAACCTCCTTAAGTTCCTAAACTTTGCTGTTTCAAATAGAGAAGTGAGAAGTTAAAAAGCGAGTTCACATTGAAAACCACCCCAATCTGTGAACCTAAATGAACATCACAGATAACAAAACATTTGAATTTCAGTTACATATTATAAATTAACTTTATTTATATTTAATATAATATTTAATTAACTTCTTCACCCACCTCAATTTTGCAAGATTGAGTTCCTGATGTGAGATTTACATTATTTAATTATTATGAATTAAACTGATATTTGATTGATTAGGATATTTAACATATTTTTTCATATAAAAATGTGTATATTTGGTGTTTGAAACTAAGTTTTTATGGATCTAATAAATATAATAAATTGTGATATCATCTTAAAAGGTAAAATATAAAACTAATTCAATTTTATAAAATTTACACTTATTTACATATTATAAATTAATCTTATTTTTAATTGATTTAAATTTTCAAACTTTATTAAATAAGCATAATGCAAATGAAAAACATTAAAAAAAAAAAAATGAAAGTGACAACAAAAGTAAGATAGCAATGCAGAGGAAGATTTTCTCAGTATAATTCTATACATGGACATAACTTCAAGTTGGGATGTCTCTTACATATATTAACCTAAATTCCAAACTTAGGGTGTAATGTTCATACTTTCAGGTATTAAGTTGTTTTACTAATGATTCAGTATATTTACTAATGGAAATTGAGAAATAGTTAAAGAACTTGTATATTTTTGAGAAAGTCGCGTAATTATATAAAATACTAGAAATAGCTGGCGATTTTTAAAAAATATTTTCTAGCCATAAATATCCTTATAATAAGTAATGATAGTTTCAATTTTCTTTTCAGAATGAATTGAGATATTAGTGAAAAGATGAAAACTCCCTTGAGACTAAGAAAACTGAATGGAGAATTTTATGGAAAAACATATTTTGAAAATTTTAAGGAGTTTAATTTGATTAAAAGCATTTCATTTGAAAGTAAAAACTTCAATTCTCTAATTTTTTATTGTTTAATTAAAAATTGATTTATTAGCTAATCAATTAATGTTTTTATAGATTTCTCAATATTTGTTAAATGGTGGTTGATTATATAATAAAAGTTGGCACGGGTTGTCATAAAAAGTCAAAATTTCCTTTTGCCAAAAGATTGTTGGGCTTTCATCCCCTGTAAAAGAAGGCTTAATAAGAATTTTTATTAACAAATAGTTTATTAAAATTAAATCTCTACAATGACTGTAGAAGAAAAATGAAATTTTGACAACTTAGACTTAAATATAAGGCATTTCCGCCCATTTAGTATATTTATGGCAAGAAAATTTTGTTTAAATGTTATCACTTCTAGAAGGCATTCTTTAAATATATATATATATATATATATTTTTTTTAGGTTTTCTACTCAATGAGAGTATGTTTTAAAGATTTCTCTTACCCTTTTATATTTTTCAATCTATTTACATCTTTATTTTTAAATTAAATATTAATATTATTTAAAAAATCAAAAGATAATGATACGGTTAGAATATAAATTATTTATCATAATTTAAAATATAATTTATACATTTAAAAATATTTTATCTATAAATTTTAATTATCTATTGTAAAATGAAATTTAAAATATATGTTTATCAATATATTTTATATATTTAAAAATTAATGTTTCCCCATTACACGGGATAAACTATTACTGGCAGCAGATAAGATAAAAAAAAAAAAAGTTTAAAATCTGAAAATGTATTTATCTAAGTGGAATTATCACACTGAATTCCATTAATTACTAACCCCCGAATAAATAAATATAAAAACATGATATTTTAAGTGAGTTTTTTTTTTATAAATACTTTAGTAGAAAAAGTTTATAAAAAGTAAAATAAATGTTTTTTTTTTTTTTGAACTTCTGCAGAGATTTCAGAAAATAAATCCTCAGAAAAGAAACTCCAAGCTCTTAAACAGAGAAGTTGGGTATCAGAGAAACTGCGATTTCTCTCACATTTTGAAGTGATTCAATGGTTACTAACAGTAGCTGCCAGTTCCACTTGTCGATTCGATGGGGTTTCGTCAGCGAAAAATCCCTGTTTTCTCTCAAGCGATTATGGGTTCCTGTGAAAAATCCAGCTTTTTTGGATTCAAATTTGGTTTGGATGAGAAACTGAGGGTGTGTGTTGTAGCTATCGGTGTGGCTGTGATTGGAATGGGAATGCTCCTTTGCGCGCCCCATTTATTCTTGTGGTGCTTCCAAGTGGGTTTTCATCATGGAGAAAGTGTTATAGAATGCTTGTTGAAGATGGAATCAAATTTATCTAAAAATGCTTGATGTTTGTTTCACAGCTGAAACTTCCACGAACAGGGATGGATGATGGAACTTTGAAGATATTGGAATCTCCTATTTAAACCCAGAAGTCAAGGTGAGATTTTCGCCACTAAAATCATGTTACTCTTCCTAATGATACAACTCTTTGATTTCTGCACATTGTGTTCACTGGGCTGTTTTCGTCTTTATGCCTGAAAATATGCAAGTTTGTGTGATTTTGTATCTTGCAAGAAAAAAATGCATAACTAAGGTTGAAGTATCTTGCAGTCTTAGCCCACGAAGGGTGGCACTTTCACTTTGGACTATTTAGAGAATAGCTCACTTGGGAGGAATCTCATTCGGATTAGGTACAATCTCTCTCTATATCTTCTATATATATATATATATATGTGTGTGTGTGTGTGTATGTATGTAATTTGTGGAGTTTGAATTGTTGGTACTCCTCATGTCTTCTTTAGTAAGGTTGCCTGATACAAAATCTGATACATATCTGATGTTGGAAGAATCCATAGTCTAATCTAGGGTATGTAATTTTCATGTTAAATAATATATTGATTTAGTCTTTAACCTTACTAAATGATATTGTATGATTCATATAACTTACCTCGCTTTGTAGGATAAGGCTTTTGTTGTTGTAATCTTTTCATGTAACATTTGCATGAAATTTTTGATGTCTTTATTCATGGCCCAATGAATATATCCTCTCCAGTATCTTAAAAGTGTAGTTAATTTTGGGGTTTTGCCCACCTTGATCTATATAATCTGATATCTACTAGGACACATCAGACTAAAATTCATCTATTTTGGTTATGCTGTTTGGGTTTATTTTGGCACCCTGTTTGCAACTAATTTGAACCAAATCTTTTTGTGGCAAAGTGTTGAGTCTCTGCAGTTAGCATAGTAGAGTTCAAACATTTGAATTTAAATTAATTAATAATGGATGAAATTCTATAGTTGGGTTGTTTGCATTAGGCTCGGTCTATTTTCTATCCTCTTCCAAATAGTGTTACCCTTATCTTAATCTGCTACTATTCCACACATTTCACAGGATTTTCTTTTCTGCTCATCTTTTGTGAACTTTGTTTAAACCTTTCGTGCTTTTAGAGCTTCTAAGTTTTGTTAAGCACAACAATTCAATTTCTGTACCCTGTTTATGATAGCCAATCACCATTTCTGCAATGAATTGAATTTTGACCTTACATTTATAGTCCAAAACAAGGGTCTTAAGTTTTGTTACCATTAGTATCTTAAGGAGGAAAATCAATAAAGTGATATAAAGTTCAGATTATAACTGAATTGATTTCACATTTGCACAAAATCAGATGTTTTTAGAAAAGAATTTCTAGTTGTTGCTATGCTATTGGTATATATGGCTATCTAGAAACAACATTTTGATGAGGATGCTTTCCATTTTCGCCTTTGATAATGTTCTTTTAAAAAACTGTCACATAACGATATCATTGGAAAATAACTAAAAATCTTCGATTAAACTTTTACATTCTTTTTTTTCAATAAAGATTCCTATCTTCAAAGATGTAGGTTTGGTGAATTATTGTTTATGGGGCAGTTGAGGTATCTCCATTTGGTGAACCTGGCCATTTCTTTGAAGAGCAAAGTATTTTACAAATAGAAGCTTTTACAAAAGCACGCATATGCTTTTCTTTAAAATTGTCTTTCAATATAAAAAGGGAAAAACATTAAAGTCTGAGCTGTTGAATTGGATCACTTGGATAAAACTACTCATAAAGTTCTGATTAAATAATTTCATACAAAACACAAGTAAATCCATTTATTTACTGGTGGTGACAAAACAATCCATTTATCCATTCTTCATCCAGAAGTAAATCTATCCATTATAAAATATTGAAATAATGAATTGGATCAAATCCTTTTTGTGAATGGTTAATAGTTTGTTTATTATGTAAAAAAATCCAAGGGATCCTCTATCAATATTTAACGGATCAAAATTAATCCAACTAATGTTTTAACAATTAAAGTTTTTCTTAAATTTACATTTTTAAAATTTTTTGAGATATATATTTTAAAATTTGTTTTACAAGTTTTTTTTAATTCTCATATATATACACTTTTAATAATTTATTTTTAATATTTTTAAAATATATTATTTTTTAGGAATGAATTGAATTTCCATACATTAAAAAATTGTTAATGAATTGATCAAATTGGATTTTTATTAAATAGATATTTTTTAATGGTTTAAAGTGAATTAATGAATTATTTTATCCAATATATGTAATTCGAAATAAAATTTATCCAATTGTGTGCCACCCTTATAAATGGTACTGGTTGCTAGAGCTGGGGAAATGCTCAATGATCGCTAATACTGATTCCGATGAAATCGCTGCAAAACATATTTTTTCATAAAAATTAAAATGTTTTAAACAAATTATATTTTAAATTTATGATAAATAATTTATATTATGATGCAAACATTATCAAATTCATAGAAATGATTTGCCATAGCTTTGAAAACTACAATGCATAATAAAATATTATGTAACTAATTTTCTTTATAAAAATTGATTCGACTAAAGAAAACTAAAAATTAAGTTCTCTAGAGTTTGGCTTTTCTTCTTAATTAGTTTGTAATTTCAGCTTGAGGGCATTACAAGAGTTTATGTGGAGCTCATTTGAGATTATGAAACTGATTAATAACCTTGATCATCGCTTAAGTGATTTTTATTAAGAATCTGTTTATGCAAATGCGTCTTTGCTAATTCAAAAGTAACTAAGCACCACGTGATCTTAAATGTTTCATTAGCCTTTTTGTTTTATTAATATCTTCTGAATAAATCACAGAATTTTTCTTTTAGGTTCAGTCTCCTTCAATGAAGAAAAAGAATTCATCCTTTTCTTTTCTTAACACTCATTCTTGCTCTGGTTAAGCAAAGAATTTGCCCTCCCTTTTCCTCATGATTAAAATTCTCGCAAAGTCTATATGTAGTTTAAGATCACTGTTTTGTTGACACAAAGAAACCATTAACAAAAACAAAGGCAATTTCTCTTTTCAGTGAATTCAAACCTTTCTCAGAAATTTATCAGCCATTTTCTTAAAAATTTACATCCCACTTTGTTATTTATTTACCTTTGCTTTTTTAAATTTGTAATTTGGCTAGAACATATTTAAAAACAAAAAAAAGGGTTATTTTCTGCATTTTATGCTGTAGTGTTTTCACCGTTGTGTTTTAAATTTGTTATTTGATTGAACAAATTGAAAAAAAAAATCAAAAAAATAAACTGTTTGTTTTTCCCATTTTATTCTGTTCTGTGGTTTGTTCTCTATCATTTGTGTTTTCTAAGTTTATTGTGTTGTGCAAAATTGTTTCAAAGCAAACTTCAGAAATAGAAGGAAAAAAAATTGATCTTTTCTGTTCATTACGTTCCAGTTTGGTCTTTTTATCCTTTGTATTTTTGTTATTTGGTAGCATAAATTTAAAATTAAACAAAAAAAGCACCTACTTGAACCTCATTGAATACGACCTTGCTAAATTCCAAAATCAAGTGAAGCTGAATAGCTGTTCCAAAAACAGGAAGAGGAAAACAAATTCTTTTTGGAGTCGTTCCTCTGAATCACCGTTTCAAGTGAAACTAAGAGCTGCAACGAAACAGGAAGAACTCCATTGGTATGTAATACAAAGAAGCTGTTCCATAAGATTGCACTTTTATGTTGTTAACTTACTCTTTTTGTTTCTTTAAGATTCTTTTCATTGGCTGTTCCAGTACATTCCAGCATTATATATTTGTTTCAATTATATTTTGATTAGGAGGGATTAACATTACAAGTTATATAATTTTAAAAACATTAAATTTCTCTATCTTTGACATATTTAAAGTGAACACTGAATAACAACAGATCATCTACTTGTAGTACGTATGTTGCTTTAGGATATATTAGACATTTTTATTATTTATGTTTTATATCATTTAAACAATAGTTTTGTTTCCCTTTCCTCCTCTAGCAAGGAGCTCTTACGCCTAGCAAAGTGGTAAGGCAAATACTTTATGAATATTGTCATTTTCCCCCTTCTCATATGTAAATGAGTTATTTGCTAGATAGGATTAAGAATTTGTGTCCTTAGAGCAGATAAAGGGATGACAATAGTGCAGACTATACTTGTCCTTGTTCCTGAAGTAAAAACCCATTTCCATCCCTAACGCCGTCCCTAATACATGACGAGTATGAAATTTATCTCTCATCCTTGTCCTCATTTGACAACGGGTATATCCTGTGCCTGTACTCTTCCAAATATTTATTAAGGATTTTGTTTTTTAAAAATAAAAGCAAAGGGAACATGATATTATCAAGAATTTAATACTAAAATGATACACATTTTTTTCTCTTTAATATTAAATAATAATAAAAAAGTTATAATTGGATAAATTTAGAAATTAGAGGACTAAATAAAGTGTTTTAGTAATTTAAAACAAGATGGGTATAGGATTGAGACACTATATACATACTCATCCCTAATCTTGTACCCCATTTAAAAAGTTGTCCCATGCCTGGTCAATCCTGGAATTCCAAATCAACATCGGAATTAGTTTGGACAATACATGTCGGTACGAGTTTATTTGCTATCCCTAAATGAACATTTGATTATCTATTTATAATGAATAATAATTATATAATTAGGGAATAATAACATGGTATGCTGGCCATTCAATCAAGAAGAAATTAAACTCATCCATAAAGTTGATCAGAAGACTGTTACTGTGAGAAAGCCGAAGAAAAAGACGAAGAACAAAATGGAAAGAAAAACAGAGCATTGGTAAAATTCAATTGACTACCAAAGCATACAACTGTACACACGATATATAAGCGTCTAGAATCAAAATGAAAATAGAACTAATCGCCTAACCAAAATAAAAGGGTTAGACGACCAAGACAAGACAAGTCTAACCAAAACTAGATGGTCAACAAAGACTAGACAGTCAACAGAGACTGTCTACTCCGCGAAGACTGTCTAATGCAGAGTACACGGTCAAACAAGGGCTAGACGTTTAACGGAGACCATTTACTACATGAAAAACTAAACAAACAAAGGTTTATCAACCCCCCTCAAGCTGGAAATAGATATTTGACATTCCCAGCTTGGTACACATGTTTTTAAAGGCAGCAGCAGCAAGAGGTTTAGTGTAGATGTCAACAACTTGGAGGGATGAAGCAATGGGAAGAAGCTTAAGAAGACCTTCGTTAACTTTTCTCTCGAACAATATGACAGTTAATTTTAGTGTGTTTTGTTCGCTCGTGGAAGACTTGGTTTGCAGAAATCTAAATGATAGATTGGTTGTCACACTATAAAAGAGCTAGTTGTAAAAGGTGGACATGAAGATCTAGGAGAAAGTAAGTGAGCCACTGGATTTCACAAGTAGTAGCAGTGAGGGCTCGATATTCAACTTCCGAAGAACTTTTGGATATGGTTTGCTACTTTTTAGACTTCTAGGATATGATGGAATCACCAAGCTAGATGCCAAAACCAATAATAGATCTTCTAGTGAGAGGAAAAGTGGCCCAATTAGAGTCACTGAAAGCTTTTAGTTGAATACTACTGTCAGATCAGAATACCGTTGCCTGGAGCTCCCTTGAGATAGTGAATGATGTGATATGCAAATGGTTGATGTGCGGTGGTGGGAGAGGAAACAAATTGACTGAGATTGTTGACAACAAAATTTATGTCAGGTCGCGTATTGGTGAAGTGGATGAGGTAGCCAATGAGTCTTTTGTAGGAAGAAACATTAGTTTCATCAAGCTTATTGCCAGTGTTAGCAAAGAGGACCAAGAGTGAACCATAGCGGTGATGGAAGGTGCACAAGCTAGCATTACAATTTCTATAAGGAAGTCCAAAGTGCATTTATGTTGAGAAATATGAATGCCTTTGCTGTTGCGAGCAATCTCGAGACTTAGAAAGTACGTAAGATCTCCCAAGTTTTTGATGTGGAAGTTTTGATCAAAGTGACGTGGGAGAGTTTTTCAGGATTGTTGCCAATGAGAACAATATCATCCACGTACACTAAAAGAGCAGTAGTATAGTTATGAGTATGTTTGAGAAAAAGAGAATGATCAGTTGTGAAATGTTTATAACCATTTTGATATAAGAAACGAGATAATTTTGCATAACATTGTCGTCTTGCTTGCTTTAGACCATAGAGAGATCTTTGTAGTTTACAGACTTGATTCATGTGAGAGTGAGATAGTCCTGGTGGAATTTTCATGTAGACTTCTTCATTCAAGTCTCCATGAAGAAAGGCATTGTTGGCATCAAGTTGCTTGAGAGTACATCTGTTGATGACAGCTAAAGTAAGAAGCGGACGAATGGTAGTGAGTTTAGCCACTGGAACAAAAGTGTCAAGATAGTCCAGACCTTCTAATTTGGCGTATCCTTTAGCAACAAGTCTGGTTTTACATTGTTCAACAGTGCCGTTGACTCTGTTTAATTTTGTAGATCCAACAACAGCTAATGGCAGCTTACTAGGACGAAGATCAGTGAGAGTCCAAGTGTTATTAGCTTCAAGATCTGCGATATCCTCACACATAGCATGTTTCCAACATTCTCTTTTGGAAGCTTCTTCAGACTTCTTTGGCTCAACCTCAGAGGATAAAGATAGAATAACATTGTGAAAATCACTTGACAGGTGGTCATAACTTCATAAGAAACAAAAAGACTGTTTAGGATACTTTATATTTGTAGTGATGGTAGAGGAAGAGTGAGCATTAGTCTCAAAGTCCTGTAAATATAGGAGGGGAGATTTCTAGTTCATGTAGAACAACGAAAAGCAATAACATTATAATCATGTGTGGTCTGATGAACAATTGCATTACCAAAGCAGGAATTTGATTGTTAACAATTTCGTCATCAAGGCTACCAATACTAGTGTGGATAGGTAAAGGAGTGTCATTGCTTAGATTACTATTAGACTGTGTGATAACGAAAAAGATTTTCATGAAAGATTTCATGTCTAGAAACTCCCGTGTTGTGAGTTTTAAGGTTGAGAAACATATATCTTTTAGTGTTAGGTTTAAAGCCAATAAGAATTCTAGGGTTAGCTCTACGGTCTAGTTTCTTTCTATTGACAGTGATGGTATTGGCATTGCAGAGACAACCAAAAACTCTAGGAATAGAAACATCATAACATGTTCCATGCAAATTTTCATAAGGAGAAATATCATTCGACAAAGGTGTAGGAATACAGTTAATAATCAAAGCATCATGCAAGAAGGCATAGCACCAAAAATTCGTAGGCAACTAAGACTGAAACAACAAAGATCGAGTAACATTTAGAAGATGTTGATGTTTTCTTTCATCACTTTCATTTTGTTCAGGGGTTTCAATCCAAGTGGTTTGGTGTATTATGCTTTTAGAAGAAAAAAATCTTTCATAAGAAATTCATTTCCATCATCAATATGTACAACCTTGACATGGTGCTGAAATTGATTCTCGAATTGAAGAATAAACTTAGTTATGATATTTCGGGTTTCAAATTTGTTGTTCATTGGGAAAACCCATGTGTAACATGTGTGATCATCAACAATAGTAAAAAAATACCTATGTCCATGCATTGAGGTAGTAGAACAAGGGCTCCAAACATCTATATGCAATAAATCAAGAGCGTCTAAAGCATGAGAGGAACTAAGGGGGAAGGGTAGTTTTCTTTGTTTAGCTTGATGACAAACAAGACAAACAAAAATATTATTAACATTGACAAAAGTATAATATCTTTGCATAACATTGAGTCTTTAAAGGGAAGGGTGTCCCATACGAAAATGTCAGAGATCAATGTTTTTAGCTTCACAAACAGGTTCAATTACAACAACATTCAGAGAAGGTTTTTGAATAGATTGTTCAGTGAAAGTATAAAGACCTACAATCATATCAAATATACCAATCTTCTCTTTGGTTGTCAGATCCTATATAACACAACAAGAGTTAGAAAAAATTATCTCACAATTATGAGAAGAAGTCAGTTTGGAAATGGAGATGGGGGTAAAAGAGAAACCAGGAATATATAAAGCATTATCAAGATGGAATGTGATGCTGAATTTTATAGTTCCTGAATGTGTGGCAGTGAGAATCTGACTCGTAGGCAATTGAGTATGAATAGGAATAATGGAATGATAAGAAAAGTAATTTGTTACAGAAGCACAAACATGATATGTAGCCCTAGAGTTAATGATCCAAATAGTTTTGTAAGAGTTAGCATATTACTTGATACATTGCTCTGCTGGACAGAGTGAACACTTCCAGTTTAATTGATATGTGGTTGACTCACGTTCTTACTGTTAGCCTGTTGAAGAAAGTCCATAAGAACACGATATTGCTATGTGGTTATACACATGCCATCGCACTGTCATTAGTAGTTTGTTCTTTGTTAGAATTGCCCTCTTGAATGATGTTGTGGACTTGAGCATTCTTGTTGAAGAATTTGTGGTCAGGAGGATACCCATGCTTGATATAACAGACATAAATAGTGTGCCCATTCTTGCTATCGTGAGTGTAGACTTTCTTGTTGGAGTTATGACAATTCTTGAAATTCTTACTCTTGATTTGAAGGAAAACCATGTGCGACCACATAAAGAATAGACATTGGTATTCTGAGATACTTGTTGGATGGCATTGACACTGGCGTTGATGTTTTCGGTGCTGGCCACAAAAGAATTGTTGGAGAACTGCCTTTCTTGTTGTTGGACGTAAGAAAAAATTTTGGTTAGGGGAGGAGTAGGATCCATAAGAAGAACTTGAGATTTTATATTGCTATGTTGATCATTCAGGCCACGACAATATTGGATAGCCTGATTCTCATGTTTTCTCTTAGCGATAGCGGAAAGAACATTACAAAAACACTTGTTTTAACAGGTACAAATAGGTTCTGGACATAGTTATCTAACTAGTCAGCATCCGTTCTAGACAGTCTGGAATGGCTTCCATTTATGAATTGTACCTTGTTCTTGGCGTTGAGGGCAGTAATCGTAAACCTACTCCAAAAATGGTAGTTGCTAGGGTCCAATATAAACAAGAGAACGGTAGGGTTTTCATTAAGATGAAGATACAAGAAACTGTGCACCGATTGTTCTTCTTCCATTGGTGAAAAATTAAGAAAAAGCAAGAGAAAGCTGAGTGTGGAGCAAAGCTCTTCAAAAGAAGATACAAAGAGAAAGCTGAATGCACAACAGAGCTCTTCAAAAGAAGAGCTCTGATACCATAATAAGTTGGTATACCAACTACTCAATCAAGAAGAAAATAAAGTGATCCATAAAGTTGATCAAAAGATTGTTACATTGAGAAAGCAGAAGAAAAAGACGAAGAATATAATGGAAAGAAAAAACAAGGCATTATTTGTAAAATTCAATTCTCTATGAAAAAGTACAACTGTACACACAATATATAAGCGTCTAGAACCAAAACTAAAACAAAACTAACTATCTAACCAAAACAAAAGGGTTAGACGACCAAGAAAAGACAAATCTAACCAAAACTAGACACGGAGACTGTCTACTCCATGAAGACCATCTAATGCAGTGGACGGTCAAACAAGGGCTAGACAGTCAACAGAGACCATCTACTACAGGAAAACTGAAACAAAGGTTTATTAGGGAAAGAAAAAAAAGAATATGAAATATAATCCCTAAATTAATGCTATGCAGATCTAATTGTTTACATAATGATATCTTTAACACCCCTCTATAGTTGGAGTAAATGTACCAAGCTTATTACAAATACAATTGATGCAAGACCATTTCATTTATCTTGTGATTTCTTTTTTGTTTCTTTTATCTAAATTTATGTTTGTAACATTCAGGAAGAAATTGTAGTCACAGTACAAAACAAGTTAACAGGAAGTGTCAAGGAAGCATGGACCCAAACACACTTGTCTCTACAGCCACTGAAAGTGTACTAAAATTTGGGGGAGATCTGGTTACCCGTCATCTGGGTTACTTATATAATTACAATGGCAAATTTGAAGAGGTGAACCGTTGTGTTGAGATGCTAGATGATACTAGAAAGAGGGTGCAAAATGAAGTTATGGTTGCAGAAATGAATGCAGAAGAAATTGAAGAAGATGTTCAACGTTGGTTGAAACATGTGGATGAGAAGATCAAAGAATATGAAAATTTTCTGTGTGATAAACGCCATGAGAAGACAAGGTGCTCTATTGGTTTCTTTCCTAATAACTTGCAATTGAGGTATAGGCTAGGAAGAAAAGCTACAAAGATTCTAGAGGAAATCAAAGCAGATGAACTTTTGAATAAAAAGTTTGATAAAGTCTCGTATCATATAGGCCCATCCATGGATGCTGCTTTGTCAAACACTGGTTATGAAAGTTTCACTTCGAGAAAGAAAATTATGGGAATGATTATGCAAGCACTTGAAGACTCTACAATTAGTATGATTGGAGTTTACGGGGTTGGAGGTGTGGGAAAGACCACTTTAGTCAAAGAAGTTGCTAAGCAAGCTAAAGAAAAGAAGTTGTTCAATACTGTGGTTATGGCAAATATAACAAGAAATCCTGACATAAAAAAAGTACAAGGACAAATTGCTGAGATGTTAGGAATGAGATTGGAAGAGGAAAGTGAGATTGTAAGAGCAGATCGTATTCGAAAAAGGTTGAAGAAAGAAAAGGAGAATACCCTTATAATCCTAGATGATCTCTGGAATGGATTGGACTTGAATAGACTGGGGATTCCACGTAATGAAGATGATGGTGAGAGCCAAAAGGTTGTCAAGGATGCAGCTGATTTTGGTTATAAAAAGGTGGAAACAGAAAAGTTATCTGCTGATTCCAATAAGATGAAGAAAGAAAAGTTATCTAGTGACTACAATAAGATTAAAAAAGAAAAGTTATCTGTAGATCACAAAGGATGCAAAATTTTCTTAACATCTAGAAATAAAGAAGTATTATGTAATCAAATGGATGTGCAGGAGAGATCAACTTTCCCATTAGGAGTCCTTGACCAAAAGGAGGGGGAGGCTTTACTTAAGAAAATGGCTGAAATAAGTATTACCAATTCTGCATTTGATGACAAAGTTACTGAAATATCCAAAATGTGTGCTGGGTTGCCCATAGCATTGATTTCCATTGGAAAAACATTAAAGAATAAGAGCCCCTATGTGTGGGAGGATGTTTGTCGACAAATTGAAAGGCAAAATTTTACTGGAGGTCAGGAACCTATTGAATTCTCTGCAAAGTTAAGTTATGATCATCTAAAAACTGAGGAGCTTAAGCATATTTTCTTACAATGTGCTAGAATGGGAAGTGATTTTTCAATCATGGACTTGGTCAAGTTCTGTATTGGTTTGGATATGCTTCAAGGGGTTTACACAATAAGAGAAACAAAATCTAGAGTAAATGTGTTGATAGAAGAGCTAACTGAGTCAAGTTTGCTGGTGAAAAGTTACTCTAATGACTGTTTCAACATGCATGACATTGTGCGTGATGTTGCTCTTTCAATTTCATCTAAAGAGAAACATGTGTTTTTTATGAAAAATGGCAAACTAAATGAGTGGCCTCACAAGGATAAACTCGAAAAGTACAAAGCTATTGTTTTACATTATTGTGATATTGTTGAGCTTCCTGAGAGCATGTACTGTCCTAGACTTGAAGTCTTCCATATTGACAGTAAAGATGATTCTTTGAAAATACCAGATGAATTTTTTAAAGATATGATTGAACTCAAAGTATTGATATTGACTGGTGTTGATTTGTCATGCTTACCTTCTTCAATTATAGGCTTAACAAACCTAAAGATGCTTGGTTTGGAGAGATGCACTCTAAGAAATGACTTATCAATCATGGGAGAGTTAAAGAAATTAAGAATTCTTTCTGTTTCAGGATCTAATATTGAAAATTTGCCTGTTGAATTGGGGCAATTGGATAAGTTGCAACTTTTGGACTTAAGCAATTGCTCGCAACTAAGAGTAATACCTTCCAATATGATATTAGGGCTGAACAGTTTGGAAGAGTTTTATATGAGAGGTGACTTGATTCTGAGGGAAACTAATGAGGATATCCAAAGTAAAAATGCTAATCTTTCTGAGTTGAGGCACTTGAATCAATTAAGAAGTTTAGACATACACATTCCAAGTGTTTCTCATTTTCCACAAAACTTATTCTTTGACAAGTTGGATAGCTACAAGATTGTCATTGGAGAAATTAACAAGCTTTCGGTGGCGGAATTCAAAATCCCTGACAAGTATGAGGCAGTGAAATTTTTGGCATTGAACCTAAAAGATGGTATGAACATTCATTCTGAAAAATGGATTAAAATGTTGTTCAAAAGAGTTGAATATTTGCTTCTAGGAGAACTCAATGATGTTCATGATGTTTTCTATGAATTAAATGTTGAAGGGTTTCCAAATTTGAAACATTTGTTTATTGTAAACAATGTTGGCCTTCAGTACATTATCAACTCTGGGAAGCGATTTCACCCTTTACTTGCTTTTCCCAAATTGGAGTCCATGTGTCTTTACAGATTGGATAATTTGGAGAAAATATGTGACAATCAACTCACAGAGGCCTCCTTCTGCAGATTAAAGATAATCAAGATTAAAACATGTGGTCAATTGGAAAGTATTTTCTCATTTTTCATGATCAGTCGTCTCACCATGCTTGAAACAATTGAAGTGTATGATTGTGATTCTTTAAAGGAGTTTGTTTACGGTGAAAGAGAATCTGATACTGTCAGTGATGTGCAAACTGACAAGATCGAGTTTCCTCAGTTACGATTTTTAACCTTGCAATCTTTACCAGCTTTTCTTTGTTTGTATACCAACGATAAAATGCCTTCCATCTCTCAATCATCAGAAGACCAAGTGCAAAGCCGGGAGCTCAAAGAAATTGCTGCAGTAGCTGGTCAAGATACAAATGCTTGCTTTTCACTCTTCAATGGAAAGGTATTTAAAATAAATATTATGATAGATCTTTATCCTTTACTTCATATTTGCAATCTTTCATGTTTAATTTGATATGTTATTTCTCTAAAATTGGTAAGAATTCCTGGTCTTTAGGTCTGGTGCATTCGATTGGGGAAGTCAATTTTTGTTAATCAAAGTTACTTATCCTCAAGAAAATAATATTATGTGCTCTTACAGGTTGCAATGCCAAAGTTAGAGTTGTTGGAGCTATCTTCAATCAACATCCCGCAGATATGGAATGAGAAATCTTTGCATTGTTTTCAAAGTTTGCTTACATTGAATGTATCAGATTGTGGCAATTTAAAATATTTATTGTCACTTTCCATGTCTGGAAGTTTAGTGAATCTGCAAAGCCTTTTTGTAAGCGGATGTGAATTGATGGAGGACATATTTTGTGTAGAAGATGCAATGGTATGTAGATTCATTTAATTTAATTAAATTATAGTTAATTGTCAGTGTCATTTGTTGTTTAATTGCAGTGGCACTAGTTGCTAAGGTCCTTTATTTGATCACTCAATCTGCTTCCTCTTGCAGCAGAATATTGACATTTTGCCTAAGTTGAAGAAAATGGAGATCAACAACATGGAAAAATTGTGTACCCTATGGCAGCCCTTTATTGGTTTTCATTCCTTCCACAGTTTGGATTCTTTGATAATAAGAGAATGCAACAAACTTGAGACAATATTTCCTAGTTACACGGGGGAAGGATTTCAGAGCCTTCAAAGTTTGGTGATTACTAATTGTATGTCAGTGGAAACCATATTTGATTTTGGAAATATTTCCCAAACTTGTGGTACAAATGTGACAAACTTGCATAGTGTCATTTTAAAAGGGCTGCCAAAGTTGATGCATATATGGAAGGTGGACACTGATGAAATTCTTAATTTTAATAATCTGCAAAGCATTGTTGTTTATGAGAGTAAAATGTTAAAATATCTCTTTCCACTCTCGGTTGCCAAAGGCCTAGAAAAACTGGAAACACTTGATGTATGTAATTGCTGGGAAATGGAGGAAGTTGTTGCTTGTGACAGTCGATCAAATGAAAAGCTTATCACCTTTAGCTTCCCCCAACTAAACACTCTATCATTACAGCATTTATTTGAACTCAGGAGTTTCTATCTGGGACCACACAATTTAGAATGGCCATTTCTGAAAAAATTATTTATACTCTTTTGTAGCAAGTTGGAGGAAACCACAAATTTGCAAGTGAAATCCATCTTTTTAGCTACAGAAAAGGTACAAGTTAAAAACATGATTTAAAGAAAGCCATGAAACTGATGAAACTCTTGCTGAAGGATTTTGGAAGTTATATTTTTATTTCTTAACGAAATATTTATTCGTCTTATATATATTTTAGCATGCATGATTTTGGTTCTAAATTTGCTTCGATAACTTCTATTTTTAGGTGATACACAACTTGGAATATATGTCAATTAGCTTGAAGGAGGCAGAGTGGTTACGAGACTATATTTTTAGCGTTCATAGAATGCACAAACTACAGTCACTTGTTTTGTCTGGATTGGAGAATACTGAGATTCTCTTTTGGTTGCTTCATAGACTTCCTAATTTGGAAAGCATTACATTGAAAAATTGTCTATTTGAAGGGATTTGGGCTTCTACTAGCCTTGCTGCACATGAAAAGATTGGGGTAGTAGTACAACTTAAGGAGTTGATAATTAACAATTTGAGGTATTTACAGAATATAGGCTTTGAACATGACCTGCTTCTGCAAAGGGTAGAGCGCTTGGTCGTTTCTGAATGTGTAAAATTGAAAAGTTTATTACCTTTCGCAGTGTCTTTCAGTTACTTGACATATTTGGAAGTAACTAATTGTTCAGGATTGAGGAATTTAATGACATCCTCAACTGCCATGACCTTGGTTCAACTCACAATCATGAAGGTAAGCCTTTGTCAAGGGATTGAGAAAATTGTTGCGGAAGAGGAAAAAACACAAGTGATTGAGTTTAGACAACTGAAAGCTATAGAATTGGTGTCTCTACCAAGCCTCACCTGTTTCTGCAGTTCTCAGATGTGTGACTTAAAGTTCCCCTCGCTCGAAAATTTAGTAGTGAGTGATTGCCTTCTAATGGAAACATTCTCTGAAGTCCAAAGTGCACCTAATCTAAGAAAAATACATGTTGCAGCGGGTGAAAAGGACAGGTGGTATTGGGAAGGTGATTTGAATACCACTCTGCGAAAACTTTCCACTGATAAGGTATGCATATATAAGAAATCATTATCGTCCCTACACCGAAATTATTTTTCGTTTGAATGTAAATTTTCAGTTGATGTTCTGCTACTGGATAATTATGTCATATAAAAACCTAATTGTATTTTGAAAAAAAAAAAAATTAAACCAAATACATGCAGTCATGTATTCAGAGGTAATTGAATGGAATTCTCCAGAACCTTCCTCCTTGGTTAGGCACACATGATGTTTTCTTGAAACTTTCCAGGTAGTCTGGTAGCTGGTGGTGTTATTGGTATACTTTGATTTAGAGTGTTTAATTAAAAATGTTAGAAATTTATATTTTACATGATTTATTTGATGATCTAGATTTACTGAAGATAAATATTGTCTCCTGACTTCTCTGTTAATCAGTAATTCAACCTTTGACAGAAGGATTTATTGAAATGATAGTTAGATTTTATGGATTAATTAGAAAAGTTTAAAATTAAATTCGTAAATTAAACAAAATAGGGTTTCCTTCAGACTCTTATTTTATACACTACAGTTGACCTCCTATTTATGGTAAAAAACAGAAGGAAGGAAAGCTTTCACTATCTTCCTTAAGGAGGTGTAGAGATAGCCTAAAAAAATTGAGGGATCTGAAAATGTCATTACTCTTTTATGATGGAAGTTCAAAATCTGAGATGGTTAACTTAATACATGTTTCTTCATTTTGTAGGTTTCTTTCAAACATTCAAAGCATCTGACAATTACTGAGGATTCTGAGTTGGAGGAAATTTGGCACAGCAAAGCTGCTTTCCAAGATAACTATTTTCACAGTTTAAAAACATTGGTGGTGATGGACATTACAAAAGATCATGTGATTCCATCTCACGTACTTCCTTGCTTAAAGAACTTAGAAGAATTGGAGGTAGAAAGCTGTGGGGCAGTGGAGGTAATATTTGATATAGATGACATTGACACGAAGAAAAAGGGAATAGTGGCTCGACTGAAAAAGCTCACTTTAACTATATTGCCAAATTTGAGCCGAGTATGGAAAAAAAATCCTCAAGGAATTGTTAGCTTTCCCAATTTGCAAGAAGTGTCAGTTTTTGATTGTGGACAGTTGGCAACACTGTTCCCTTCATCCCTTGCAATAAATCTCCCTAAGCTTCAGATGCTTGAAATACAGTGGTGTGGTAAGTTAGTAGAAATTGTTGAAAAGGAAGATGCAACGGAACTTGGAACAGCTAAAATATTAAAGTTCCCTCGTTTGTTCTTGTTGCTTCTTTATAATCTGCCACAGCTTACTTGCTTTTATCCTGGAAAACACCATCTGGAGTGCCACATGTTAGATGTCTTAGACGTGGCCTATTGTCCTATGTTGAAGCTATTCACATCAAAGTTTCATGATAGTTATAAAGAAGCAGTTACAGAGAGTCAAGTTAGTGTTCCGACTACAACTAACTGGCGTCAGCAACCTCTGTTTTCAGTTGAAGAGGTGACAAAGCATTAGAATTTCAATTTTTTTCCTTTTCTTTTCATTATTTTCCTCTTAGCTTCTAACTGCCACCATTTCTTTTGAATTTGTTTAGGTTGTTCCCAAACTAAAGGAATTGACAGTCAATGAGGAAATCATTATCTTGTTGAGCCATGCACGTTTTCCACAAGACTTCCTTTGCAAATTAAATCTTCTTCAGGTATGCTTTGAGGATGAGGACGATACGGAAGATACTTTTCCTTTTCATTTCCTTCACAAGGCACCCAATTTAGAACATCTTCAAGTGTACGAGTGCTTTGGTCTAATGGAGATATTTCCGTCTCAAACACTCCGATTTCATGAAAAAATACTTGTCAGATTGAGACAATTAACCCTATATAACCTTCCAGAGCTGGACACAATAGGGTTAGAGCACCCATGGGTAAAGCCATACACTAAAAAACTTGAACTTTTAAGCCTAGAGGAGTGCCCCCGTTTAGAAAAATTAGTGTCCAATGTGGTATCTTTCAGCAATCTGAAAGAGTTGACTGTTGACTCGTGTGAAGAGATGAAGAATTTATTCACTTTTTCGACTGCCAAAAGTTTGGTGCAACTTGAGATCCTATCAATACTAAATTGCGAATCAATGAAAGAAATAGTAAAAAAAGAAGATGAATATGCCTCTGGGGAGATCATACTTGGACGGCTGGCAACATTAGAGCTGAATTCCTTATCAAGATTATTAAGCTTTTATTCAGGGAATGCCATGTTGCAGTTGTCATGTTTGAGGACAGTGACGATAATTAAATGCCCCAAAATGAAAACTTTCTCTGAAGGAGGCATAAATGCCCCAATGTTTTCGGGGATTAAAACTTCTTTGAAGGATTCTGATTTCCACTTCCACAATGATCTCAACTCGACAGTCCAGTGGTTTCACCAACACGTAAGTAATTCATTATCCAAATTGGATCAATATTTGTTTATAGCCCAGGAATTTAATCCCTTCAAATGGCTCTCGTTGATTCCCCATTATATTTTTGAGCAAAAATTAATTTTTAATTTTTAATTTATATAGGAAGGATTTTATTACCATGTCTTTGAAAGAAACTTTTGGAATAACTTTGCTTCCCTCTAAAAAATTCCCTCCTCCTAAGGGGGTGCTTGGTGATATATGGGATTCATAATTTCTAAGGAATCATAATTTATAGGAATGATTATAATTTACTTGGAGAGACATAAATACTTTTGTGAATATTTACAAGTGTCAGAGTAAAAAATTTTCACAACATTTATAGGATAACTTTTCCAAAATCTTTATATATTTATCACATTAAATGGCCTAATAAGTATAGGGATTATAAGAGGTTGAGTTTGGATAGTGTACCATAACACCAATCGTTAAAAAACAAAAAACTTTTCTTTGCTTCCATATTTGTGCCGGTATCAACTTTAATCCTATCCCCATCTCTATTGGATACTTATATATCCATATCTGCGTCCTCTACTTGCACTTTACTCATGTATAAAGTCAATAAATCTAAAATAATGTAAATTAAAAAAGATATTTACAAAATTGAGTAGGAGAAGAATCTAGTTGATTTCTTATGTTGTGTGGTAATATTGGCAACATAGAAGGCCAATTGTTAATAGATGCAAACTACTGGTTTGATCCTCAATGGAAGATGCATGCTAAAATGTGTTTATATTATTTTTAAGATGCTTAATATTATGTTTTGGTAATGCATGTCAACACATTTGCTTGACTACAAATAAGGTTTCATGTTACTTTAGGGTACGGTTTAACATGTGTTCTTTTGCTCATTGGTATATCTCTTAGAAAATGCTAATTTGTGTACTATTAGTGTCTTTGTCCATAATTGACCACATATTTGTTGAATCTAGTATCTTGTTTTATTAAAAAGTTTATTTTATCTTATAAAAATAGCAATTTCACTCTTAAATCATCTAAACATTGAGTGATTCAAACATATGTCATAACTAAACAACATTATAGACACAATAATCGTTCCTAAATCTAACCTTCTAACAGTTTAGCAAAATCATAAAAAACGTGACATCATGTCTTGATATTAAAATGTATATATATATATATATTATATATATATATATTAATTATTTAATAGGAAAGATATTTTAATTATATATATATATATATATATATATATATATATATATATATATATATAAAAAATTAATATATATATATATATACTACAGGGTGAGTACTAAAGTACTTGTACCCACATCCATCCCATTAAAATTTGCAGGGTATCCAGACTTATCCACAATAAGCAAGCATTTATCCTACCAATTTAGGGTAGTAGTAAGGTCATGGTACAATTTCTCGTCCCTACATAGAAAATTGTGATATTCTTGTTGCAATATTTTTCCCCAACTTTGAAAAGTTAGAATCCCATCTTTTGTATGACAATGATTTTGTGAAAAACATTGGTGAATTATTAGGAAACAATGTTTTCTTGCAACTTTTATTTTTAAAATAATAAGCTAACAATTAAAAACAAATCTTCTCAACTTTAAATTATTGAGAAATTAAAAAAGGACAAAACATAAAATACAGTACTACAAATGCTGTTGTCCAATCATATACAGTGTTTATCTTGATAATATGCAAATAAAATGTAAATTACCAATGTAAAACTCCCGATTTGATTGGAAAACAGCTCCTAGAGTGCCTATGGTACTGCATGCATGTTCTGTCCATTAAAAAATGCTCTTGTACCAAACACTCCCTAGGGAGAAGTTTAGGCACAGGTGATGCTGTTTTTCTTGAAGACTTGCCATAGGGTGGCTCGTGGTTTTAATATTGGTAATTTTTTTATTTGTAATGTTTTTTAAATGTCAAATGAATAATATTTGGCATAATGCTAATTTATTTTTTATCTAGATTTATTGAAGATGAATGTTGTCAGATGACATCTTCAATCAGCAAGTAAACCTGTAATTGAAGAATTCAATGAAATAATAGTCAAAATTTATGGATTAATTAGAAAAGTTTTAAAATCAATGGTGTAATTTTATAAACAAAATAATTATGCTTCTTTGTCAAGTTCTAAATTTTTCCGTTGCCCCTGTACCCCGTTTCACGGTAAAAAAGGAAGTACTAAATCCATGGTTTGATACCATGATGTTATCTTTTTCAAGTTTTCATATTTGTCTTGCCAAATCTACTTTTCACATTTCTTCATTTTCACAGGTTCCGGTTGAACATTCAAAGCATTTAACAATTGCGGATGATTCTAAGTTGGAGAAAATTTGGCTCAGCAAAGCTGCATTTCAAGATAATAATTTTCGCAGTTTAAAATCATTGGTGGTGAAGAATGTGACAAAGGATCATGTCATTCCATCTCATGTACTTCCTTTCTTAAAGAGCTTGGAAGAAGTGGAGGTAAAAAGCTGCGAGACAGTGGAGGTAATATTTGATGTAAATGACATGGACACGAAGAAAAAGGGAATAGTGTCTCGATTGAAAAGGCTTACTTTACAGAGCTTGCCAAATTTGAAGTGTGTATGGAACAAAAATCTTCAAGGAACTATCAGTTTTCCCAATTTGGAAGAAGTGTATGCGTTTGATTGCGGAGAGTTGGCAGCACTGTTCCCTTCAGACCTTGCCAGAAATCTTCCAAAGCTTGAGGAACTTCGTATAGAGAGCTGTGATAAGTTGGTAGATATTGTTGGAAAGGATGATGCAATAGAATTTGAAACAACTGAAATGTTTAGATTTCCTTCTCTGTTCTTGTTGATTCTTTTTAAGCTGCCGCTACTTAGTTGCTTTTATCCTGGAAAACACCATCTGCTGTGCCCCTTATTAGAAACCTTAGACGTGTCCTATTGTCCTAAGTTGAAGTTATTCACGTCAGAATTTCATAATAGTTGCAAAGAATCGGCTATAGAGATTCAAGTTAGTTCTACAATCACAATTAGCCGACTTCAACAACCTCTGTTCTCAGTTGAAAAGGTGACAAAGCTTAATCCCTTTTGTATTCCCAATTTCTTTCATTTCCTTTTCCATTCATTTCCTCCTTCTAACTGCCACCATCTTCTCTGGAATTTGTTTGCCCTCGCTAGGTTGTTCCCAAACTGAAGGAATTGACAGTCAATGAGGAAAGCATTATCTTGTTGAGCCATGCACATTTGCCACAAGACCTCCTTTGCAATGTAAATCTTCTTCTGCTATGCTTAGAGGATGATGACAATAAGAAGGATACTCTGCCTTTTGATTTCCTTCTCAAGGTACCCAATTTAGAACATCTTAAACTGTTCTGTTGCTTGGGTTTGACGGAGATATTTCGCTCTCAAAAACTCGAAGTTCATGATAAAATACTTTCCAGTTTGAGAAATTTAACCCTTGATAGCCTTGAAGAGTTGAAGTCTATAGGGTTAGAGCACCCATGGGTAAAGCCATACTGTGAAAGGCTTGAATCATTAAAGCTAAACGACTGTCCACAGGTAGAAAAAATAGTGTCTGGTGCAGTATCTTTCATGAATATGAAGGAGTTGGATGTGACAGGCTGTGAAAGGATTAAGTATTTATTCACATTTTCAGCTGCCAAAAGTTTGGTGCAACTTGTGAACCTATCTATACAAAATTGTGAATCAATAAAAGAAATAGTCAAAAAGGAAAATGAAGATGCTTCTCATGAGATCATATTTGGACGTGTCAAAACATTAAATCTGGATTCCTTACCATTGCTTGGAAGCTTTTATTCAGGGAATGCCACATTGCAATTTTCACGTTTAAAAAAAGTGATGATAGTTAAATGCCCCAATATGAAAACTTTCTCTCAAGGAGACATAAAAGCACCATTTTTTTATGGAGTTGAAAGTTCAGTTGGAGATTTTGATTTAACCTTCCACAATGATCTCAACACCACAATCAAGGAGTTGTCTCACAAACAGGTACGGAATTCATTTTGGATGATTGAATTCTTATATTTTTATAAGCTGAATTCCACTTTTAGGTCTGTCCATAGTGCAATTATGCTGTATTGTTTTCCCATGTTTCTGTTGCAAGAATTTATTCTGCAAATTTGACTGTTTACGTAAAATATTTTACAAATTTTCCTTATATGACAGTTACAAATACTGTGGCAAATGATGTGGTGCTGATTTGTCATTCGTGATCTAAGCAAAATTTGTTAATTTTTTTAGCAAAAAACTGACAGGGATTAAGATTGCACAACGATGACACTCACGAGATGAGTTTGTGCAATTGAAACATAGAGACTAAAATGGCACAATTATGATAAAGGATGAAAATGAAAACAATGGAATAAATGGGTCACACTTTAGACTAATCTTTATTATACTGAATGGTAATGAATGTGCCTCCCATTAATGTTTTCTCTCTTTCTATAACTTTTAACTTTTAGTCTCTTCAACTAATTTTTATCATCCTATGATTGATTTTGAATTTTTAGGAAGAATAATGAAATTTATTATTATCATCAAGGAGATTGGGTCTAAAGTAATCACTCTCCTAATGTGGCAAAGCACTGTTCAGATATTTCTTTCCCCTAGATTATGAGTTCACATCTAGTACACATTTATGCCTAAAACAAGTTTGTCGTGGAGAAGGGTTACATTTGAGAAACCAAAAATATATCTCTAATGTCAATTTTCATATTTTATTAATTTGAATTAAACGTACATTCACACCCTTTGCAACATATTTCCAAACGTAGCTATGCATCTTCCTGCTATACTGCAATTTTTATGATTTCCCTATGGTTGCATTAATATTGTTCATTTTTGATATTTTTGCTCCTTACTTTTTCCATTCCCTGTATATGAAACACTGGTTCAAATTGATACTGAAAACACTTGAACTCAATGGAGCAAAATAAAAATGGCAAGTTAATTCCAATAATGTAAAAAGTTCAACAATCACATTTAACCCATTTTGAAAATGTGTTGAAAGGATACTTGTACATTTGACATATCAAGTTAGGAATGCAATGCCCTTGATCGTGAAACTGTTAGTTTTCTCTTTTGCTGTCATAAAATGTTATCTTAAAAAATAGGCCATAGTATATATTACTAGAACGACGTTATGGCATAGTGTATTTTTTGTATGGATTCCAAATCCATGTATTTTACCTGTAACTTAGCAGAATGGTTGAACTTGCATTAATTATTCTTTTAATTTGGTTTTAGGTTGAGGGCGATTCCAACATGGAATCAACTGATAGAGGAAGCCGTGATGGTGATAATGACACGTCTGAATAAAGGTAAATGTTAAATCTTTTTTTTAAGTAGTTTTGACGAGTAACATTCACCTACATTGTTATGAGTTATTTATTGTTTGGGTTGAGTTTTAGTTACTTGCATATTCTTTATAAGCCAAATAATTCATTAATATTTTTTTGTCCTTTTTTCTTTTCTCATGGTGCAGTGAAGAAAAAAAAAAGAAGTTTCTTTGCATTAAACGTACATTCATTAAAATATATCCTATATATGTAGCTATAAATTTTCAAATATGATAAAAAAGAATATATCAATTAATGACATTCATAATAAAAAGGAGTTTATCCGTGTTTGGAACCAAACATGCAAGTAAATAGGAAGTCAATTACAAGTGTCATGTGATAGAAGAGGTCAGCTATAATATAAACCCTTTAAAGAACACTACACTGGATCAGAGCAAAGTGCGTATCTGAATAAAATAAAGAACCAAATGTGGTACATTTTAAACTAAAGGAACTAAAACTGGACACACAATTTAAGAGAAATTAAAAACATTTTTTTAACATTTTGGTGGGGGCAGCAACATTTTTCATTCCAACATATTTTACCCAAATATATACTGATAATTTACATTACTTGAATCTTCCAAAGCACATCGTATTATTTTCTATAATAATAATCATGTCCTATAATGAAATTGTTTTTTATTCATTTTAGTGTAATAAACAAGGGTGTGACTATTACCTGCATTGGATGGCAACCATAATCTCTGCAAATATTACGGATTCTTGGACACTGGTAATGTAGGTTTTGTTTTTCTTTAACAATTTAGATTAATTATAGTTTTTATTGTTTATTGTGGTAATGTTAAATTCTTATGTTTTGCAGTTATTTGAGACTG
>Ga0209700_102329_pt1 | contig 38788 bp, 16 predicted proteins | sample SiratroredBW_FD_187528 | JGI IMG/M metagenome (GOLD analysis project Ga0209700, IMG submission 187528) | Root nodule microbial communities of legume samples collected from California, USA - Siratro red BW (SPAdes) (version 2) | ecosystem: Host-associated > Plants > Roots > Nodule | place: USA...
AAATTGAAAAATAAAAAAAAAAATAAATTTCTAATAAAAATATTAAATAAAAAAAGTTTAAGATAGTCATTAGATCCACTCATATAAATAAAATAACTTTTCCAAATAAAAATATATACAACTATAAAAAATAAAAGTATTAAAAAGTTTAATAAAAAGTGGTTATTTTAAAAAAAATCTAAAATTATAATTACATAATAATATATATTTTAAAAAATTCATTTTTATAATTTTATATCATTTTTCATTTATTAATTGTTTTATTAGTTAGTTTAATAAATACTTTTAATCTAATAAGCTGATTTTTTAGCTCAAAATCATTAACTTATCAAGTAATTTTGTTAAGCAGACTGGAACATTTTTTTTTAACAATTTTCTTAAAACATGCTACTTTTCTAATTACAGAAAACCAAATTACACCTAGACCGCATGACTGCATATACATCGTCAGGACCATAGTAATTTACGAATCACGCACTATCACCCCCACAAGTTACACCCCACATGTTACACATACTACATTTCACCCCTAAGACTATTTTGATATTTTATACAATAAATTGAGTTTTAATTAATTGTTCAATGACCATTTTTATTTTATCTTTAAAATTATACAATTACGTATTTCTTATTTTACAGTAATATATATTATGGTTTTTTATGTTGAATTAAAGTTGTTTTTAATTAAGTATCCAATAAAATAAAATTTATTTTTAATTAATTTAATCAATATTTATCTGTAAAATAATATTAAATGTAGTAAGATATTTAAAATTAATATTAAGACAATAATTTATTGATTAAATTAATTCTTTAGTTTTTAAAACTTACAAACATTTTATGCTTTCCTTATTCTTTAAAGACTCAAATATATTTTTAATTCATAAAAAATGACTGAATTTCATTTTGGTTCCTGTGTTTTTTTATTTCTCTTTACAATTAAAAACTAATATTTCTTTTATTCTTAATACTATACAACCATATTTGACTGCTTCTTTATTGAACACAAAGTTAAGTTATAGGTTCAAGTAAAAATATTAGTAGTAAGATATAATGTTATGTAAATAGATGTTATTTATCAATTTAAAATAAATATTGAGAGTAACAAATAAAAAGACATATGGACTTGTATTACGCTTTAATACAAGTGTAAGATATAAATTTAGTGTCTGGTTAAACTCTAATTATTTAACTATGTTTTGAAGTTAGTTAGTTTTGAATGGAGTATAGTAGGTAGACTTGTAGTTGAGAAGTGAAATTTATTTCTGAGTAGTGCATACAGTAAAGTAGTACGTCTTTTCTTTGTTGGGCTGTAATAGAAAATAAAAAAAAGGAGAGTGCACTTAAAACCTTTATGCGGTGCAATTAGTAATTTCAATTTTCTTTTTCGATAAAAATAATCATCACTAACATCTTATTTTTAATTCATTTTTTTTAAATATCTTCACACAAAAAAATTTAAAAAAAAAATCATTACTTCCTATGCAAATATTTAAATATAAAAAGCAAATTAAAAATACTAGGAGAATTCTATAATCAACTATAATCAAAAGTAAACTATATACATTTTCTTACAGTTAACAGACCCTAAGTTCTTCTCCCCCACTCTCTTTCAAGTCGTATTCTTAAGAAAAAAAAAATAGAAAGAAAAAACTTCCAAACAGATTTTACTTTATTTTTAAAAATCATTTTGAACTTTAACTTCAAAATAAATTTTAAATTAAAAAAAGATTAACATATCCTAAGCATAACTCAACCTGTATGAAGCAAGACTTGAATTGTGGGACTAAGACCAATATCTGTTTAATTCTGTTGACACGGACCATATCTTTAAACCCAATAACTTAACATATTTGAGACTTTCTCACAAAAAGTCAACAGCTTAAAATATTCAAAATTTGACATATTTGAGTTACTTGCTCAGAATTTGAAGATGTCACTCTTGCACATTTGTGTAGAGAGATTTGAAGGTGTGCTCAAATTGATTACTCCCCGTAATAAAGAGTGTCAAAATATTTACACATAGGTCAAGATTGGAATTGATAATAATGAAGTCTCCTACGACATTGTGCCCATAAACAACATAGGTACTACTAAGTTTGATTGCATCTGTTTCATCCTATGTATATATATTTGAATGCTACTGTGAGTTTCTAACTGGCACTGGCTGACAAGAAGCTCATGCAGATTGGGGGACGAACTTTTAACAAAGCTAGAATGGATGAAGGGAGAATCCACAATCCATCTCCACAAATCAAACCAGAAGCAACTGCAGGAACCATCAAACCTGCCTCGCTTCTGTTTAGTCTGTGCCACATAAACACAACCAAACTACCCATGCACATGTCAATGGCAAAGTAACCACCAACTAGGAAAGGAACAGCCATGGCCATTGGAAGTGGAATCCATTTCCCAACCTTTTTGTTGCCAAGATCCCTGACCAAGTTGGCTGCTATGGCAAATGCAAAAAATCCATAGCAGAGTTGCAAGCAGTGCTGAGGAAGGGCAGAAAAACCTTCCACACCAAGAATTGCCATGTTTCTGTAAATAATGGCATATGGAGCCTTGTAATCCCCATCTGGGTTCCCCACATCAAAAGCCTTGTAGAAAAGGAAGAATGTGAGAGGAGCAACAACACAACCTATTGCTGTCCCAATTGCTTGGCTTAGAAGCATTGAACGAGGGGAAGTGAAAGTGAGATGGCCAGTCTTGAAATCATGCATCAAATCAGATGAAATGGAGACAATAGATTTTATCAGGCCACACCCCACAAGTCCAGCAACTACACCATCACTTTTTCCTGCCAAGGCTGCAAGCACAAAGAGAGCCACTTTCCCATAGTTATAGGCCATGTTCATGTCCGTTAAGCCTGCACCGTAAGCATTGCAGAAGCCCAGAGAGGGTGCGAAAAGATAGGCAAACACCACGTAATACCACTTCAACTGGGGGAACATCAAAGGAATTACAATGACAGAAACGATGGAGAACAATATGTACCCAACACATGCCAACCATATGGGAATGCTCTCTCTTGCAAACACTTCATTCCTTCTAAGATCATCAATAGGGACCGGTTTCTGGTTATCTGAAACTGCAGTGCCAGAAACATTAGACTTCTACAGACAAATAGAAGACTCACCCATAACTCCGTATAGAAAATTTCTATATGGATAAAGACCAAATGCAGCTTTACACCAAATATAAAAGGCCACATCACCACATGCATAGACACAACAGAAAAAAGTGTAAACATTTGTTCCTATGACTTTCATTATGTTACTCTTTTTCTTTTGCTGGTGGTGTGCTGAGAGGATGAAAGCAATTGCTATTACAAGATAAAAACCTATGATTGGTAAGACTTGAGAATATATTAAGGATTGACATCTTTGGAGATTACTTACATTTATTAAGGTTCTTCCTTTTCACCGAGGCGTGGATATTTGTGGCAGTGAAATAAAGGACTTTGACAAAATTGTAAAGCCCATCACCGAGAATCAATGCAATGGAAATAAAAACCTGCAACAACAAAATGAAAAATAAAAATAAAAATCAAGGCTTTAAAAATTAAAAGAACTGAAATAAATAGTATTGCTTTGATACAATCCTTTAATTCTAGCAAGATTTAGACCTTATAGCCATTAAGACTCTTCATGCTACTTTCTGGTAAACTTGCGGGAAACCATTCTCCTTTTAGTCCCCGGATTAGCGGCCACATAATGCCCCATGAAATCACAGCACCCAGAAGCAAGGATAAATTTACAAGATGAGAACAGATCATTCCTGCTCCCACGTATGTCATGCTGAAATCGAAATAGAATCTGCAAAGTTGGAGCACTTTAATCAGAAAGGAGCAGCAATTATTTCAGGGTTCAGAGACTATTCCTAGTTGAATAAAGACAAAGGAGCATACGAATTTTTCCACGCTTTCAATCCAAAGGTGGGAAACTGAACAAATCCACAGCTATCTCCACCCGTATAAAACCATTGAAAGAAAGCCCAGAGGAAACTCGTTGAGAAGAATTTCAAGAAACCATGAACCTGCTTCCTGCAAAAGTTGAACTGGTTTGAGCTCCTATAAACATGAACCCCGTTTACTTGAAAATACCAAAAACATTAGAAGTAGGGCAAAACAAAACATGTCCATACTTGGCCATGGCATCTCCTTTAGGAGTATGGAACCCGTTGATAAGAACAGCAGTAGCAGTTCCACTTGGATAAGTTAATTTGTAGTCTATTATCATAATCTGTTAAATGGCACAAACTTCATCAGCACCTCCACTCAAGTCAAGCAGAACTAAAATCCTTAAAAATGAGACCATCACTTCTAAATGACAGAACAAGACAAATTAACTTACAGAAGAACAACATGTTCAACATCATATAACTCATGACTAAAATGAAAATACCTTTCTAATGGGAACCAACGCCAATAATCCAACAAAGCTGGTGACAAAGAGAAAGGCTGTCATCCATCCAATTTCAGGCTCCTTAGTACTCGAAGGATTATTCCCCTCTGTATTAACCCCTGCTTGCTCATATGTCCTCCTATTCAAACCCAAGAGGTAAGACCCAAAACCACCTACAGTTACACAAGTTCAGTTCAATACACAAACTATCATTTACACAAACGCAAGTTAAAAGTTCAATTGGAAAAAGGCTCACCCACCTCCTACCGCGATGCTATAGCAAGCGACTGCACAAGTCTGGATTACGGTATTCTCTTGTCTAGTGAAGGGTGTTGAAACAATTTTGGCCTTTGCAAGAATCTTAGTCCATGTTCTAATGAATACAAAACCAAGGAGAGCAGCTGAGACATTGAGATTGGGGACTAACCCAGTTGTGAGGTTCAGCTTCATCACAATCACGCTATAAATTGCTCCAATCAGAATGCTTGCTACCAGTCCCCGAATTGTAATCTGTCTTGGCCATGGTGCTATTCTACTCATGTCATCAGGCACAACCGGAGCCTCTTCAATGTCCTCTCTTCCGATATTCTCAATCTCTTTGAGTTCTTCGTTGCTTATTGCATTAGTACCCATTGGATTCATCAAATCCTCAACCCTGATTGAATGATCAGTCACCACAGAAAGAAAAACAGGACAAGAGACACTCAATCAGAGAGAGAGGTTAAAAGCAATATTCAATGATTACTTAACAAACCAAGTTGTGGACAACACATAAACAAATATAGATTAAAATCAGAAAAACAATATTAAAACAGTTTACAACAACAAAAATATAAAAAGAAAGAAAGAAAGATGGAGGTTTTGTATAAGAAAAAAACAGACGAAAATGAATCAGAATAGAATCGAATTCCACGGTTCAAAGATTTGATGCCACTTAAGCCGTGATAAAGATGATACAGGGTCAAATATGTTCCCGTTACCTCACTAATGAGTTGCGTAATTTGAATGGAGAGAATTGAATCTCTCGGTGGTACTGACAGGGATCAGTGCCTGAATTGAATTGTGAACAGCGAGAGGCGAGAATAACTAGGCGCGTGCAAAGGAAGCTACAAAAATGACATTTTAATGGAGAGAATTGAATCTCTCTGTGGTGGTAGTGACAGGATCAGTGCCTGAATTGAATTGTGGAGCAGCGAAAGGCTAGAATAACTAGGCGCGTGCAAAGGAAGCCACAAAAACGACGCAGAAGAGAGGTAGAAAAGAGTAGAGGGAGGTAAAGAATTGAAGGAGAAACGCGGAATTTATAATTGCCATTGGAACCAAAGGCTAGCTGACCTTACAAGGCACTTTGGGTCTGTGTCGCTGCATGTAGTACAACGCAGTGGGTGTTGTACTACAAAAGAAAGTTCTTTTCTGAAACAATAATGATTTTGTACTAAACTTGTCAAAAGTTTCAACGAGGTTTTTCTACTTTCCCAATAGGCTTGCTAGTTCCCAACACACAAATGAAAAAAATTTTGTTGTTGACTTAGATGCATAGTGACGGTTCTTGGTTTCTACAGTTTCTGGCACGAAGGGATCAAAAGTGTCGTGTTTTGTCTTGTTGGGATTTGTGTGAACGAAGGCGTGTGGTGCAAACATGTGCGGAGAGGTAACGGCTGTGGAGTGAGGATGACACACTCCTTCAAAGGTCAACCAAACGCCAAATAACTACCCTCTCAATTCAAAAAAATAACACTTACTTTCTCCCTATCAAATCTTACAAAAACAAAACATTAATTTTAAAATCAAATCTAACGTTTAATTATATTGACTTTTACATTATGATAATAATATCTAATTACCTGTTAGAGATTTCAAACTTTAAAAATTCAACAGTATAACTTATAAATAAAAATTAGAGTAATTGAAAATTAAAATAATTGGGAATGAAATTAGAAAAATATTTTTTCACATTCTTGTGAATATTGGGAGAACATACCTCTAACAATATATAGACGAGAATAGGATTGTTTTTTTTGAAAAATAAACTTCAAACATTGATGATATAACAACAAATGTTAAACAAAAACAAAAAGATTCCGTGAAATGAAAGGAATGGTGGGAGAGATGAGGACAGGGAATTGGGGCCATGCTCCAGTTTGAGAGATGACCATGTGTTCACATTAACAAAGCTTTCTTTTTTGAGACATTAGTAAGAAAATATTAAATCAATTTTAAATTTAGTTTTTAATTTTTAGTTTGCATTCTTGAATTTGTCCATATTATTATTTATGTCACCCTTTTTTAATAATGTTAATTTACACCTTTGAAAGTTTATTTGATATTTTAACAACACTTTCTGACTTTAAAGAATTGTGACTCGTATGGTAATGGAAAGTAAATCTTTTCATTGAAACTAATATATACCAATAATTTAATTTCCTAAAAATGGTAAATTAAAATTTATGTATAAAATCATTATAAATTTCTTGCACCCACTTCAAATTAAGTATTAATTAATTGTTATAAATTATAATAATTACTTTAAATTATATTAATTTTTTTTATTAAAACTTATATATTGGTATAAAGATGGTCAGAGAAAATGAAAGAAAGATATTTTGCTAAAACAGAAAAAAAAATATTATTAATTAAATTAATGGATTAAAGAGAGAAATTTTAAACATTTTAGATTTTCATATTTTGGAAGATATATTATTTAAAGGAGGAAAGTAAACCATTTTCAAATCTTTAATTCAAATAAGAATTAGAACAAGTGTCATTATAATTTTTAATTTAATATAATTAAAGCTAAATAATTGAGTAGATAGTTACACTTATCATTTTTATAGTTTGTCTTGTTCACCCTCATTTTCTTATCTTTTTCCGTAAATAGGAACAATTATGGACAATTTTATACTTTGTTTTCTACTTTTTCTCTTCCTCGGTGATACATAAATCGAAGTTTATCAGAAAATAAATATGTATAAAGATTTTTTTGCTTTTTAAAAAATGTTTTTCCAAATATGCTAATATAAAACTTATTTTTTAAGATAAGGTTCTCCAGTATAAATCATTTTACACAAACACAGACACTAAAATAAGAAAAAATAAAATGGAGAAAAATGCCATAAAATAAAGGAATTTGTTTTAGCTTACTACGAAGGGGTGGTCTTATGTAACATGACAGATACCTTCTAGAGCACCCAACTCACTGTCCTTTCTTTGTCTTCCTATTTTCTGAATTAACTTTCTAAAATGAAGTTAATTCTTTTTAATTATTTAAATTATGACTATTAAATACAAACTAATAAACGTGTTAATATTAAATTGTAACAAAAAAAAATAAAAATTTTAAGTTAAATTGGGGAATAAATATTTTATTGTTAAAAGTTATAATAGTATAAAAATAAATTCATTTTTTATTAATCTAAAACATTTTATTTTCTTAAAAAGTAAATTGGAGTTTGGAGACTTAGACTACCAGTATAATAATAAACAATGTTAATCCAATAATAATTAGTATCAAAGTTAAATTTATAATTTCATAATTAGTATATCATATATATATATATATATATATATATATATATATATATATATATATATATATATATAATCTGTAACTTTATAACTTAAAATAATAATTATTTACATAAGTTTAATTTTCTGATCAGTACTTGTAAAAACAATTCCTTTTCAGACGCGTGCATATATATATATATATATTATTAGTAAATGTATATTAATTTAATATAAAATGTTAATGTTTTATTTACATGTTAATAGCTCTGTAATTGTTTTGTTTTATTTTTTTATATTTTATATTACATTATTAATCTTAGACCATATTTTTAATTAATTTTAAATAAAAATGTATATTTGTGAATTGACGTCATATATCAATAAATCAATATGTCGGTTAATATCGTGGTTAAAAATAGTGTAATATAAAAAATATAGAATGTATCCATGTTAATACAGTGAAGTTTAAGGTGAAAGTAATATAATAGTTAAAATAAAGTGAAAAATTAAGCCTAAAAAAGAAGCAGATCTTCTCCTGCTTCTACATCATTATGTTCTTGCAGTCTAGATCTGATCCACTCTTTTTCTTTCTTAAACAACCTATATACTAACTCATCAATGGTTTTAGATTTGGCTGCATAGTCTGCCTAGACAAAATTTGCCTGCAGAGAATTTTGATTCCCCCAACAAAATTGTAGCTGTAGTTTCAAGTTTTCTTCATTGTTTCTTACCCAAAACAAACACTAACGTAGAGAAGAAAAACAAGCGTGATGTCAGGCAAACGTGAAAAGCTAATGCGGTTTTATTCCAAACTAAACTCATTTTCTCCCGGAAAAGTGTTAGATTAAGTACTAAACTCATTTACCAGAGTTTTTTTAAATGGTTTTTTATTATTTTGTTAACTTTTATTATATCACATTATTTCTTAAAAAACCCATATCCAATTTTTTTAATGGTAAACAAATTAAAATAATCTTAAGAAACTTATACTTTTATATATTTTTATTTTTATTATAGTTATATTTCAAATAAATTATACTTGAAAAATTATGTTTTTACTGCCGTTTCTTATTCAACAAACTCTTATTAAATTAAAGAAATAAGGTCATTATAAATTTATTTGAAATTTAGTTTCTTTGGGTCAAGTATCTTTGCTCATTAAGAAACCATCACTTAGTTGATCTTTTACATTAAATTGGTTATTTTATAATGAATTGTAATATAAATATATTCATAAGAGAAAAAATTAAAATGGAGTTAATTATTATATAAGTTATTAAAATTTAAGCACAAAGCATGCTGCAATTTAAATAATTATGTGATAGTTTCAATACTTTTAATTTCAACCTTACATAATATTAGCTGTCATTCTTTGAATTGAATTGAATCATAAAGTTGGGAACAGAATATGTCAGAATAGTAGTGAATCTTTATCTTGCACATTCTTCTATAAAACAACTAATTAGTATAATATAGAGATTTGTGTAAGAGTAGGTATAAATTATTATATGAACTGCGAGTGATCACTCAATTTGATTGCTTTGAATTTTCTAGCTTTGTACGTGATGAATTGTCCTGCATCTTATCTTACTCTTCAAGGTTCAAATTTAACCATCAAAACACCTTACAAGAGGATCAGATAAGGTTAAAATAGGTAATCGCTTAAGTGGGTTTATCAAAAGAGCATTCGTTCTGCTATTTACACTGTATCACACATTTCTATAAAAATTTCTCAGAATCATTTATTACATGTTCTTGTAATATCAAAAAAAGTCTTAGATGTTTTCTGTCTTTCAAAATTTACAAATAATAACAGGCTCTTATTTCAATTCCATCTTAACTATTGTTTTATATAACATTAGAAAATAAAGGAGATCATTTTATAATGAAAACATAAAATGACTTATAATTTTTTTCAAATTTTATATATTTTTTCAAACTTTCATTTTATTTTTAATTTTTCATTAATATTTTTCTTTCATATCACTTATCTTCTTTTTATTAGATATCAGTGTTAGTCTAAGTCTCACATTAAATAAAAATATGAAAAGTTGAGTGATATATAAGAAAAAAGATCAATAAATTCATTACCTTAAGGTTTTAGGTTGAAAGTGACATCAATTTTATGTGTGGGTTTGACTTATGTCTTATTGTTGTAAAATCTCATGTCTAAGTGCTTTTGAGCAACAAGATATGTAAGGGTCATTTTTGAGGTACTTGTGTTTAAAAATATTTTTGCTCGAGGAGAAGAAATGTACCAATGTAGACGAGACTCTCACTTGAGGAGGAGATTATTAGGTATCCAAGTGTGAGTCTAAGTTGAACAACATATAAGAAACAAGACCCGTAAATTTATTGCCTTAAGATTTTGGGTTGAAGGAGACGTCAATCCCTTGTGTGAGTTTGACTCATGTCTCATTATTATAAGATATTCCCGATATTTCTTCCCTTGATTTTCCAACACTTTCAACCTATGACACACTTGGTTCGGTTATGCAAATACTAAAGTAATTCATCACATAATGAAATAATGTAGAGTACACGTTAGTACCCAACTTACTTTTTATGAATCATGTGTTCATGCTAAATTTCATCAGTTGTCATTCAATGATTCTACTACACTATACTTACAAACTTTAGAGTTGATTTTCACTAACATATGAGGATCATCCCAATTTCATCTTCAAATGGAACACATTATTACATTACTTTTCTTGATGCGTATTATAAGTATGTTTTATGTTTGGTTATATTTGTTGCACAATAAGTCTCAAGCACTAGTTGTTTTCAAATCTTTTAAAACCTTTTAGAAAAATAAACTGATTTTCAACTTAAAAGCATACAAATTGGTAATGCCAAAAAGCTTCTTTGCCTATGATCTTATTTTGATAAATATGGAATCCAACCACACTTAACTTGTCCACATACATATGAACAAGATATGAGATTTCTTTTCTTACTCGAACATCTCTTCCCTTAAAAATTTGGGGAGAAGCTTTCACTAATAAATGTTTTACGCTCACTACAATAATCCTTATCAATTGTTATTTAACAAACAACCTTGTTTATAAATTTTTTAAAACATTTGGTTGTGCTTGTTATCCTTTAGTGAGACCATATAACAAGCATAAGTTTGTTTACTTTTCATTCTTCAATATGTTTGTTTCTTGGATGCAGTTCAACACACAAAAATACTTGTGCTCTGGTGAGACATATACAATATATCATGTTATTTTTTATGAAACTACTTTTCCATATCCTTTAGTGAAAAACTATGAAGTCCAGATACGGACATGGACACGGATACGACATAGACACGGATATTCAAATTAAATAAATATTATTTAAATTTTAAATTTAAATAAATAATAATATTTTTAAAAATATATGATAAAATTATAAAAATATAATTGTTAATATAATTTAATATAATTAATAATATAACTTAATATAAATTATTATATTAAAATAAAGATTATAAAAAAATTAAAATATATTATATTTATTATAATACTATTTTAATATTACAATATAATATTATTTAATTATAAAATAAATAATTAAAAATTTAAGAAACTTTACTTTTGTGAATCGAGACTCTTCCTCTTCTTCTTTGTTTTCGATAATTCTTCCACAACACAAGCGTTCTTTTTTTTTGTTTTCAAGCATTCTTCACTTCATCCCTTATTCAGCTAGAGCTTGTTCTTCCACACACACCGTGCGTTCTTCCACAACTTCTTCTCTTTTCGACTTTTTTGGTATTCTTAACTAAATTTTTAAGTTATGAATGGCAAGTGATTCATTTTTATGTTTTGATTTCGAAAGCCATTTATTTTTCTGTTTTCATATATGTTCCCCTTATCACTCAACCTTCGTCTTCTCTGCTCTTCCACTCCACCTCCGTATCTTCTGAGCGTTCGGTGACATGGGTTGCATCCGACCCAAGAAGCTGCGTCCGATGCGGTGTTGTACGTGCTTCCGTCAAGTGTCCATGTCGGCGGCGCGTTCGACGTGGGGAAGCGGCTGTTAACCGCCGTGTCGGAGCTTAATAGGTGAAAAATCCTTTTATTTATGATAGTAATATTCTTGAGCAATCTTTTCATCTCATCATCTGTCATCAAACCTAATGTTCTTACTTGACCCGAGTGAAGGTCGTTCGCGGTGGTGGTAGTAGCAACCGAGTTGGTGATGTTGAACTAAATGGGGGTCCACCTGCAGAAGACTCTCCGACGCTCAAGTCAGTAAGAGTGTAAAAAATTGTTTAGAAGTATATGAGTAAGAGGATAGTGAGATAGATGATACTCCCTATAAACCTAGGTCATATGTATAAGACCTTGTCATTTAAAATCGTATATTTACTCATAATGATTTTGGACGTTAGGAATCACGAATTACCACTCAGTAGTTTGATTGATGTTAATTAGGATCAATCAGAGCAAATTGGGATTCATTAGAATAAATTATTAATTGGTAGTTAATAGTGGTTTGGGCTGTAATAGATTCGGTTGAATGTGACCTCATTATTGAGTAGGTACACAAGCCCTCCAAGTTCGTGATTCTAACAGGTGAACCGTGTAGATGACCGAGATGTATTTGGCTTGGCGTATGCCGTGAAGGGGTTGACCGAGGTGGTTTTGCCTCAGCCTGCCTTTATGTTTGGAGAAGGTGCTTCTCATTCAACGCTTAGCCTTCATAGGATGCGTCTTTTGAACTTGGTTGCGGAGTCATTATAACTTGCACTAAATGTGGTGGAAGGAAAAAAAGTATGACATGACTCTGATGAGACGTTTTACCGCCCCCCTTCAAACTCTGCATGTAACACTATATGGCCTATTCGGCTCCGCCTTCACAATAATGATAGGCCCATTTAATGCTGGGAATTTAACGGCCATGTGGGGTGGAGACTATGACACCGAGTTGATTGAGAGTTCGTCGCCCTATAAGCACGGTATAGGACGTATCTGCCTCCACCAAAATGTAGCGCACCATCAACGTCCGATAGGACTGCCCATAATGAAGGTTGTCGGCAAATCGACATGTCCCGAGCATGAACTCTCTGTCCCGTGAAACCTAGTAGGGGTTCGGGGTACGACTTGATGGTGGTTTCGGACACATGAAGCTTCTGAAAAGTTGACTAGTATAGTACGTCAGTCGAGCTTCCCTAGTAAATCTAAACTTTGTGCACCCTTCAATTGGCAATTGTACAGTCACAACCACTTGATCATCTTGATTAGGATCATTGATGGAGAAGTCTGCATCTGAGAAGGTGATGGACGGTTGGGAGCGTGGCGGAAAATAGCTCGCCAAGTTAATGCTCATGAAATGCCTCTTCCGAGCCAAGCTGGATGCGTCCCACCTGCAAATCCTCCTGGAATGGTTCCCACCGAGCTGAATGGAATATCAATCATATTTACTTAGCTCTCGGCGATGTTGAGATTTTTCTGAATGGTGCCAACAGAGCCGAATTGGATGTCCACCACGTTTACCGACCTCACAGTGATATTGGAGTCTTGTTGGGTAGCTCCATCTCCAACCTCGGCCCTTGGTTCCTTGGGCTTTGTCTCCTCGGCCTCGTGGTGTCCTCGGTCGCAGTCCTTTTGGTGGTGGAAACGTCCGCCCCACCCCTTTAGGAGGCGAAATTCCTAGCACCCTCCCTGGCTGGTGCTACTTGACTCCTCTGTATGGACAGAATAAGAGCCTTGGACCAGATGAGCTCCTAAATGATATCACAGCCTTGAGAATTGTTGCCCAACGTTCTGGTGGTAGCTACACCAAAGGGTTGGGTTCGCTTCAGGGTGTGACCGCTTCGGGCAAGAGAGTTGAACCACCTCCAGGCTACACGCCTCCTGCAAAACGATTTCTCTACTGGCGTTTAAAGGAGTGTAATGTTTATACCTTTCCGGCCGAGTCCTCTTTTGGAACCGAACGATCCCTGACATAGCTTGCGACATAGTCTTCCTTTTTCGCGCCTTGGTGTTCTCCTCGTGTTCATGTATCTCGCCGTCCTAGCCCTCAAGTTGTCCATGTTTTCAGGTGGGTTCTCGTAAAGCGTATCTAAGAAAGGGATAGGCTTTAGTCCAACCAAGAGCAAGTGTATGGCCACCGTAGGATGAAGGTTTGGAATTCCCAACGTAGTTGTAGAGAACTGAGCCATATACTGCCGAAGTGACTTGAAATCTCCTTGTGTGACATGTTGTAGGGACGTTGACGAGGCCACGATGAGTTTGCTGTCAGCAAACCGTGTTGTGAACTGTACACACAGCGTCTCAAAGGAATCTACCGAGTTTGGCGGTAGTGAGTAGTACCATTTCAAGGCGGCTCCTTCGAGGGTTGTTGGGAACAGGCGACAATGCACCCTCAAGTCATCAGAAAAAAGAGGTTCTCCTGCGTGAGGTAGGATTTGATGTGGATCTCGGGTCAGATCTTCTGTCATAGGTCTTGATGTTCGGCCACTTCCACTTCGACGACAACCGAACCTGCATTACCTCGGGAGTGAAGGAGTGAAACCCCCTAATGTGAGGCCTCATGTCGTCCCTCAGTGGGGGTGGTGGTACCTCGTCAAAGAGCATATGTCATAGTATCTCGAGGGGTCCTGACGTTTGTGCCCCTGGCCGCCTGGACCTGACCTAGAGTTGCGCCCCTGGCCAAATCGGGTCGCTCGAGTCTCTGTTGTTGTCTGACTTTAGGTTGGTGTCCAACTTAAAGTAGGTGTTTCCTCTGAGCTTTCCTTAATCGTATGCTTGATGGGAGGGAGGCGCGTGAGGGCTCACAAATGGCCGCCCTATTTCTTGCTGGAGCACCATCATCTGGTTATAGAGGGTTCTCATATCTTCCTCGTGATTTCTATGCTGATTGTGGATTCGCACAATCATTTCCTCACGAGCAGTGTTGACGGTGTCCCGCACATTGGCCTCAGTCTCTTGAAGCACCGCTTTCACAATCTCCACGCTGTTTTGGACGACTCCCTCAACATTCTTTTGAAGAGTTTCTAGCACTACTGGATCCATTCTCTCTAAACAATGGTCTTGGGAAAAGTTTTACCAGGGCCCTACGGTGGGTGCCAAATGTTCTTACCTAACCCAAGTGGAGGTCATCCGCGGTGGTGGTGGCAGCAATCGAGTTGATGACGTTAGATCGAATGGAGTCCACCTGCAGAAGACTCTCCGACACGCTCAAGTTAGTAGCAATGTCAAAAGGTGTTTAAAAGTATATGAATAAGAAAATAGTGAGATAGATGATACTCCCTATATACCTAAGTCATATTTATAGAACTTGTCATTTAAAACCGTATATTTATTCATAATGATGATTTTTAGACGTTAAATATCACCAATTACCACTCCATAGTTTGATTGATGTTAATTAAGATCAATCAAAACAAATTAAAATTAATTAGAATAAACTATTAAATGATAATTAATAGTGATTTGAGCCATAATAGATTCGGTTGAATCTAGTCTCGTTACATTAGGTACACCTACTAATCTTAATATTGATTCTAATCATTCTTGTCAAAACTTCTGCTTTTTCTCTTGTAACTTCCTTTGAAGAACAAGTCGTCTCTTTATCATTTAACTTCATTTGCATAAGGCCATTTGGTTGAAAAAAAAATTAAGATTTTGAGAACATAGAAAAGTTGGTTGCAGATCTATCAACATGTATTTAATAGTTATTTCATTGGATAGACCTCACAAGTGTCCTTGTCGGAGCTTGGATAGATCTTATCGGTCTTCGAAAGTTTCTTCTCTCCTTTCCGCATATGACTCCTATCTCGGGTTTGTACGATATCAACCTCTTAGAAGCGATGATATGGATTGGAGGAAACGAGTGCCTCTAAAAGATATTTTGATACTTAAATCAGTACACATATATTAACTAATATTAATATAGGTGTGTAAACATACCTTTTTACTATACTTCTTAAAGAGGTCCAAATGTTATGAACTTGTTGCGATTGAGTGAACCTTTACGACTTGTAAAGATTGTTGTTCAGAGGTTTTGCGGATATGTTGAGACGAGTTATCAGATTTGGGTGAAATGTTGCTGGGATGTGGGCAACTGAGTGTTATACTCGACGTGTGCAGTAGAACTAGTAAGGTAATATAAGCACTAACATTGCATTTTCAGGAATTTGTTTATATAATTTGTTTAATTTTATATTATTAAATATAAAAATATTTAAATATCAAATAATTTTTTATAATTCAAAAATAAAAATATTAATATTGTTAATTTTTTTATTTAATGCCAGATTAAATTATTTTCAATTAATATCGATTATAATTAGTTAGACTAATATTGATTGATTTAATTTTACAAAATTCTTAATTATTTTAAAAATTTTTAGATCAATATAGTTTAGAAGATTTTGAATTGATAAGTAAAGAAACAATACTAGTTAATATTGATTGAAAATTGTTCACATAATATTTTTAATTTTTTTAATAAACTATTAAACAAGTTAATAACATTCATATTGATAATAAAAATAATAATCAATGTAGACATTAACAAAAAATAATCATAACAGACAATAATTAAAGAAATGTAATTTAGATATGTCCAAAAATAATCTCCTAATATTTACTAATAAATTTGTAGTTAATATAAGATGAAAACCTAGCAAACATCAAACAAAAAAAATAACCTTGACCTACAACATCAACAATAAAAACAATGATAAACAACAACAATAACAAATAACAATTTAACTAAAAAAAATAACTTTTAAACACACCAACAAAAAAATCTAGTCAATGTAAGTAATGATTCTAAAGTTTTTATCTTAGTCAAGCAAATGATCTCCTAATCAAAATTGAGATAAAAAAGAATATAAATATAAAAGAATACAGACATCAGTTTGAAAATACAAAATTTTTCATATTCTTACATTTTAAGTGGAATTTGAAATTCTTTATTATTAATGGTTACTTCTATAAAATTCTAAAATTTCAACTTTTAAAAAATTTCTTGTCTAAATCCTATCTAAACACACTTAAAAAGAATCATTTATAAAGGAAGATGTGAAGGTATAATGATGAAGTCTAGATAGATTAATAGTATTGTTCATGGAATGAGTCTCACTATTGCAAATAATCATTCTAAAAAAAATAAGATGTCTAAAACATCAACAAATTAAATAAGGGAATCTTTCCTTTCTCAGAAAATCTTTTATTCTAATTTTTCTAATTTAAGTATAAATTGTTTGAATAATTTTTTTGAAGAGATTTTCGGTTATTAGAAAATTATTTTTATTTATTATTTTAATTTTTCTTATAAATGTTAGGTATATAAAAGTGAATTTAATAAGAATAAAACGTTGAATAATATACAATATAAAAAAAATATCTATAACCAGTTTTGAATTGAATGTGTTATTATTTTCTTACGTAGATCGGACATTTCAATTATTTTTATTTGATCTTTTCGATATTTTTTTTTCAATTTTTTTCAAAGGTATCTGTTATATTTACTGTGCTTAAGGTTTGTGTATGTATGTATCTCCATTTGCATTTACTGTGGCTATGGTGAGTGTTCGCTAATAAGGCTTTTATTTTAGAAATTCGTTATGCTGTTATCTGGTTTGAATGATTTTTCCAAAATTGGATGTTACTGGCATGCTTTCTTTGTACATACGTTGAATCTTGATCTTGTTTGTTACAAACTGTTCTGAATTTCGATCTTTTGTTTTGTAATTTTGACAGTCTCAGTCTCCTTCGCACAGAATCGTTTATGAAAGAAAATGTAGTTCCAAGAGCTTCAGCAAATGCTGCAGCCTGATGAACAAACCAAGAATAAGACGTAAGATTTGATTCAGAAGAGGAAATGGAGGAGGATTGTAAGTCATCCATATTCTCCTTTGCTTCTACATGTCCTAGAGTTAATTTGTTGCAGTTTTTCTTGTTTCATATCAATCTTTTCATGAAAGGTTACTCTTTTTTACATATGTTTTCTGATAGTTGTAGTTTCTTCACCTTAATTGAATTCTCTCTTTGACCCTTATTTCTGATGGACTTCGTTGAAGATTAGCATGAATCCTGAGAAGCTCTTTGGCAGGACTTTTTCTAGAGAAATGTTTTCAATGGTAAAATATATTGCTGGAAAAGAAAGTTCAGATGTAGGCTTGTCAGCAATTCTTTGTTATGCTCTATAAGAAGATGAATGATTTCTAGCTTCCTAGAAGTGACATATTGCTAAAATTCATGAACAGAGAGATCAGAAGATATGAAAATGTTGACTTGTGTCTGCTAGCTAAAAGAAGAGTAAAGTAACCGAATATAGTTGGGGATGAAAAGAATGTTCAATAATGAAGACTGGAAAATTGACTAGGAATAGAAGGAAAGGAACAACCCTAGAGGTTTAAACAGGAAGATGGCAATCTATTCTATATAACAAAAACATCATGTTAGTGTGGGGTACTGCTAATATGTAATGATGCTGTATTAGTTGAAAAAACCTGTCACTACTTTCCAAATCAGTCCATATCTTGCACCACACACTTGCTATTAACTATGCAAAATTTCAGTAAGCTTGAATCTCCTATGGGGTGCTTGATTCTCTTTCAGAAAGTGACATATAGGTAATGTTTATTGTAACCACACCTCAAAAATTGTACTATTCAAGTGTCTTATCTCTCTTAAACACCAGAAGACGTTGCCCCTTTATCACTCACTTTTTAAGAACACAAAATTGAGTTTATTTAATTTTGGTTTAACTTACTCAAAAATTATACATATTCTCTTCGTTTCATTTTTCTAATTTCCATTGGCCCATACTGCAGCATAAAAAATATCAAAGAAAAAGTGGAGCATCTAGCTAAACCTTTACATTGAATGAATGATTGTGATGATAACTATGACGTTTGGATATATACTATCATCTTGAGATTTGGATGGCATCAATCAACGTAAAGAGAAAGAAACGAATAAAATAGGATTCCAATAACAAGTGATTCTAGCTAGAACTATCATTCACTTTGTCTCGCTGCGATAGCAATTTTTGTAACGCTTATTCAACAATAAAGATTCGTAAATCCAAGTTGTCAGCCACATTCTGCAGAAAAAAAAAATGGTTCTGGTATTAAAATTGCACCAAATAATAGACTAGTGGCTAGAAATTACCAATCCTATGTGGAGTGTCCATGTATTTATATATGATGACGTGTTTTTACATCACTTTGTTCAACTTTACCGAGATCTTTCAATTTTTTTATTCAACAATGAAAGGCTCATGGATCAATGATTGCAGCTGTATTAAAGTTGTTTTACTGTTCGAAATGCACCAAAGGGTAAAAAGTATTCTAAATTTATAGATTTTGATTTGTTGAAACTTTCTCTATTTACTAGATATAATAATAATAATAATAATAATAATAATAATAATAATAATTTATAATATATAATAAGTATATATATTTTATGAGTTGATTCTATAAAATTTTAAGATGTATTAAAATTTATTTTTAATAATGTTAGATGAATCTTTTGTGCTATTTATTATCACGTTTTTATTCGATTATTTATAAATATTTAGTTTTACAAATAAGTAAAATTTTTATATAAAAAAATGTGTTAGATCTCGATAAAGTTAATTTATATTATATAAATAAATGAAAACCTTTATCGAATTAAATTTAAAATTTATTTTTTAAAAATATATATTTCCTTTTTCTTAAATTTATATAATTTTAAATTTTAGTTTACAAAATATATTATACAATTTTAATATTAATAAATAAATCTTTTTCTTGACAATACAATATATTTTATCATGTTTTATTCTTAACTATTTAATATCTGTGATGATTTTGTTTATATTTTACCTTTACTATATTAAAAAATTGAAGGTAGAATTGATTGAAATCTTATGTCCTTGTTAATATTTGTTTAATTTATAAAAACGTCAACCTAGTAAGTTTGGACGGCTTTTTTTTTGCATTTTTATGCATTCTTCATGAACCTCCATGTATTTTTTATTTTTCAAACTATCCATTTTAAAAAGATAAAATTGCTTGAACTGTGAGTTTGTACTCCCGAGAAAAATTTAAATTGAAATGAAATGGATGAATCTTATCCTCAACAAGATAATCATAATTTATCTTCTCTTGGATAGTTATGACGTAATTATTATTATATTTTGTTATGTTTTTAATGTGTCTTATTTTTAATATTTATTATTTATTTATTAATGTTGATTTGACACAAAAATTTGGACAAAAATGTAGTAACATTTCTAAAGAAATGTATGGGTGAGTTCTTCGTCTTGTATAATGTCACTCACTTTCTTTTTCTATTTTTTTTTTTACTATCCGTTTTGTTAACAACAATACAATATTTTTGATGATGGACGACGATAAATATAAAATACAATAGATATATTATAGATACAGATGATACTACTACCGTTCTTTAGAATGACTCTTTTTTACAATGGAAGTATAGTTTAAAAAATTTAATATATAAAATATATAGAGGTGTAGAGTTGAGTGAGAATAAATCATAAATTATATACTTTAATGAAGAGTAATTTAAGAATTTTGGAAATCTAAAAAGGTGGAGGAAGAAGGTATAGAGGTGGAGTGTAATTTTGTGTCTACTGATAAGAGTTTTGGTTGTTTATATAAGATTTTAAATTTATATTTTAATCTAAGAATAATTATTAAAAACATCTAATTTTTGGATCCAAAATACAAAATATATTTATACTTTAAAAAAAATATAACTCTAGTTTTTTAATTAGAGAGAAAAAAATATTGAATTATATTTACGTAATTTACAACGAACTTAATTATTTACCAGCTTTTAATTAGATAATTCTACGGAAAACTTATTTATTAGATTGGAATTTATTTTCTTATTTATCAAAATTTTAAGGGTTTATATCAATTTATGTACATAAAAATTTATCTAATGCATAAATTTAAAAGTTATATAACTAAACCTTATTTCTTCATATTCTTATTTTTAATTATTTAAAGTGGAGCTTTAATGCATATATTATGATTTTGGCACTTTACCTTATTTTTATGGTTTTTCATCTTTCAAAAAATTTGTTTTTCATCCTTTATTTTTATATTCAGATAATTTAAAACTAAAAGTTAAAATATAATTTGTATTTCATATTTATTATAAATAGAATAATATTCTAACATTTAAGTTATTCCTCTTTTGAATTGTTTATGCAAGTGTATTTTTATGCAATGGTGTACTTTTTCATTTTAGAATGCATATCTTTTGAGTTCTCATGCAAATCAAATTAATATTTACATTAACTATAAATACATTTAAATAAAAAATCAAATATTATTAATATTTTTTATCAATACTCAAATTTCTTTTATCAATACTACTTATGATTAGAAATTTACAGATCATAAGAAAATATTTTCTAATTATGCTAATTATTATATATAAAAGTACATTGCGAACATATTTAATAATTTAAAAAAGTTCCTAAATACTTCCATACAGACTAGCATAATTTTATTTTCATTCTCAAAATCTATCTTTACTCACAGACAATTGTTTACAGCTGCACTTTATACAATTTTAATATTTAATAATGAAGATTCAGGTGCTGTTGCTGTGCTGGTTTAATAGTGAAGATTCCAATCACTGCAGTATATGCTTCTATTTTTAAAATGAAGGCACTGAGTTACAACATATAACTCTCTGTCCATCACTAATTCTTTCGCTACCATTACACCCATTTTAGTGGAATTTTACAATATATTTTATTTATATTTCTTCACGGGCTTCTTGAATATAAATATTATAACTTTTAAATCAGTTTCTCGGAATATTTATAACACAAAATAGTTAATTTGTGTAAGTTATTGAAACTAAGCTTTCAAAAGACGAAGTTATTGAAACTCAGCTTTCAAAAGACCTATTCGGACCGACCTTAATAAAAGGTAATTGCTTTTGCATCTCTCATATTTGCTTCCTGCACTCTAACATATTTTTCTAAAATACCAGTTCTCTTTTTAGGTATAAAATTGTCTTTTAAAATTAATATTCTAGAATGAATTTTGAAGATGTAAAAGTTAATTCTGAAATATTGTTTTCAGAAGTTTAATTTAAGTTCTAAAATCTCATTTCTAGAAACATGTTTTCATTCTAGAAACATGTTTCGAATTCATTCTGAAACATGTTTTGAAATTGCTTTTTCAATTCAAATATTTTTCTCCAACAAATACTTATCCGAAAATAAAATTCCATAAGATAATCTCCTTTCAAAAAAAAAATCCACACCTATACCTTACACACAGTAATGCCATAGACCATTGCACCACGACAATCTAACAATACTAAACACTTTTCTAATAAACACTTTTCTAACCAAAGCAAAGCTTTCTCGTTAAAATCCAATCCAAATTAATCTTAAATCAATCTCAAATCAATTTTAAGAATTTGTAATAAGAGGGAGACCAAATGAAACGAGAACCAACCCAAAACCTTAACTCTTTTTATATTAACTCAGAGAAATACTTCTATCCTTTCCTCATCGATGGGGTGTAAGAAGTAATTGATGGAGTGTAGAAAGCGACTACCAAATAATAAGACAGGCGAGCCCAAGAAAAATATTGGGCCTATATTGAGAAATGGGCTGAGCCCACCAGGCGTTTTGTCTTCCTCAACATCAATCCCCAACCTTTGGGATTCTTGACTTTTCTTTCTTACTTTGTTTCTGTTTCAGTTTGATTTTGAGAACCCTCGTTTATTGTTCCACGCCACAATTACACACAAAGTGAAGGAAGAAGGAATTTTGATGATAGGCTAATATTATCATATCATAATTGGAATTCTGATTTTGATTGTTGAAAGGAGAATGGGAGGTTCATCGGAGACGAAGTTCCTGCAAGACCTGTTGTTGTACGCTGCGAGCGCGGCGTTGAGCTGCTTGGTGTTGTTCGCGGGGCTCCGACACCTCGATCCTAATCGCGAAGCTTCCAAAAAGGTTCTTGAGCACAAGAAAGAGATTGCCAAGCGTCTCGGTCGCCCCCTCATTCAGACTAACCCTTATGAGGTTTGTTCATTGTTCTATTCGTTGCGTTCTAATTTTTCATATCTCAACTTTTTTACTGCATACACGTTAGTGTAGTTTTTTTGGGGGTCATAGGATGGTAATGTGAAATTATATGGCTAGGAAGATGTTCAAAGACTTGACTATGGAGTATCACAATGTTAATGATAGAAATGGTTCGTAAGATTTTCAGGGATTCTAACGTCGGTGTTGGGAACGTTTTGGTAATGGATGAGTATATACTTGTTCCAACCCCGTCAGTAAGTTTGTAATTTGTAACACTGATGTGCTATATTTAACGGTATGCATGATTTATGTTCAATGTTGGAGGGTAGTTTCTTTTTTTTTTTTTTTTTTTTTTCTTTTTCTTCTTTTTTATTTTTTTTTTTTTTTTTTTTTTTTTTTTTTTTTTTTTTTTTTTTTTGGCCTTTTCCTCAGTTTGAATAGTTTATAGGATCAGTATCTTGATCTTGTTCTTCTCATTTTTTTAACCGTCTCTTTGTTGTGATTGGTTCCTGCTAATGAATTTCTAATTATGTCCGTCTTCTCGTAGTGAATGACTAGTGTACGGTTGGGGAAGAGGAGAATGGATGATGTGTTTGTATTGGATCGTATTACCTAGGTGGTCGTATGTATAATTCTGAATGTTTCTGCATTTGTCTGCATGTTAACCTTTGGCCTTCACGTTGCATCTTGAGGTTTTTTGGTTGGGCTTCAGACGATTTTTGGTGGGTGGAATAATCCTACATTGGGTAGCTATGCTCTCTAATTTTAAGCTTAAATATAGTTACTGTGTTGGTAGAGGGATGAAGCTTGGCTGTTGGTGATGTACATCATGAACTAATGTCCTGATATTATCATGTTACTTCTATATTCTGTAATGGATTTCTCGCGCTAGGAAATTGTATTCCTGAAGAGATTTTTCAAGGACTTAAGGATTAATATATTATGATTTCCTAATTTTGACCAATTTATTTGTTTGATTAAGAAATTAGTTTAAACACAGAAATTTATCCAAATAATCGTAAAAATGAAGGACAAGATTCATTACATTTCCTCTATGGATATATGGTCTTACTTCATGCTGGCAGTGAAAAACTTTTGACCGCAATTAACTATTACCTTTTATTTAAATTTTTAATTTATGCCTTTATTGTTTACAGGATGTTATAGCCTGCGATGTTATAAATCCTGACCACATTGATGTGGAGTTCAACTCTATTGGGGGACTGGAAACTATCAAGCAAGCTTTGTTTGAGCTTGTTATTCTACCTCTAAAAAGACCGGATTTGTTTTCACATGGTAAGCTTCTTGGACCACAAAAGGGGGTCCTGTTGTATGGACCACCTGGCACTGGAAAAACCATGCTTGCCAAAGCTATTGCTAAGGAGTCGGGAGCAGTTTTTATTAATGTGAGGATATCGAACCTTATGAGCAAGTGGTTTGGGGATGCCCAAAAGCTTGGTAAGTGCAATATATCTTTATGGCTAATTTTACAATGTATTGTAAAGCTTGACTCTAGTATCTTCAGCGATGAATTTGTGTGAACATATATGGATTATATAATTATCTTTGTTCAATAAATTAAAATACGTTGTACTCTTATGTTCTTACCTTTTCATAAAGTCTCTATGTATGCCCGAAGATCTAATAATTTGTCAATATTTACTTAGCATCTACGTAAAAGCTTGACAGTGTTGTTGAAAGACAGCCATGGCGGATTTTTTGCCGGCCACCAAATGGCAGTGGCAAATTGTGTTTTGCATGGTGGCTCATAATAGCCTTAATAGGTCTCACAGAATGGTGGTTTGAGGCAGCCATGGAGAAAATCAGGATCCGTGGAACACATGATGTCAAAAGGAGAAGAAGCCTCGGGTTAGCGTGACCCAACCCAAGGCGTGTGAAAACCCTAATTTCTCTTTTTTTGTTTTCTATTTCTAGGTTATACACCTTACCTAGTCCAGTAGTTAGTCCACTAGTGTTTTTTTTTAAAGGGTTGGGTGATACAACCTGACCAAAACCCAAACAAAATATTACAAACATAACCTACATTGCACCCCACCTTGTTCTTGTGAACCACCTTTGTCATCATATTTGTGAGCTACTCAGTCTTTTGTTTCAATGTATAAGGATCTAGAATTACTCTCTTTTATGCAGCAAACCTTGTATTGAATAAAGTTATCTATCCTTATAAATTTAGTTTGATTTCTCACTCGTAAACGAGAGGACTTATAGGATCTTGTCCTTTTTCTCATTAAGCTATACACAATTTATCACGTACCAAGTATCTCAAGTTTTAGGGCTTGTTCATGTTGAGTAAATTTTTGCTGTTCTCATTTCTTATTTTCACTTTGAATTACCAAAATTTCACCTTATTTTCATATTGTTTGTTTGTTTCCATAGATTTGTATAGAAAATACTGAAAATAGCTCGTTATTTTTTGATGGTTTCTTATAGACATATTTGAAAAAAATAAACAAAGTGATATTTTTCTAATTAAAAAATAAAAACAGAAAATTTTCTTAAACCAAACGTTTCATCTTTTATTTCTTAAACAAAATTGACGAATGATTCACACTGAAGAAAAAGTAAACATAGAGGCTACTTGTGTCAATTGAATCAAAATACCTTTTCTATAATTTCCCTCGCAATTTCAAAAGTCTTGTCTCTTAATTTATTCCATCTAATAAAATAGATTCCTCAACAATAAAGACATTTCATGCTATACTTATTTTCTTTTAGTACATGTCTTATCGAAAATCAAATGTCTTTGGGTCAAGCTATGTATAAGACAATGTTATGATTTCAAGTCTGCTTAGGATAATATCATTAGGTTTAATTACCACATCAAATGTATTGTTTGCTTTATTGCTAGATGGTTCCGTCATGGTTTTGTTCTTAAAAGACATCTTAGTAGGATAAAAGAGGAGGTAATTGTATCTTAAGCTCACTTAAGAAAATATTGTTAAGTTTAATCACCACATCAATGTATTGTTTGCTTTGGTGCTAGTTTTTTCTGCCACAGTTTTGTTCTTGAAAAGCCCCTCAGTGGGCTAAAAGAGGATGGAGTTGTATATAAACTACCCTTGACCTCAATTCCTAAGCAATATTAGACTTTTGACTATGTAGGAAAATACCCCTAATTGAGGTCTAATAGGTAAGAGTAGTTTAACTGTCCTTTTTTGTCCCTACAAATTATGTCAATGTTTTCATCTCAAGTCCTTTAAGACGGTATTGATAGAGTCAATCACCTCATTCAAGGTATTGTTTGCTTTGGACTCGATACTTTTGTCATGGTTTTACCCTTAAAAAGGCACTTTAGTGGGATAAAAGAGGAGGGTGTTTATTAACTACTCTTAGCCTTGATTCCTAACTAATGTGAGACTTTTGAGCTGTTGGAACAATACGTTTTCTAACATTTTAATTGTCATTTACACTTTGAAATTTCACATGTACTTGTGCAATGTATGGAAAAATCTTTACTGTGATAGATTTTTATTGTCAAATTTAATATAGTGAGTCTTATTGACTTATTGATTTTATGCATGAAGCTTTATGAATATCTTGTAAAGTGATACTTTTATGCAATCTGATTTGTTTGAATTCAAATGCACGTGCATTGTTAATGTTTGCACATTATCGCTAAAATCATATACATTTTTATAGTGTTCGTAGCCAACATTAATGATTTTCATTTTAATTAGATGCTATTATTTTGATTTTGATACTATTTCTTGAGACTTGTGTAAATTCTAATTTTAATTCTTTGACCATTATGTGTTGTATCTTTTCTTATAACCATCAAAATTTGTTTTAATGTTGTATCTTGTGAATGAAATAATTACATTGTTTGTCCATGCCATGGAAAGTCAACGAAGTTTTACATTGGCTATTGGCTCCTAACATAACCGTGATAGTTTATGGGTTTAGAACTATCTAATGTAACACAACCACTTGGGCTGAATAATATACTTGTTATGGAAGGATTTAAGGGCGAAATGCATTGGATGGCTTACAAAGTTGTTTCTTGAAATGATGAGATCTAAAATGATGTTGGAACTGGATTCAGACTAAATAAATGTTATGCTGAATGAAATTGAGTGCAGAACTACTTTTGCCCTTACCAATTAGAAAAAGATGGAAAAGCTGCAAAAATAGGCGCTATGAAGAAGGGTATTTGGGTGGAGATTAAGTCAAGAGACTAAATTTATAGAAAACTAACATCTTTTTTATAATCTTCCTCAATCAATACCGCAGTAATATCTCCTCTTATACAATCATTTTGTGTCTTGTCCTTTCTTGTATGGCTAAAATAATTCACTAAACCATAAGTGCCACTATACCTTAAGGTAAAATTTTATCACATAGTTCAGGACTTGTGCTGTTGTATTATTGGGATCTACAACAAAAAACAAATGAGCTAATAGTTAGAGGTAGAAGAAGGCATATAAAATCTACAGGTCATTTGGAAAACCCATTAAGAAAGATTTAGATTTAGCTGATTTTTCAGTATACATGACTTAAAATAGGACCCTGTAGTATCGTTTTGATTTTCTGTTGTTGTTCCTTGTGAAAGACTAATTAGGTGAAATATGTGACTGATTAGGAATGTAACTTTCTTCTGAAAGAAGTTAATAAAGGACCTGATTTTTAAAATGTAAAGGTTAAATCTTACAATCACTTCAAGTTTTGGAATGAATGAAATGATCACCCTATATGTTGTTGCTGGTTGAGTGAAATGATTATATGATATAAATTTGCATTTAATTTTGAATGTGCTTGATTTTGCTTTATTTCTTCTTTTTCTTTATTTAAAGCTTGACTTCTTTTTTTCTCTACTGTTAATACTATGCTGCTCTGCAGTGGCTGCGGTATTTAGCCTGGCTTATAAGCTTCAGCCTGCCATCATTTTCATTGATGAAGTAGACAGTTTTTTGGGTCAGCGCCGAACAACAGATCATGAGGCTTTGTTAAACATGAAAACTGAGTTCATGGCTCTGTGGGACGGGTTTACTACAGATCGTAAGTTTAAACTGATTATCATGTTATTTATTTTTGTTGCATAAATATTCACAATTTTCTTAGATTTAGTTTGTAAAATAGTATTCTCAATTTATCTTTATTTGAGTAGATTTGTTGACTAACTTGATTTTGTGTAGAGAATGCTCGAGTTATGGTCCTTGCAGCGACAAACCGTCCTTCAGAACTTGATGAAGCAATACTACGGCGTCTTCCTCAAGCCTTTGAAATCGGAATTCCTGACCAAAGGGAGAGGACTGATATATTGAAGGTTATCTTAAAGGGTGAGAGGGTTGAAGACAACATAGACTTCGGTCATATAGCTGGCTTGTGTGAGGGGTACACTGGTTCAGATCTATTTGATCTTTGCAAGAAAGCTGCATATTTTCCTATTAGAGAACTACTGGATGAAGAGAAGAAAGGAAAACGATCTCCTGTTAGTATATTTAAGTCATCTCTTTCACTTTCTTCCGTGTCTCAATTTTTTCATTTTCTCACCTACCAACTTTGAGTATGTTGATTTTATTTAAGCTCATGATGTTTTATCCCACTATTTTGAATGTTAATATTTTATTTGACTTTTTTAAAAAATCAGTTAATATACTCTCTTTCGTCAAATTGATGGTAACGACGTTACCACAATGACAACATGGCGCTATGTGGGTGATAGTGTGACACACTCTTCTCTATCTCCCAAACCCTTCTTGTGCATCTTCTGCACTTACACATTCAAGAGTCACCACCACCACTCTTCCTTAACTTCATTTTACTAAACTGTTTATGGCTACTGTGTAGCATTAAAATCTTAACTCTCCCTCTTCCTTCATGAGAGCCCTCTCCATGTCCTCAATGTCGGGACGGGTGGGTGATATGGATGGTTTTGGAAGAGGGTGTTGTCTGTGCTGGGGATTTGGTAGAGGTGGGTGGTATATGGTGCAAAGAGATGTTGTGGAAGGCTAGAGGTTGGGAGGGTTGTGTGGGGGTGATGTGGAGGAGGGAGAGGGGCTCTTTGAAAGCTGTCGTGGCCAGTTGGAGTTGGGTTGGGGTGAGGAGCAAAATGATGTTTTTGAACTTGGTAAGTGTTGGTTGCGGAACCTGTCATAAGGTCCATGATCATAGTTGTGGTGACCCCACCATGGGAAAGGAGGAACTTAGAACGGTGTTGATTGACAATGAGAAAGAGAATAGAAGAAATTAGAAGACTAGGAGGAGGGTGGGTATGGTAATTGGTCAAAAGAGGCTAGGTGGTAGTGCCACGTTTTCATTGTCACAATGTCGTTATCATCAATTTGTCAAAAGAGACTACATTTGGGCTTGTTTCTTAAAATAATGGAACCAAATTAAGAATGTTCAAAATAGTAGAATGTAATTGAAAAAATATCATAAAAGTATGAGAATTAATATATTAAGCCTTTTATTTAATCTGTTATATTCACTCAAGGTTATATTTGCATGCATGAAAGTGACGTCTCTGGTCAATGAAAGCAATTACTGTGCAAGATCAATTTGTGGCTTTGTTAGACGTGATTTCATATTTTCTCTAATGCAACTGATTAGTTTTCTTGGTGGCTTTCACATATAGTAAGTGCTTCTTAACTGTATTGTTTATCTTTCTCATTTCAGGCACCTAGACCTTTGTCCCAGTTAGATTTGGAGAAGGCCCTTGCCACTTCACAGAAGACAAAGGTTGCTGCAAGTGAATACGCTGGATTCAACCTTCAGTCACCTTCAAGATGGTCGGTGCCTGGTGAGTCAGGTGATTCTCAGATTCAAGCTGCAATCAATGAATTCTCTAAGCTTGTGGTTTCTCACATGATTAACCTCCAACCAGAATCCCAAGATCCTTAAAATATCCACCTTGTTTAGAGCATTCTTCTACTGTCATTTAGCCTAGTTCAGATTGTACCAGTGATTACTTAGTTACTAATCATAGGAACATATATTTGTTATACATTGATTATAAAAGTGCCATGGTTGGCTATTGCATTTTGTTCTGTATGTGAAGCGTCAATCCTTCTTGTGGCACTTCCTAATATTCCATTTATATGCCAAATCTGATCTCTGATTACTATTTGGGTACATGCAGAGATAATTTTGCAATTTTGTTGTTCCACCCTCCTTTGTGTATTGTATACTATAACATGATGCGGTTAATGACATAAAATGGTAGCTAATGTCTATTTCAGGTGTCAGATCCGTCCACATCCTCTGACATTGTATAATAAACCACACAAACAAAAGAAGGGATTAAAAATTCCCATCTGGTCCAAGCAGTTAGGTGGACTCAAGGTTGAATTTTACGCTTTCTATTCTGTTTAGCATGTGGATGGGGGAAAATATGTCATTATTTAAGCCAGCTCTTAGTCACTCTTACTTCCAGTCCTACTTACACTACTAGCATAAGCAAAAAGTTCACATCTACTGTTCTGTTATGTGATTAATCTATGATTAGTACAATTGGATCTAACACTGACATGCCCAACAACTTGAACAGACTAAGCTTAAGACTGATGAAGACGGTGCAGTGTGTATCAAGTTGCCAACAGCCATCAATTATTGAGACCTCGGAGAAATAACTGGCATTGGAGTGGGTTCAGCAGGGTTATAATTTTAAGCAGTGGGTCAGTAATCATCGTTGTGTTTTTGTTGTCTTTCTGGTCCACCCGCATATGTTGATGATTAATTCAAACCCTTGAAAGTTGCGAGTTCTTGCCATCATATTCATTCATTGTGTAGTTAGGACCACAAACTTGTACTTTTTCCCTCTCAAACATGATTTGTACAGTGTAGACAGGACCACTACGTGGGGGGCGTATCTTCCTCACTTTGTTCCGGCTGATGCCTGCCTCGTGCTTCCATCATTACTCAACCACTCTTTATGTTAGAGGGGAAAAACTAAAGTTAAACACCCAACATATGTAAGGTAACAGAGCAATAAAATATAGTATACGATTGATCACAATCCCTGAAGGAACAACATCTCTTTCTTTTCACGCACTAGGATTTTGGAGTTGGAAGTGACTATTCTGTTGGAAATATCCCCGTCCTTGTCAAAGACCTGGGAGTCTTGTGTAGAAAAACACCCTTGCAGATTATAGGACATAGACTGAAAGTGGCATGACAACTCTGTATTTCTTCACTGTTACCACAGATTAGTTTATGAAGATTTTCGATTTTTAATGGCCACAATCATTTTACAGGTTTTAATTTTTCAATTAATTTATAGCTTGTGACGCATTGAGTCGTTACTGGTCTAAACAAGGAACTGTCCCTATTGTTAACGCCATATCCCCGTCTTACAATATAACAATAATAAGCGTCTACCACAAAAATTAAGTAAATGGTTTTCAAGAGTTCATATCGTTGCAGCGACAGTCATTTGTCAAAACTTTTGGCCGATTCGTCCAGGTTGCATCGAACTTATTTATTTACCATTTTTTTCATATTGAGTTTGGTTTTAAAATGACGTGGAATCATTATAACCACAGCGTAATTAAATATTTTAATATTTTTTTTATTAGAATTTCCGTAGTATTCTACATTTATTCAGTGAAGAACCGAGGTTATCGGCATTGCAACATGGTAGGAGTCGCTGTGATACTTCAGGTGGCTGCGAGGATTACTAAGGGTTGTGGTTAACTGTAAAATTTTAAAGCTGAAGTTGTTTAAAGTATAGCAGTTTCAGTACTAGAATGAGAGGATGTATCTGAAGGAGTTATTTACAAAATATTTATAGAAAATTAGAAGAGGTGTAAGTGAGAGGATAATTAGAACGGACAGTACATAGGTTGCAACTATGCAACTTCCTCAGCAGAGTAGTTGTCTATGCTTTTGTGAATAAACAAAAGTACTTTAGAGGCAGTGTAATTTGGTTCGGTTAATGATGGATGCATGAGGTTATTTATTTATCATCACAATTTAATAAAGATGCTGCCTGAATTAACAGTGTCGGTTAATGAGAAAGGAAAGTGGGGTGTCAATAAGTTAAGGATGAATTAGTTATATGTCATCCGTATAAGTGTAAAATCAAAGGTAATGTGAGGAGAATACGATTGCATTCAAAGGTACGTTTAATTGTCTCCTTTGATCTTGAAGGTTGGCTGAAATGGACAAAATTTGTTTCAACATTCAACCGCCAACAACTGTAATTGATAATTGTTCCAGTTGACACATTCATCAGCACTGAATCAAAATGAACCATTATAATTATATACAGTCATAGCCGTAAAATTAGTTAACATAAACAAATATAAATTCTAATGTGAATTTTCAATACCATACTAACATAAAATTCTGTGTTTCTATCACATTTTATAAACATTGCATTAGTAATTCCTGACGTGTACGCAAATGTTGAATCGCAAACATTTATAAAAACATTATTGTAAGTGTGACTTTTTTAAGTATTCCAGTAATATGGATAATTAACTAAGTTATTCACAAACTTTACATGAATTGTATACATTAATGAAAAGTAAACTACCTTACATTTATTTTAAAATTAGCATGTAAGTTAATCAGGGATGACTTAAGACCCAAGCAGGTAAAGCAACCGCTTTAGGCCTCAAGGTCTCAAAGGCCTCAAAAAATTTTAATATGCTTTAGGCCTCAAAAAATTCTAATACTCACATATTATTATAAAATAAAAAATATTTAATTTTAAAATTATACTAATAAAATTTTAATTAAAAATTAAAATATTTTAACTGACTTAGTTTATATTGGTGTTATAAATATTATTTAATGACTTTAAATTTATATTAGTACTATAAATACTATTTAATGAATAATATTTTTGAAACTTTCTTATAATAAATTAATAATATTTAAAAAAAAGTGAACAGTTAAGGAATCTTTCTCAAAACTTTCTAATTTATCTCTTTCCTATATTCCAACTATATCATCTCTTTATATGTGTCATTGTCTGACTGTTTCATTTCTCTCATTCTTTTTTCACTTATCTCTTTTATTCTTTTGTCTCTTTGCTCTTTTCATAATATTATTTCAACTTATTTTCAATTTCAAATTTCTTTCATTTCATATTTCATCATTCTATATTGTGCATTTATGCCCATGTGTTTACTTGGACTTTGAGTATTAAATTGATTGATTGAGGAATAGTTTGTGTTCACTTTGGCTCCTTTTGAGTACATCAATATTAGGTAAAAATAATATGAGATTGATTAATTGATCAATTAATCCCAATTTATCTTCTTAACTTAGATTTATTTTATATACTTAAAAGTTATATTCAGTGTGATATATATTATAATTTTTAATTTTATATATAATTATACAAATATGGCTACTAGAAAATTTGAATCGGGTTATTCAAAACTTCAAAAAAAAAAATAAGAGTTGAACTTTTTGTTGAATCACAAAAAGGGATTATAGATAAATTTATAACAAATAAACAAAAAAATGAATTATATTTGAATGAAAAGTATTTGAAACATGATAATTTATTGGATCTTGATGACTTAGATTTATGTTCAGAATTAAATATCTTAAAGGAGATTATAGGATTGGAAAATGATAAATCAATTGACATTCTTAATTATATAAAAAGAATAAATTCTTTTTCAAATGCATATATAGAATAATGTTAACTAACAATTCCATTATGAGTTATTTCAGCTGAAAGGAGTTTTTCAAAACTTAAACTAATAAAATCTTATTTAAGATCAACCATGTCTCAACAAAGATTAAATGGATTAGTTTTATTGTCTATTGAAAAATATTTTTTAAATAAAATTAATTATGATAATTTAATAGATAATTTTGCATCACAAAAAGCTTAAAAAATAAATTTTAGATAAAAACATCATTTTAATTATTTTTTTAATTTAAAAAGGTCTCATTTTTATTCGCTTTAGGCCTCCTAAAGTCTTGAGCCGCCACTGAAGTTAATGTAGAAATGTTTATACTATCAACTCAACAGTAAATACTATTGATCTAAGTTTTCAAAATGATTTTGTAAAAGTCAATCTACCCATCATATATGTTGGTTTCTTATTAAATGATAGTGTAAGAAAATCTAACTTGTCAATGCACAAAATATTTTTGGTGATAATTTTATCACTTGAATATAAATGGATCAATATAAAATAATATACACAATTATTTATAGATTTAAAAATATTTACCCAGTTCATAGTTTTAAATGTAGTTATGTAATTATTGAACGTTAAATTTGTGGAAGGGATTAATTTTATAATGCAATTAACTGAGGTTAAAATTTGTAATAATAAAACTGTTAATATTTGGTATCGAATCTTGTTTCCAATAAAATTATACGTTGGAAAATAAAATTAGATATATAATTTGTAGTAAATTAGAAATTGTGCTGAATTAACGCACTGGTGACTAATTTCTCGAGATGATTATATACTAGCTAGAGAAAAAAATGGTTCGTTCAAAATTTCAAATAATTAGTTCATATAAATAATTTTGCATTATTTAATCACAAACACTACGTTACTAAGTAGTTGGTTGATTTAGATAAATGCACTGATAATATTTGAAACAAACTCTAAAATTATTGATTTTTGAAATAATTAATTTAAAATCATAATTAATTTTATAAAAGAAAATCACATTCACAGTATAACAAAATTAAACCTGTTAAAACTGTTATTTATAAATTTAAAACTGAATTCAAAATTTCATTCTTATAAAATAAATAAATAAACCACCTGACTTCAAACCCAAAATTACACCCTTTTGAATTTGAATGACTTTTACGTTAAGTAACACATATTAACTTTTGAGACTAGTTTTCTTCTTCCAAACAAATAGTTGACACAATCCACCACACAAATAGTTGCACAAGGACATATATTTAGATAAATAGATAGGCAAGTTATAGGTAGCTGCAAGTGTGTCATTTTCTGTAAAGTGCCACTTTATGAATCATGTGAGTGACCTATCATTAGAAGAAATCCTCGTCATTCGCCAATATGCATTAACATATGGGAAGGAAATTTAAAAAACATTAAGTTAGTTATGGTAGAAAAAAAAAAAAAAAAAACTTATTAAAATTAGTATAAGAGGATAATTAAGAAGTGTGTGTTTGGCTGCAAGAGTCAAAACCTTGAAAATCAAACACACCAAAGAAGAACACATGCTCTTACTTATATGAATTGAAAATAATAAAATTGCCGGCACCTGACCTTTTCAAAGCTCCTTCTCATACAAAGTTCCATCCATTGCTGTAGCCCTCACCACATTCATTCATTCCTTTTCTCTATGCATGATCTCCCAAATTAACATGCTTTCCATTTTCTTCTTTCTCTCTTCCTTTTTTCTAATCCTTTTCTTCTTCCGCAAAACCTCTGCACTTCACATCCTCAACCAATGGTTCCTCTCCTTCGAAAATCGCCTTCACATTCACCAATCCTTCAAAATTCCACGCTACAACCTTCATGCCCAAGAGAATCAACTCTACCGCCAAATCCTCACCTACCTCGATTCTCTCCCCTCCGTTCAAGAATCCGATTACACCAACCTCTTCTCCGGCCCCAATCCCTCCGACATCTTCCTCCACCTCGACCCTAACCACACCGTCCACGACACTTTCCTTGGCGCAAAGCTCTCCTGGACAAACGACGCCGGCGGCGCGTTCGTCCTCCGAATCAAGAAGAAAGACAAGCGCCGAGTCTTCCGCCAGTACTTCCAGCACATTCTCTCCGTGGCGGACGAGATCGAGCAGCGCCGGAAAAAGGACACAAAGCTATACGTCAACTCCGGCGCTCGCGAGTGGCGTTCGGCGCCGTTCACGCATCCGGCTAGCTTCGACACGTTGGCGATGGAAGCGGAGCTGAAGAACAAGGTGAAGTCCGATCTGGACCAGTTTCTGAAGTCGAAGCAGTACTACCACCGGCTAGGCCGCGTTTGGAAGCGGAGCTACCTCCTCTACGGCGCGCCTGGCACCGGAAAATCCAGCTTCGTTGCCGCCATGGCGAAGTTCCTCTGCTACGACGTGTACGACGTGGACGTGTCGAAGTTCAGCGACGGCGGCGATTGGAAGTTGATGCTGATGCAAACGACGCCGAAGTCTCTGATCGTGATCGAGGACCTGGATCGCTTGCTCGCGCAACAGTCAAACACAGTGACAGCGAGTTTATCGAGCGTGTTGAACTTCATGGACGGAATCGTATCGTGCTGCGGAGAAGAGCGCGTGATGGTGTTCACTATGAACGAAACTAAAGAGGATGTTGATCAAGCGGTTCTGAGGCCTGGGAGGGTTGACGTTCACATACACTTCCCCTTATGTGATTTTTCCACCTTTAAGATTCTCGCCAGTAGTTACTTAGGGTTGAAGGAGCACAAGCTTTTCCCTCAGCTCGAAGAGGTTTTTCAGACCGGGGCCCGGCTCAGCCCGGCCGAGGTTGGCGAGATTATGATCTCCAACCGGAATTCCCCCACCCGGGCCTTGAAAACCGTTATTTCGGCCCTGCAGACCCACTCCAACGCCCCCAGATTGAGCCACAGCGGGTCGGGTCGGAACAGTGATGATAACGAACCGGGTGCGGTTATAAGTAGGGAGAGCCTTCACACCGTGAGGGAGTTCCGCAAACTGTATGGGCTTTTGCGCTTGGGAAGTAGGAGGAAGGACGAGTCCTTTTCGGGGCCCATGGACAAAGAGCCTCCACGGGTCGGATAAAATGGGTCCTTTTTTTAATGTAAATTTGTTTTCTAATTTCCCACTGATTTTTTTATTATAATTTTTTCAGCTAGCAATTATATTGTATCTACACACACTAGTCATAGTAGGACGGTAAGGCCGAAGAAACTGCAATTCGCATTCTTGTTTAGTCCGTTCATAAGAATACAAATACATGCTTCACTTATTCTTTAAATTCCTTTCTACGGTCAATGTTTTTTTTTCTACTTTCACTTAGGGTCAACGTCTTTATATGTGCTTGATTTTTCTACCCTGTAAACAAATTTATTTATTTTTATATAATTTGTTGAATAATATCGGCGACTGTTCCATTGGAGACCATGGAATTTGAAAGGCGCGTTCCACTTTCTTAATTTGTGAGCTATGGTGATGAAAAAGAAAGATGATTTGGTTTGACCAAGAAAATCCCTCCATGCAGCAGCTTGTGTTTGGAATCAAATGAAGGAGGTTGACCTGATTCCAAATAGAGGTAGATAGGTCCTACTCACACCTTGTATTGTATTAATTGTATCCATACAGAAGAATGGTGGGAACAAAACAAGTTTCCTATGTTTTCAAACTGCTATACTTTATTCCATTAGCTGGTTTTAGGTTGGACCATCCAAAACCCAAAACAAGCCAAGAACTATTCATTCAACACACATTAGTTGCACTAAACATTCAAACAAAACAGCAATCCAAACCGCTTAATCAGGCTCTTACCTCATCTTATTGGTATTTGTGTATTTCAATACTTCTAAATCTTTAACTCCTCATCCGCAACAAGTATATTTGTCAAACCTTTCATCACGTTCTTTAGAAAAACAGATCAAATACATAGTCCACACTTGAGGGAATGAAAAAAACTAATACTTATCCAGTCATAGACAAAAACGCAGTCTTCATTATTTATATGATTGGACTTGATTACTTTGAACAAGTATCATGGCAGTGTTTATTTTAATTTCTTTGATAAATTGGGGTTGACTCCACTTTTTTTTTATTATGATGACTCAGTGTATCTAAGATTATTAGATTATTACATGCAATAAATATAACATAATACAATACTCGTAGCTAACTTAAATAAGATGGATGCCCAGTTTAAAATAATTTTATATCATATTATAAATTGGTCATCATAATTTAAAATAGAATTTATACATTAAAAATATTTTTTATTATAAATTCTAATTATATAAAGAAGTATTTAAATTTTGTATTTCAGAAATTAAAATACTGATTATATTAATTATTAAAGATTATATATAAATGTCAACACCCATTTTTATTCAAATGAAATAAAAAATAAAAATAATTTATACTAAGTGCACCCTTATTTTTTATGTGCACCTTTCATTAATTGGGTCGTGGCCCAATTTTCTTATTTTTCTTTTATTTTTTTTAACGAGTGTTGTCATAGTTCATTAAATATTGCATATCATCATTTCCATGATTCAATTATTGCATTTGCATGGATCGATTATTTGTAAAAAATAAATATTGCATAGTTCGTTCATTGTATAAAGACAAAAGTTAGACATTATTTGAACATTGTAAAAGACAATTATTCAAATAAAAAACAGAATGAATATTGTTTTATTAAGGGCACTCATGGCATTTCAACAAAGTCGTTCCTGTTGGTTGAATTTGATTACAATGTGCTGAATCGTCAAGTTTGCTTTTAAAAAATGATTAATTACACATTGAAAAGAGGTTGGACGATCAATTACACTAAGATTACACAAAAATGCAGAGAGAGATACCAAAATTAAATAGTTCACACATACACAGAGAGAGATTATAGAAAAATACAGAAGTGAGGAAAAAGAAGAGAAAACCTAAGCACTTTAAAGAGTAACGAGGCGAAAGTCAGAAAAAAACTTTAAGGAATTAAGTCTTCAAATATAGTTGAAGACTTAATTATTTTTGTCCAAATATAGTTGTTTGTTTGTTAATTAAATATGTTAATTACATTGGTTTTGAATTGTAGTGAAATAAACAAATTTGAGGGTATAAGTATGCTCCTATAATATAATGAATGACAATATTTATCTAAGATGGTAATGAAATAGGTAGGAATGATGTAATTATTTAACTAATTCATAATTAAACAACCTATATATATATATATATATATATATATATATATATATATTATGTATTA
>Ga0209700_102330_pt1 | contig 38759 bp, 21 predicted proteins | sample SiratroredBW_FD_187528 | JGI IMG/M metagenome (GOLD analysis project Ga0209700, IMG submission 187528) | Root nodule microbial communities of legume samples collected from California, USA - Siratro red BW (SPAdes) (version 2) | ecosystem: Host-associated > Plants > Roots > Nodule | place: USA...
AATAATAAATAAGATAGATAATAAAATAAAATCTGAATTTGAGATTTATCAAGAATTAAAATTAGTCCCATTTTATTATTTTCAAGAGAAGATGTTCTTATGAAATACTTATTTATGACTAAAAAAAATAGTAATTATAAATCTTGCATGATATTTAAAATTCTAGATTAAATATATACATACATATATATACATATATTTAAAATTTTCGGGATGTTACAAACAAAGTCTTGGTTGGATTTTTGGGAAAACATGTAGAGGTTCAGTGAAACACAGAATCGAGAACCACGTTCACGAACAGAACACTGGCCAACACTGCTATGGTAAAGTACATTGTAGCTAATGTCCCTTCCTCATATAATTTGTTATTAGGACAATCTTCCCTAAATCGATTAGGAGTTGTAGTCTCTTTGGCCCATCTAAAGATGAAATTCCCACCATTGAGGAAAGGATAATAACCTTGAGAATCAATCAGAGAGTAGCCCGAAAGTGCTATGAGAATAGCCTACACAATAAGAGGGGATCTTACATTTGTCCCTGCTGTAAAAGAGACTAACGTCCTGGAAGTCGAGGTTATACCTCCTTACAAAGAGCGGGGACCAAAACCTATTGGGGGATCAAGGAAGTACCCCTTGGAGAAGGAAAAACACTTAAGAAAGGGGCTGAGTCAGATGAATGAGTGGAAACTAAACTTGTCTCAATTTTAAAGAAAGACATCAACGTATTTGCTTGGACGGTAGCCAAAATGCCTGACCTTGATCCTGACTTTATGTGTCACCGTTTGACCCTCGATCCAAAGGTTAAGCCTATTTGTACAAAGTTGATGAAAGTTTAGTGATGAAAAAAGTGAAGTGGTCAAGGAAGAAATTATGAAACTTTTTAAGGATAACCATATTTGAAAAATTCAATATCCCGAGTTGTTAGCCAACGTAGTAATGGTGAAAAAAGAAAAATGGAAAGTGGAGAATGTGTGTAGAGTTCACCAACCTGAATAACATTTGCCTGAAAGACTTATACCATTTCCCGAACATAGACACATTAGTAGACAACGCCTCTGGTTGTGTTTATTGAGCTTCATGGATGTCTATTCCAAATACAACTAAATTTGGATATATCCCTAGGATGAAGAGAAGATTGCTTTCATGACTGAGACAACCAATTACTGCTACAAATTAATGTCGTTTTGGTTTAAGAATGTTGGAGCAACATACCAGGGCCTTATGAATAAGATACTATAGCCAATAGTGGGAAGGAACTTGCAAGCTTACATTGATGACATGTGGTAAGATCTAAAGAATGAGGCGAACACCTTTCCGACTTAGAGGAGAGTTTCAACACCATTGGAGAATATCAGCTCAAGCTTAATCCAAATAATGTATATTCGATGAGAAGGAAAGTAAGTTCCTCAGGTTTTTGCTGATCAAGAGGGGTATAGAGGTCAATATGGAGAAATGCTCTGCCATAATTAACATGAGAAGCCCAACGAACGTAATGGCTGCCTTGTTGCAGTTTTGGTCCAAGGGAGGAGATAAAGGGTTTCCTTATTTCCAATGCCTTAGAAAAAATGAATGTTTTATCTAGATCGAGCAATGCGGAGAAGCATTCTTGAAGTTGAAATAATATCTGTCAAACCCCCCGGTTCTGAGCAAATCAGTGCCAAATAAACCACTCCATTTGTAGCCTTTTGTTATTGTCAATTAATGTGCGATATCCATGGCAAATATCCGTATTTTATCCTTTCTTTGATAGTTGTCACATGCTTAGTAGGTTGTGATGAAGACAACGAACATGGAAAACATCAATGATGAATCTTAATCTTGAGTACCATCCTTCAATCTAAATTGAGATTTTGTCTTTATCCAAAATTAGAATATTGGTGTTATTGTAAAATTTTACTATAGACTTGATTGATTCATCTAGAAAAGAAAATAGTTCCATGTTTTCACACATATGGTTATTACAATCAGTATCTGTATACCAAATGTTTTCATCTTCTAAAAAATTATTGCTTTCCAAAATAAACTTTGATTGAATTCTCACCAATATCTTGGAATTGATTTTCTGCAATGCTAACTTGTCATAATCTACAATTTGCTACTTTGTGACCAAACTTTCCACAACGAAAGCAATTAAAATTATTTCTTGATAAAAAAATAAAAAAAAACTCTTCTACCTCTACCGCAATTAGCAGAGCAAGAATTATTGTCTATTCTTGCTTTAGTAGATGGTGTGAATTTATTGTCTCTCCATTGGTTGAAATTACCATTCCTTTTCCTCTAAAATTACCACAACCTCTTCCTATAGAGTTTTTTCTTCCTTTGTTGGTGAAATTATCACGACCTCTACTTTATGTACTTTGACTAGATTTTGCTATGTTTTTTAGATTTACTTGACTCTTTAATGCTTCTTCATATATTTTTTCTAGTTTTCTTCTTACATGACTTTCAACGTCTCCTTGTAATTTTGCTACTGACATAGTATATATGTTGTGAGACTCTATTATCATAGTCACCACAATGGTTATATTTGATAGAAAAGGTATGCAAAATTTTCTCCACTACCTTGTTATCTAGTCTCTCTTCTCTATATACCCTCATCTTATTAACAAGTTCAGTAATACAAGTGAAATATTGTTCAATACTTTCTAAGTTGGTAATCTCATTTGTTATAATCTCTTCTTAAGGATTGCAATATCTCTGTATGATAACTTTAATGTGTCCCATGCACTTTTAGTAATATTTGCAATTTGCAAATTTTACAAAAAAATAGAATAGTCTACTCCTTGTTGGATTTACGATAATGTCAACTTGTTTTTCTTTGATATATTGTAAGATTTTAAATGGATAGTTATCAAATTCCCAATAATTATAATCTAGTTTTTCATCTAGTTTGACACTTGACCATATAATATTATAATTGGTTATCATTTCTCACTCTTATAATATTCTTTTTATCGCTATGATAACTCTCTTATTTCTTACTCACTATATTTATTTTTTCTCTTTCTCTTTAGTGCCCACACAATCTTTTAGGCTCACAATAACAATATTGAATCTAACGAGCCCTAATATCAATTTAATAATAGTAAAATATTATAATACATGAATAAAGTTTTCACTCATAGAAGCATGAAGTAAGTAAGAAAGATAAATTCTTAAAACATTATTCAATAACGCATCATCATTGTTTTATCGTATGTAAATACCTTTATATAGGTTTCATAAAATACATTAAATAATTAAAATAAAAAATATGATTACCTCTTAAATTGAAAGAAAACCTATAAAAATAATAAAAAAAAGTAACTTTGTAAAACTTCATTGATTTCTATCATTATTTGTTTGAAAATTTGAAATGAATATTGATGTGTATGTATCAATATCTTTATTAGAAAGATATAGTTTGATTTGTTATCATTGCGTAATTGCTTCTACCCTTAACAAAAGGTTTTTTAAGACTAAAACATTCAAATCTTACTGAGACCAATTTTACTCGAATGAATTGGATGCAGTCAAAAAATATTAGAATAATTTAAATAAAAGTTTGAAAAGTAATCGCATGATTCATAAACTTTATTGTAGGCATAAGTTGAAGATAAGGTGAAAACTTACATAGGGCCCAACAAGGTGTGAATAAAAGGAATGTTGAAACTCGTGGGCCGTGAGGTGGATAAAAGGACCCATGGTTTGATGGTTATGCAGTGAATGAATGAAGCTGGAAGTAGTTGTATATATTTTTCAAACACGCGGGTTTTAAGTTTCAACGACAGTTTCTAGACGTTTTGCCCTTCCAAGGCCTTTGCCGACTCAGAAGCTGAGCTAATTCCGCATGAAAACCGAGGGAGGACGTAAAACGACGTCACTTTCAATCGTCCTCTCCTTTTGGTATCAACATTTAAGGTCAGCTAACCCAATAAATAAATATATTGGCTCATAATAAGATGAATCTAAAATGACTCAATTTAATTGGTTTATTTTTTTTAAGTATGTTAGAAAATTTATAATTTGACTAGACTTATCATGTAACAGTGAATTAAATATGATAATTTATTTAAATATATTTTATTTTATTATTTTTTATTTGTCTCATGTATTTATTATAATATAATTAGAATGGATAAACTTAACGTATAACAAGTATTTATTCTTTTTCTTAACATTAAATACAAGAGGTTATCTTATATAATTAAGTAAATAAATAAATTAATCATTCAAATTATTTATATACTTATTAAACAATATTCTAATCTTGAAAAAATTAAAGTATAAAAGAATAATAAATAATTATAATAAAAAAAGTATAAAGAGATTCAACATATAAATTAAGTGAATTAAATTCAATTTGGTTAATATTTATAAAAATATATATTTTTTCTAACCCAACTTAATTTTAATCCTTGATGAACCAAATTGGCTGAGTTTAAGTTCATTTTAATACCTCTATTAATGTGAGACCCAATAATTAATAAAAAGAGAGCATGATACTCATTGTTTCAATTATTTTAAGAGAAAAAAAAAGAGTAAGAAATATATTTTTAAAGAGAATAAAAGCCTAAATTATCTATATTTATATTCACGTTAATATTTGTTTAAATATTTTTATAAAAAATAAAATCAAAGTAAAATAAAAATGATATTATAAAATATCTTTTTCTTTTCAATATCATATACCAATTTATAATTATATAAATTTTAAATAAAATATCAAATTATAATTACATATGTCTATTTTATATGTATATAAATAAAATTGTGACTTATATGGGGGTGGTGTACATGTATATCCAAAAGCAATGGATATACTTAATTAGTGAGAATAAATGTAAAATGTATTTCAACCTCTTAAGTAATAATATATTATTTTTACTCGAGTTGAGTTGTAATTTTTTAAGGTGATCTGGACGGTTGTGTTAAAATTGAGTAATGGATAGAGACAACCAAATAGGAATTTACTTGTAGAAGATTCTCCAATACTCAAGTTATTAAGAGTGTAGAGATAATGATAATGAGTATTTTTGTGAATAAATAGAAGAATGTGTGTACTTTATGTGATATTAGTCTCTATCTATAGGATGTTATGGGTAAAGACATGTAATTGTTATTAATAATTGAGCACTGAATCTCTAATCAATTGTCATAATTAGAATTAATTAGAGAGTTACAAGTAGGTTGTAACATATTTTCTTGAATCTAGCACCACCATTCCAGTAGGTACATAAGTCCCCCCAAGTTCAGATCCAAGCAATAAGTGAATGAAATTGTTGGGTAAACAATTTTGCCTTGACCTACCAATCTGTTTAGTATTAAAGTCGACTAGGGCAATCACGCCAAATTGGATTTATCATATTCACTTTAAGGCTTTGCTTGGATTGGATTTATCATATTCACTTTAAGGCTTTGTTTGGATTGGGAAGTGGATTTGAGGGAGTGGATCTGAGTTGATTTGAGATGAAAGTGTGTGGAAAGTTTGATTGTTTGGATTAAGAGAAATATAGTGAGAAAAGAATGAGAAGTTTATAAAAGTTTGTGACTAATGTGATAGCTGTAATTGATAAAATAATATTTTTAATAGATAAAATTATAGTTAAAAATAATTTAAGATTAAATATAATTAGTTTATTGGATATAATTGATAAATTATTATTTTAGTTATAAAAAATATCAATTATTTTAAAATTAAAATTAAAAATTAAATTAATAATAATATTATTAATATTATTTTATAAATTTATTTTAATTATTATTATTTTTTATTATCATTATTTGTATCATTATAATTATTATTTATAATTTATATTTTTTTAGTTTCTAATATTTATTCAAATTTTGTTTTCATAATTATTTTATTAAATTTATTAATAATTTAATTTTATATATATATATATATATATATATATATATATTAATGAAAAGAATGATAAATGCATGCTTCACCCTCCGCCCCCTACAAATCTTCTCCCTCAGCGAAGAAAGACTGTAGATGGTTAGGATTCATTTTTTATTTCTTGAATTTCAAACTTTTTGCTCATTTCTTCGATGTGCAACTTTCCATCTACAGAAACAAACACACCATAACTATTTGGTGTAGGCTCTGAAGCCGAGTTTCTTTATGTGACATTCATCTTGTTAAAAATTAGTTTTGATGTAATCATTAACATTGGAACGCTTCCCCATAAGTATTTAATAGAGAGAAGAAAGGGGTAGACAAGTTTGTGTTGTGACATCATTTAGGAGGCGTCTACCTTTTTCAATCATATTGTGCCACATAGCCCTACCATTATGCGACACTACATTTTTTTGGATTTTGGCACATTAATGAAGCACTTCTCCTAAAGTCTTTTCAATTGCTTGATTTTGAATGCAAGCGATTACACTTTGAACATTCAAGCGACTATTTAGGTCTTCTGCATTCAAGCTCCCTACACTGTTTCTTGCTCTCTATGTTTCTTGTCACTCTAGGTACGCCCATGGCTTTCCTTTCTTCTTTTTTCTGATTCATGGTAGGAGTTTATTGAGTAGGGAGGTTACTCCCATTGCGGGGGAAACTTCCTTCAGTTGCACGAAAAAGAAAAACGCCCCACCAAAAGCCATCAGGGACCTCTAGCGGACCCACAAAAGATAAATATCCCCCTATTGCTGACCTTGAATATTCTAGGGTGTATGGAGAGGTGGTTTCATATGCCTTAGTGTTTAACTCTAAGCAAGTGATCAAATAGTTTGTTGCCTCTTTCAACATTTGTAACGAGTCAATGGCTGAGTACGTTGCAGCCAAACATTATGGTTCAGATGAACGAGTATACATGAAATGTAAACCTAATAGTTATGATTTCACCTACATATACGAGTTTCTCTTCAAGCAATTTGATATTCTTTTTCCATTGTCGACTTTAGAAGCCAAGATGCTAACTACAATGGATGTGGCTCCGAGTCAACTTTATCCTAATAATTAAAATCTTTCCAAATACTTCGCCAGCTAGATATTGAGCTCACTGTAAATAAATTCATGTATTTCTACCAAGTAAAACACAGTAATCCAATCGGTTGGGTTTCTTTGAGTGTCGCTCATAATGGACCTCTTTTCACCTTGTACAACTCTTCATTTAAGAACTATAAAAATAAATTCTTCAAACTCAAATGTGCTTCCAAGGACTCTCAAAAATGTCTTCTCTTCTACCCTCACTTTCGTTTGAGGCTTCAGCAAATTCCTGTAAAGCTTAAGCCCAAAGTTGAGTACCTACTTTCGGTCAAGGAAAGGGCAAGCATAGAAATTATTAGACATAGGAGGGTCACAGTGTTCCCTTTACCGAGGACCCCTCGTTTTATTTTTAGGTATGAATTATGATTTTACTTACCTCGTGTATCTGGACGATGTCACTTTTTTGACTAACTATGTTTCTTCTTTGTTTGTATATACGTTATGGGCAAGGACTTTGATTTTAAGAAACTTTGTGCTGAGGTAAGAGGTCGAGACTTGGCTACCAACTTCCAAAATCCCGCCAAGAAGAAGAAAAGTGAAGTGAGTCAAACTTCGTCGGCAGGGGCCTCTATTGCCAAGTCGACTTCCACTCTCGTTGGAGAAAGCTCTGAAGACCAAGTTATTTCTTCTCAAGATCCCTCCAACCAAACTCCTCAAGTGGAGCCAACTCCATCACCTTCACGCCAAGCTCCACAAAGCATTCTCAGACTTTGCCGCCACTTGATTTTGAATTTTGGTTTCTATTAAAGGATTGTTTTTGAATCCTTGTTGAAAATTCAATTATTTTCTTTAATTGGAATTCTTGGTTGGTTTGTTTAATTCCCATTAATCTCTTTTTTGAGGTAGAATATAAACATGTCACGAGTAGAGGTTTGAAGAAGAATGAGATACTAAATACATTAGTAGATGCTTGTTTTGTTGATTGGGTTTATTAAATTTGATTAACACTTGTTTTATTAAGTTTAATTCTGTATGAATATTGAAAGAGTTATAATCTTTTGTTATCCAATGCTGAAAGATCCAGTGGTGAAAGAACTTGAGAGTCAACTTGCTTTCTTAATCACTTTATCTCATCTTTTACATTCTCTACTTAATAATCTCAACCCCCTTTTAATTTACTATTTTTGTTAACTTTTATTGCTTTCAAACAAATTTGAAATGTTGTTTGACTGAAGCTACAATTGGATTCTTTGGGAGATGACATAAGGTCAATTGTATCGTCTATACTAACATATTTTTGTATTAGACGGTCTAACATTACATTAGAATGTCTACACTAAACTATTTTAATTTGGTTGAGGAACAACAACGATCAACACTATACCTTGACAAGTTTCCAAATGCAAGAAAATCATTGATAGTGAAAAATAATATGACATGCATCTTGAAAGTTTCATTAGCAAACCCATCAAACACTTCAACCTCCTCATCCCACAACAACTTTAAATCTTCAATTAGTGGATTAGATACATCTATGTCACTTCCTGGTTGTCTTAGACCAGATAATATCATAAACAACATTATGTATTTTCGTTTCATGTACAATTCAAAAGGTAAGGTATAAATAACTAGTAAAATAGGCCATAAAATGTGGTTTGTACTCAAATTACCGAATAGACTTATTCCATTTGCAGCTAAATCAAGTTTAAGATTTCTTAACTCTTTACCAAATTTGGGAAACTTGTCACCAAACTTCTTCCATTGCATAGAATCAGTTGGATAGAGAAACATGTCTTCATATTTCCTCCCATTTGAATGTCATTTAAGGTTTTTAGCATCATTTGAGTTTGCAAACAAATGCTTAATCCTTGGAATGATCGGAAGATAGCACACAACCTTTAGAGGGGGTCCATCCTTTGTCCTCTCATGACTACTATCTTCATCTTTTTCTTTCAATTTGTAATGTAATATAACCCACACCTTGTACATTTTTTCAACCATTCAGAATCTTTCCCATATAATATACAATCACTAGGACATGCATGTATCTTTTTATACTTAATACCCATCGAAAAAAAAAATCTTCTTAGCCTCACAATTACGATTACGTAGAATATTTCCCTCTAAAAGTATTTCCTTCAACAAAACAATCAATTTTGTGAAGCTTTTATCTATCCATCAATTAATTGTCTTCAAATCCATTAATCTTAACATTGTTAACAATCGTGTGAACTCAATTGATCCATGATACAAGGGAGTCTCTACATCAGTAGACATATTTACATATACATATGCTTGTCCAAAAGACTCAACTCCAACATTATGAATCTTGTCCTCCATTTGGTCTTCCTCCACTAGATCATCCATGGTAGAATCAACATATTCTTGAGATTCACACACACTTGGCAAATGTAATAATTCACCATGTCATGTCCAAGTTGTATAATTTTGTGGAATCCTATCACACAAAATTTGCTCCTTAATTTTAGTAGCTTCTAATTTTTTCCATTCAAACAATTAACCTAGGGACACCTAAACTTTACTCCATCAATAGTACCATTGGCATTACACAAATTGTATAAATTCTTCTACTCCTCTCTTATACTCATCACTTATGTGTGCTGAATTAATCCAATCTTGATCCATATATATGTTCTATAATCATCATTAACATTATGCATTAACTAAATATATATAAATCTCACATTTTTGGTCAAAGGTATGACTCTATCCCATTCAAGAAGATTCACTTTTATTATAATTCAATAGTACATAAACTTTAATCATCATCTCTTATATTTCATGAAATTTAAGCAACATTTCACATTGCTCTTCAAGTGACATGTTAGCCTATTTTTGTTAATGCAATGTAGCAAGTAATAAAACTATTGCTCTTTCAAAGGATCTATGAAATATAAGGCACTAAATATAATTATAATGAATTCATATTCAAGAACAATTCCATAATTTGATATTATGTGTAGAATTTAAAAACAATTAAAAGAATAATTTATATTTTTTTATCAATAATTGAATGTAGAAAAAGGATTAACAAAAATATGATGAACTTGCCAGGTTTAAATCTCATCAATCTTCACTTTCATGTATTAAAACATTTACTTTCTTTCATATCATTAATCAATGCCATCCCATAGAAATACTCAACCTCAATTCCTCAGTAGATGAGCCTACAATTATTTATTAATCGTCAATTATTTAATCAATTATATAAATAAATATTGTATTCTCACAAGGTTGTTAAGACAACGATTAAATCACGCTTTATTCCTAGACACAAACTTTCTTTGGAAATTTAATTTATATCTAAATGCAAGAGGTATTTTTCAATACTCTCGAGAATCGATAATCGAGTTATGAATCAGCACAACAAACACCATGTATTGAATTAAATTACTGATATAATAAAAGCAAGGACATAAATATTAAGCATAAATGATTACATGAGAGTTCAGAAAGGTTTAACCTAACCCCGACAACAGAGAATTTTAGCTCCTTATATACTTTAGAATATTAAACCTTACAAAAGAGCAATGGAATACGAAGAAGAATTCACAAGAAAGCCTAAGACTGTCTTCTAAGAATAAATTTCTATCTCCAATCGCCTAAGATACCTACCCGTAGTATAAGCAAATATTAAATAAACTAGAAACTTCAACGCTCATGTTGGCCCATGTCAGTTGCGCCAAGCACCACTAGATTATGTTATTGCTGCAAGTTATGAAATCTAACTTGCGTTGGGCCCATGTAATGTGCGTCGGACGCATTTCTCCGAACTTGCTCTTGGATTCTATTGCTCCAAACTCAAATTCTATGAAAACGTTTTTACTAAACTATATATTAAACGATCAACTAGACCGTCTACTAAACAATATTTTTTTGTCCACTGTGAAAAGAATATAAGACTCTATTCAACCCCTTTTCACTTTTGAAGTCAGTTGTATAAAAAAAACCTACTTAATCGGTGACAAAATAAAGTTGCGTAAAATTAATTTGTAATTTGGGATATAAATTTCAAAAATAACATATTCTAGAAATAGTCATTGTTAATTCTCTTATAAAAGGTCACATATTCTATTATAGTTAATTTGTATGATAAAATGAAAATTTTATCCTATTAAATATAAACATCTTCTTTATACACTTTAACTATCTTTTTCTCTTTTTACTCCGCAACTTTTATTTCGTCATTCAAACAATTTTTTATACATGATATTATTTTATATTCTCACAAATTTTATACTCTTAAATATCTAAAAGTAGTTACGATGAACTTTTTACAATATTACAACAAACAATTCAAAATCTCATTTAAAAAAATTAAGATAAAAAGAATTTGCAGATGAAGACCCACTGTAGAAAGTCATGTCGAAAATCAAAACTTAGATATTTGAAACAGGTTTTCACCGTTAAAAAAGTATAGAATTTTAATGTACAAATATGGTATACAAATTCAATATTCTTGTGTCGATAGTCTCGAGTTTCACGTTCAGAACAATTGATGATACCTGCTTCCTTGATTCAAACCATTATAACATCACACTTTCGTCATCAAATCATGCTTTCCAGGATTCCCACTCCCTTAATTCCTGATTAGAAGACTTTGATTCTTGACTTTAGTGCTCTTCAACTATTTAGACAAAACATCACAATTTGCTTTTAAACTAAATTCAAAGTAGCACTTTGGGAAAACTCCAACTCATCAATCTTCCAACTTCAAATTTTACCAAGATAATTTTGTCCATGCATAAAAATAAGATCTACTGGTGTAAATCTGAATTCAGAATGGGGTCATTATGCTAGATTGACTATAAAAGGATTGAAGCAAAAGCATTGCATAGTGTGCTTGTTTTAAATTTGTAAAACAGGGAAAAGGCAAAGAAAAAGTTGTAGTGAAATAGTGTGAGTGAGAGGAACTTTAGGCGCGTGCTACCTGCTCTCTCTTGAGAAACATTCACCTAATAATATACACAGATTCACCCTTTTATGCTAACTCATTTTTTAATAATACAAATTACATCACAAACCAAACCCATCCAATGGACGCAAATGCTTATGGCCTTTTGAAGAATGATATTGGAAGATATGCATGATTATCTAAGAAACAAAAGGGTCAAGAGTAGTGCCGTGAAGAAAGTAAATCACGCCCTTACCCCCACAAAATCTGATACAATTATGAAGTATCTTCGGAAGTGACGAAAAAAACAACGCAAGATTTCGTTCATGGGTTTGCTAGATGCCACGCCATTTGGTGAATGTACCAGAAAATTGAAAAATGCTTACTCATTTTCCACTGTTTCTTTCTTGACTGTCAAAAGAAAATCCAATGGCTACATTTCTCACCAATCGAAGCATTCCTGGTTCTAATTAATAATCGAGACTCTGCCTTCCAAACTTTTCCAACTCAAATTGTTGAAAATGGGTAGAACATGACAAAAATGTTTCTTGGTGAGAAACGTATACACTTTGATTAATTGCTCCTTGTGATCACACTGCAAAACCTTTGCTGGGATTTATGGATACCTATCAAGTTCTATTATTTAAACACTAAAAGTTTGACACTATCAAAAGTTCTAACAAAAAAATTGGCTCCAGATTTAGATTTTTCTTATTTAAATAAGAGGTTTGGACAATAATAAGGTTAGGTCATTTGGGGAAAGATGCACCAAGGACAACCAAGGATATTCAAATAACGAGTCACAAGTATAACACCATTTCTAATTAAAAGTTCTAAAATACTGAAGTTGTGGATATTTTTCGTGAAATGTTCAACTTTCAAATCTTTATTCAATTTGTGACTCAAACACACATTATTTTTATTATCTTATCCTATTCTAAATAATTGTTAAAATCTATTTTTTTCGACTTTTCACATCATATTTTATATGTTGTAACTTCTAAAATTAATATACATATTAATATGTAAAATAATAAAAAATCAATAAAACAGTTAAATTTTAATTTAATAAAAAAAATACCTAGTAGAAATGTTGACACACATAAAAAATTAATTAATTGATAATAAACAGAAATATCTTTGTATTAAGAAAAATATTGACGATGAATACAAATAATAATAAATAATAAGAAGAAGAAAAACATTTTGAATTGTTTCCTACTTTTGATGTTGAAATTCATGTTGAAAAATGATTTTTCCCTTCCTATTTTCATTTCCTTTCTTTTCATGATTCTTCGTAATGAACGCGGATCATTCCTGCAAGACCTAGTCACCGGTTTTTTTTTCTTCGTTCAACTTTACGCATTAAATTCGAAGTGACCTACAATGACTAACACAGATCAAAGACTCAAGATTTCGTGGTTCAACAAGAAGAGGGGCACTATAGCATAGGAAGAATTTGGAAACTTGCATGTTTTCACGTTAGACATGGTTTCACGACCCATTTTTTCCAATACAACTAATTAATTCACAACTTCTTTTATAATAATACTGCTGAATCTTTTTATTATACTTTCTTATTTCAAATAGTTGCTTTAATTTTATATAGTTATTCATATATATATACACATATATGTGTATATATATATATATATATATATATATATATATATATATATATATATATATATGTGTATATATATATATATATATATATATATATATGTGTGTATATATATATATATCTATATATATATATATATATGTATATATTACTGTTATAATTTATATTTTGTTTGTAATTTATAATTTAAATAAATCAGAGAAATGTGTAGATTGCAGATTTATACAAAAGAAATACAAGAAAAATAAATTATATTTGTAACATCCCATAAAATTAAAGCTTCTATTAAGGTAACTAAAGTATTAGCATCATGCAGATCTTACAGTACTCCATAGTTAACAAGCATCAAGATTACATAATAATGCTAAACTGAAATTTCAAAACATGTTTACAATATCATATACAAGTTTTTCAAAATATAATACTATTCTTAACAACATCTTTCAACATAGATGATCTCCCAAAGATCCATCTGCAGCACTATCTGCTCCTGTGTCAAGACACGATCATCACAGATAGAAAATCAAACACAATACAACCAAAAGCAAAGGGTAAGCTAACCAAATTTTAACAAATCAAAAACATTCAATTTCATGTATCATCACAATATAAGAATCTAACACACTACAAACATGACTCTACTTCTAGAAGACTCGTGCATTGAATAGACCCCGAGATATGCACCTGTCATACATCTCCATGTTGTGAATCCACACAGTCTCCACATAAATGAATCATCAATCATGTATGACAGGGTTAGTCCTCCTAAGACTTTTCTGACCAACTATGTTTCAAGCTACAGTCACCCAGTTTAGACCTCCTTCAACTCTCACCACCTAGTAATGATCATCTATTTGATTTGTATTACTAGTAGAGTCAGGATATCAATCGTTATTGATCAGATCCTTAGACAATGCATTTCCTAATTAACCAAGACACGGGTGTTTTCTTTCCTGAAAATACTATGCCTAGTCTTTAACCAACTTTATCAACACTTTTAATAATATCACATCACAATATAGATCTCTACTCATGCATTCATTCACTTTTAAATCTCAATCTCCACTTCAATCTCAACATTTAAAGAAGTCACTAAACCATCAATATAATTAAATTTAAATCATCAATTAATCTATTTTATTAAATACATACATTGCATTCCAAAAGAGTTAAACAATTGAAAACAAAAAGCCAAAAAAAAAAAATTTTTTTAGCTTGAGCTAGACTAATTTCGCCCGGGCGAAAATACCCCTCGCCTGAGCGAAAAATTTATCGCCTGAGCGAAAAATTTATCGCTTGGGCGAAAATAATCCAGAAAGTAGGGTCTTTTTTCGCCTTAGCGAAAATACTCTCGCCTGGGCGAGAATACCTCATCACTTGGGCGAAAACACTCTCGCCTAGGCAAAAACACTCTAGAGAGCACACTTGTTCCAGGGGCTTTCTTGCCTAGGCGACTGTACCCTCGCTTGAGCGAAACTACTTTCTCGCCTGGGTGAGGAACTTCCCGCCTGGGCAAAAATAGTCCAGAAAGCATACTTGCTACTCGAAACCATTCTCGCCTGGGCGAGATACCGTCGCCTGGGCGAATTATGCAGAAAACATAAGTTATCAGACAATTTATGCAGTTTTTACTATCACAGAGCTACTACACATGTCTCAGATGACTAACTTAACTAGGAATTCAACTTGCATTCCATCAATTTCCACATACTCATCATGCATACCAGAATAAATAAACTATCACAAACTCAACTTAAATTTCATGCCAGCAAATAAACCATCACAGATGCATTTTCACAAACATATTTTGAATGAAACCGTAACTCACAAACAAATTGGAATCAAGTAAAATGCAAGTCAGCTTCCCTTACCTGAATTGCACTAGAAGTTCTCTCTAACAGTCCCAAAGCCTAAGATCTTCAAGAACTCGAATCTGCACCAAAGAGGGACCTCTGATCAACGATCAGACTAAAACACTAGCAACTGAGCTCACAAAGGCATTATCTGATAACTCAGAGGCCACATGCAAGCTCATAAGATAGAGGAAAATGAAAACCTAAAAATGGCTCTAAGGGAAGAGGACAGAAAATGAACTTACTCTAACGGAGATTCTGATCGGGTATACTTGCTCTATTCTCCCTCACAAGTCCAACGATGAGCTCCGCTTGAGAAACAGATGAGGTACGGAAGCGAAGACTTAGAGAGAAGTCAGAGGAAAAAGAGAGTTAGGGGTTTTAGAGAGATGATGGCTCGAGTGAAAATGAGACTTGACTACATACTTTTTCTATAAATATGCGTTTTCAGTTTAATAATATAATAATCAAGTGTTCATTCCACTTCTACCACTTCTACTCAAATGACAAATTTTCTAGGTTGTTACAATATTGTATAGTTCTTGTGTAAGGTTATTGTAAGTGAATAGGTAATGTATCTCCACAATTTTTATTGTTGTATAATACGGTAGTTTTCGTAATATTTAAATTTTAAAATATAATTAAAATTAAAACAGAAATATAAAATATACCCCATATTGTTGTAAACCAATGAAAAAGAGGCATTCGCTTTCTCTTTACTTTTAAAAAAAATAATTACATAAAAAACAATAGATAATGCATAATAGTTATGCTATTGAAGGAATTTAATAATTTATAATATATTATGCTGTTGATACGTGGTGTTACTATGATTAGTTTACATAATTTTTTTATTTTCAAATATAGCTAAAGATAAAACAAAAATATGAAATATTTGCCTTAATATTAAAGTCGCAGCACAATTTTACTTTTGTTTGTCGAAATTATATCTGTAAATAGTATTTTTTTTTTAAAAAAAGAAAAACATACAGGTTTGCGAAACTACGTTGAATTTACAAATTTAAGCCTAATGAGGTAGATAATTTGAAATACATTTCAATCCACATTCTTATGTTTTTCAAAGTATTTTCCATTCTTTTGAAATGTTTTCTCATTTTCTCTAATATTTTAAATTTTTCTTATTATCTGATCATTTTGTAGCTTCTGTATTTTCAATTATTGAGAATGTACAAATGGCACAAAATACGGGATTAAAAGAATATAAGGACTCTTAATGTTTTCAGCGTAACCAAGGTTCAGTCTCTTTTATAATTTGATGTTGTTGTTAACAAATATCTCTTATTACACCGTCTAACAATAAAAATATAATAAATGATAACGAAGAATTTACAAAAACATTTATATGATTAAACAAGAAAAAATAATAAAGGAAACAAACCAAAAAATTTAACTTTATTCAAATATTAACTAATTTTAATTTATATTTATAGGTAGAAATTTATTAAAAAATAGATATTACAATTTAAAATTTCTTTCAAAAATAACTCTCAATTGTAGGTTGATTCCACTAATTTATATAAGATCTTATATATATAGAAAATAATTGTCAAAACTAATTTTTATAAAATACACCAAAACAGTTGAAGAAGACATGTGAACAATGTTTCACATCTGAGATCAAAAGATCAAACTAAAAATATTTTGATAACAAACAAAGAAAGTTATAATTGATGTAAAGTGGACGATCTAATCTCTAATTTTCTCTTGTGATAGCAACAAGAAGAAGACAAATGATTTGGTAAAAAAAATCATCTTGTACCACTAGATGCTTTTGAACTATTAGACAATCCATTATATTAAACAATCTAAGACCTTTAACTAAGATTTTACAAAACCAATCTATATAAATCTTCTCCTTGACTCAATACAAATCTTCTAATTGATAAAACACTCACTGCCATTAATCCTATCACAAGCTTAATCACTAATTAGTTGGGTTAAATCCAAGAAATGAAAGAACTTATTATCAAACAAAACTTTTGCTATCATATTAGAGACCTTCTCCACCTTTACATATATTTGAGTAATTTATCTCTCGTGAAATGTAGTTTGACATCACTGTTTCTTGTTCTTTCATGGTAAACTTTGTTCTTAGATAATCGTATAGCATTGTTGTTATCACAATAGACAACAACAGCTTGATCTTACACCTTTAGCTCATTTGTTAGACCCTTCAAGCACAAAGTTTCTTTCACAACCTCTATCATGGCAATATATTTTGTCTCAATGGTTGACAAAGTCACTACCTTATGTAAATATGCCTTCTAGCTAATAGCAGTACCATATGCATTAAAGATATAGTCCATGAATGATTTCCTACTGTCTAAACATCTAACAAAATATGAGTCAACAAATCCTTCTAGTGGAACATCTCTATTAAACCTTCTAGTTTCACCATAAACCAAGACTCTTCTTCCAAGTGATCCTTTCAAATAATGAAGAATTCATTTAATAGCTTATCAATGAGCCCGTTTAGGATTATACATGAACCAGCTAACCACACTCACAACATAAGATATGTTAGTGCATGTGAAGACCATAGTGTACATAACAAAATAACTATATTAGCATATGGAATGTCATCCATGTAGTTTAGCTCCTCCACTGTCTTTGGAAATTGTTCATCACTTGGCTTACAGTGAGATGCAAGAGGGAGTGGATACAGGTTTTAATTTTGTCATCCCAAACTTATCGATGATTTTTCTGAGATAGTCTCCTGAAACAATTATAAACACTTTAAATCATGTTGTTCAGTGACCTCAATCTCCAAAATCTTCCTATAAGCTCCAAGGTCCTTCATATCAAACTCGTTGTACAACTCAACCTTAGTTTTATCAATTTGATATTTACTATTGCTTGCTTGTTATCAGAATGTCATTGACGTATAGTAGCAATATTCTAAAGTGACATTCTACTAGAAACTTGAAGTATACGTAATTGCCCTACTAGCTACGTTCAAAACCAATGCTTGAAATGGACTCATCAAATTTTTTATTCCATTGCCTTGGAGATTATTTCAGACCATATAAAGATATGTTTAACTTACAAACATAATTATTCTTGTCTCCTACCACGAATCCTTCTAGTTGCTTCATGTTGATAGTCTTATCCAAGTTTCCATTAAAAATGCAATCTTAACACCCATCTATTCTAGCTCAAGATTAAGGTTAACAACCTTGACTAACAACATCTGAATGGATTTGGCTAACATCTAAATGGATTTTTTCTTCACAACCAAAGAGAAAACCTCATTATAATCAATTCATTCCCTATGGATAAAACCTTTAGCCAAAAGTCTGGCCATGAATCTTTTTTTATTAGTTCCCAAACCTTCATTTAAAACTAACCAATCTAGACCCTTAGGTCTACAAATAAAAGTTCTGGTATTGTTTAGAATGAAGTGAATTCATCTCCTCATCCATGACATTTAGGCATTGAGTTCTCTCCATACTTGCTAAAAACGTTTTAGGTTGAGTTCCAGAGGGAGCGTGAATTGAACTTTGAAAGATTTTTTAATAATTTTGACCTCTGAAAATAGTTTTCACAATTTAAAAAAAAAACTTTAATAAATCTCAGTGCTAAAGATATAAGGTGCAGTGAAGAAATAAATTGATTCATGCCACGAATGAATCAATTTGTTTTACACTCAGAAAGAAAATTTCAAACAACACACATAGTAGATTCACAATCACACAATAGCACTTTATGCAGATCAAATTCACACTGTTTCGAGAGAAATATTACACTAAGAAATGAATCACACAAAATTACAAATTTGATTAAGAGCAAGGGAGAACAAAATTACAAAATTTATTTGTTTGAAATACTTAAGACAGTTCTATGTTGATTTCAATCAATATTAATAGATCTGATAAAGTCTCCTAACACCAGCAAGATTGCAGAGGCTAATTATCAAAATCAAGACTCAATTTTAGCAGTTGATACAAACTTGAGAATTATACAAAATGTAATTTCAATAGTCCAGTTATACTAAGAACTCAGAACAAGAACACAAATTCTACAGTACCACACCTATTCAAACACAGTTTCAATTCTTTGTAAAACCACAGATCCAGAATCTTATATGTAATATAGAATTTGAAAAGAAACAATTTGTTAAGCAAGATTTCTTTGGCAACTACAGCAGATTTATCAGAACCAACAACGAGTTCAATTTATAATGAACAAATTCAATTTTTAGTAAAGAACTTAAACCAGTTTTATCAAGATTATCACGAATTAATTCAACTTTCAATTAAATTCAATGTGCAGTGTAAGAACAATACAAAATTGAAAGAGAAGGGTCAAGAACAGCAGAACACAGTCAATTATACTGGTTCACCCTTCCTCAAGGGCTACGTCCAGTCCCCTTTGCCCCTCTAGCAAAAAAAATTTCACTAACTTTAATCAATTGTTCAAACACAAACAATTACACAATTCTTACTCCTCGTAAGAATCAAACACCCACTGAATTGAGCATCTACTCCCCGTAGTCCCCACTCAAATCAGCAATCACACACAGGCTAAAACCTATAGCCTACAACAATACAATATTTCAAATATTTCACAGATTTACAACCAATTTACACAAATCTTGATACAAAAAGGGATCAAGAATGGTAAAGAAAAACTCCCTGATTGGCACGCAAAAGAGGCCTTTGCACAGTGCTGAAGAACTCCAATAGCACAGTGTTGGTCAAGCGTTACTCTTCAACTGAAAGCCTCAATTGATTTTTCTCAAGAACTCTCAATTTCATAAAAGTGTTTTTCACAGTATTCAACTGTAATGATTTTCTATTTTCGTTTTTCAGTCACTGTCGCATGTTAGAAACCTTGTTGTTTTTATAGAAGAAAAAACGCCAATTCTATTTTCAAAAAATAGTTAATTCAGTTCTGCCAGGCATCAAATAACTCGATTTCATGAATACGGAAATCGCTTTATTTTTGCCCAGTGCAGTATTTAAAAATCAATTTGAACCAAAACATAGCTAACTCTTTTTGTTTAGATTTTTTAAACACTTTTTAGACCATTGTGATGTTGGACTTCTCCTCGACTTTGCATAGGTTCTTTGCCAATCAAGCCTAAACCCACTCACACCAGACAAGACCTAAACCACATCCAATTGCTTGCTTGCTTTGTCTTGTTGGGATTGTCTTGCATGGCTTCATCAAATCATTAGTCTTGTGAAAGTACTACAATCTCCCCCTATTTGATGAAGACATTCCAGTGTGTGAGTGGTTTATAATATGCAACTGCATAGAAGAAACTAGTGAAAGTAATAGTTTGTCATAGAACTTGTAACACATAAAACTAGATCCTTTCATTCATAATTCCTGTCAAAGCATGATAATACATGAATTCTCAATTTCAGCATAGAACAACAATACATCACTACATCATTTGAAATGGTTAAAATAGAACTTCACTAAGACAAAAACTAGTTCAACAACAGCAACAACAACAGGAATAAATCCTGATCAAAATGGGTATTTGATAAATCTAGGTAGACCTATTCAAAATATCAAAAACCATTAACATGAACAACATTAACATGAAACCTAATAACAAACCAGCAGAAGCAGCACAGAAACAGAACAACCAGAATAGAACAGGACGCGCAACAGAACATGCCACACACACATTACATTTCTCCTCCTATGGATTCATCAAATAGGATAAAATGCCTATGAAATGCATGATTTACTCAATTGGCTCATTCCAAACAGCCATTGTGGCCAATTTATCCAACACAGCTTCGACCTGTTGCTCCAAATTCTCAAACCGAGTTATATTGGTTTCTTGATTGCTCTTCTGCTCAATAGAAATTGCGTCCAGCTCGTCCAAAATATCTTGTGTAAATTTTGAAAACTCTGAGTTCTTTTCATTTTCCCCCGTAGTATCATCTTTAATATCTATTGGTGCGTTGCCAGCAGCTCCTTCAGTAGCTCCCCCTTCAACATTGTCTTTATTAGCATCAGCCTCAGGTGCTCCACTGTCAGCATTATATGAAGCATCAACAGTAGCATCAGTAGACTCTTCCGACTCCTTATCTTCCTCTGTTGGAAACCTCCATTGACCATTCACTTTTATCAGACCCATTTTGTTGAAGTTGGTGGTATTCATCTCAAATGCCTGCTTTATCGGTTCAATCAATTCTCCTTCGTCAGGTACTTTAAAGTACTAAATGAACTTCGATATGAGTACCACATACAGGATTCTACAATCCATTAGCCTTTTTGCCTTTTCCAACTGCATTTCAATCACAGATGGCCAGTTTACCTTTATCTGATTCCTAATACAGTTCATCAGGATCAAATCTTCCTCATGCAACACAACATGATTATGTCCCCGTGAAGTAAGAATCCACACTATAATGAACGCCAAAATTCTTGGATACACAGAGAGACCGCCAACCTGGAACCCTTTTCCAGCAGCCTGTGGGTTTCTCAAACAGCTTCTGTAGAAGGTCACTTTGTTGTATTCTTCAAGACCTTCAATAGTTCCTTTTCCAAGCTTCAGTCCGTCACACTTGAGACTAGTTACTGTCTTCCAAACTTCATGAGTGATATCCATGATTACTCCTTTGACCCTTGACTCGAACCTATCTCCCTTCACCTTCAAGTTGGTGAAGAAGACCTTCGTCAGGTCTGGATATATGTTTCCTGTGAGCCTGAAAAATTTCTCGAGCCCTTGAAACTCCAACGATTCAGCAACATCCAACAGCTCTTCCGATTTTAACCAGTCCAGGCTCACATGTTTCGGAGTGTTGATCACTTTTCGACTGACTGTGGTCAGATAAAAGTTGATACTAGCCTCAGTTCCTTTGCCACAAACATTTGCAAACCATCCTTCGAGATGGCCCTAAGTGTCAATGTGCCTTCCAGCACTAGCAACTTCCTTGGTTCGCTTCCTCGGATTGCTTGGGGGAGGCCATGGAAGAACTTTTGAGTTGCAGAGAAATGGGTTTGGAGCTTTGTGTTTTTCTGAAGTATGCAAATGCAAAATGCCTATGTGCAATGTAACATTTATAGGAAAACACAAACATAGTCAATCGGCACACCCAAACGACATAAATTTAAAAACCTTTGAATTAACTCTTGTGCAATTTTCGATAAATGATAGCGTACCTGATAGGTCAATCAGACAATATGGTTTCATAATGGAAATTTGCAGAATACTAATCGATTCAGCTACTATGCACAGATATTACCTTTTTCATTTCCAATTATATGAGGACAGGTGGCAATTTTGTGGCTCAATAAAGGCATGCTGAGTGAGATTTGGAACGACGGTTATGGATCTTCTGCTCATTACAGTCTGCTCTGCGGATTTGATTCTTCAAATCCTTTCTCATTTATTTTGCTCAAGTCACGTGAGTTAATTGCACAAAAGACAAAACAACAATTACGAAATTTTCACGGTGAATTCTGTTAGCGCAATAAATTAATTCCAAACACATATAAACTGATTTGGGCGACAGTGAGCAGAAATATTATGCAGTTCTGACTTATGCAATATTTGAATAAGCCAATATGCCTAATTCTGTTATTAGGTAATTAAATTTGTCTTAGCAAGTGGTTTAGTGAAAAAGTATGCTAGTTATTTTTCATATTCAATGAATTTAATTTCACATATACCATTACTCACTTTTTCTCTAATGAAATGATGCTTAATCTCAATATGCTTAGTTCTAGAATGATGCACTGGATTTTTAGTGAGATTTATGGCACTAGTATTATCACAGAAAAGGGGTACCTTTGTGACTTTAAGACCAAAGCCACTAAGTTGTTGTTTCAGCCGATAGATTTGAGGACAGCAGCTCCTTACTGCAATGTACTCGGCCTCAGCAGTTGAAAGAGCAACGCATGCTTGCTTCTTGTTGTTCCACGAGATTAGACTTGCTCCAAATAGATGGCATGTGCCACTTGTACTTTTTCTGTCTAATTTGCACCCACCAAAGTCTGAATCTAAGTAGCCTTTGAGATTAAGTGTTGCTTCATTTGGATACCACAAGCCAACATTTGTTGTCCCTTTGAGATACTTGAGAATCCGTTTAGCAGTATTGAAATGAGACTCCTTTGGATTTGCTTGGAATCTTGCACACATGCACACAGCAAAGGTTATGCCAGGTCTACTTGTTGTGAGATAGAGCAAAAATCCAATTAGTCATCTGAACTTGGTTTGATCACCTGGTGTTCCATGTTCATCTGCATCTAGATAGCAACTATTTGCAATTGGAGTTGATGCCTCTTTGCAACTATCCATTTCAAACTTCTTCAAGACATCTCTGCAATACTTTGACTGATTTAAGAATGTGTCATTCTGTAATTGTTTGATATGCAGTCCTAGGAAGTAATTCAACTCCCCCATCATAGACATTTCAAACTCCCCCTGCATATCTAATGCAAATTCTTGACAAAGAAGTTCATTAGTTGATCCAAAAATTATATCATCAACATACACTTGAACTAAAATTATATCATTTTCAGAATTCTTAATAAAGAGAGTTTTGTCTACTTGACCTCTTTGATAATTCTTGGATAGCAGAAAATTACTTAGCCTTTCATACCATTGCCTAGAAGCTTGTTTAAGTCCATAGAGAGCCTTCTTAAGTTTGTAAACATGTCCAGGCAGTTTGTGGTCTTCAAATCCGGGTGGCTGAGTGACATATACTTCTTCATTTATAAACCCATTTAAGAATACACTCTTCACGTCTATTTGAAACAACTTAAATCCACTTAGACAAGCATAGGCCAGCAGCAGCCTCACAGCCTAAATTATTGCAACTGGTGCATAGGTTTCATCATAGTCTATGCCTTCTTCTTGATTGTATCATTTGGCCATGAGTCTTGCTTTGTTTCTCACAATAATGCCCTGCTCATCCATTTTGTTTCTGAACACCCATTTTGTGTCTATCACATTCATTCCACTGGTATTAGGAACCAAACTCCACACGTCATTTCTTGTAAATTGATTAAGCTCCTCTTACATGGCACTAATCCAATTACTATCACTCAAGGCTTCTTGAACTGTCTTAGGCTCAATTTGTGACACAAACGCCATGTGTTCACACAGTAGATTCAGTGAATTTCAGGTTGAGACGCCTTTGTGGATCTATCCAATTATATTGTCCAGGGATAGATTCCTTGGAACTCTCCACTCTAGAGGTAAATTGATTTGATGATCGATTAAGTCAGTTTCCCTTTTTGCAGTATCCAGTTCTGCAGACTTTTCTTCATTCTGTTCTGTAATAGTTTCAGTTAACTTTTGTAATCTTCCAATTTCTTCATCATCTGCACTATTTTCAAGCTTATCCTGCATCTTTTGGTTAGTCTCATCAAAGGTAATATACACAGTTTCCTTAATCAACATGGTTCTTTTGGTGTATGCTCTATATGCATGACTTTGTGATGAGTAACCTAAGAATATGCCTTCATCTGCCTTTGAATCAAACTTACCTAGATTATCTTTACCATTATTCAAAATAAAGCACTTGCTGCCAAAAAATCTAAAGTAAGAAATATTTGGTTTTCTTTCTTTGAAAAGCTCATAAGGGGTTTTCTTTAAAATAGGCCTTATCAAAACTCTGTTCAGCACATAGCATGCAGTGTTTACTGCATCTGCCCGAAAATATTCTGGAAGGTTTGTTTCATTCAATAAAGTTCTAGCAATCTCTTCCAAAGCTTTATTTTTCCTCTCCACAACCCCATTTTGCTGTGGAGTTCTTAGAGCTGAAAAATTATGTTGAATTCCAAACTTTTCACAAAACATTTCAAAGTTTTCATTTTGAAATTCTCTACCATGATCTGTTTTTATAGAAGCAAAAGTGTAGTTTTTCTCATTTTGAATAGTCTTTGCAAGTTTCTTAAAGGCACTGAATGCTTCATCCTTGGTTACCAAAAACAAAGTCCATGTATATCTAGAAAAGTCATCTACAACTACAAGACCATAATAATTTCCACCTATACTTATGGTTCTAGAAGGCCCAAACAAGTCCATGTGAAGCATTTCCAAAGGTCTAGTAGTAGAAACAAATTGTTTTTGTTTAAAAGAAGTTTTGGTTAGCTTTCCCTTTTGGCATGCTTCACATACTTTGTCCTTCTCAAACTTGAGTTTAGGCAAACCAATCACAAGTTCTTTAGATGTAATTCTATTTAAATGTTGCATGTGAATATGAGCAATATGCCTATGCCACAACAATGTTTCATCACATTTAGTAATCAAGCAATTGATTTCAGAATTAATGCAATGCAAGTCAAGCACATACACATTATTTACTCTTTTACCAACAAGGTGAGTTTCTCTTAAGTCTTTACTAGAGATGAGGCAGATCTCTGGTTGGAAGGTGACTTCCAATCCTTTGTCACAGAGTTGATTTATTCTCAGCAGATTATACTTTAATCCTTCAACCAAAAGCACATTTTGAACGGTCAAGCTTCCTTTGACTCCAATTTCACTGCCAATGATCTTTTCTTTGTTGTTGTCACCATAAGTAACGTATCTTCCATGTTTCAAAGTTAAACCAATGAGCAAGGATTCATCCCCTGTCATGTGTTTGGAGCAGTCGTTGTCCAAATACCACAACTTCTTGTTGGTTGCACCTTTATCCTGCAAAACAGATTTATTTTATAAAAACTGGTACCCTATTGGCTTTGGGTCTAGAACTGTTAATACTACCCTTAGGTATCCACTTCATACGGCCATTTGGAACCTCATGAAGTATAGCTCTACAGTTTTGGGAACCTAAAACAGCATTTAAATTTGTCGTTCCCATGGCAAGTTTGGAAGAAGTTTTCACAAGAAATTTTACCTTCGCTTCCAACACCTCATAGTTTTCACACTTGGCTGGTTTGCTAGACTCATTCTCATAGTCAGAAGACTGGTAAATCATATTTAAGTGTTCAAAATCAGTTTTAACATTTTCCAGTTCTTCTTCCAATGAGCTGACTCTCTTTTCCATCTAGTTGTTCAAACCTTTAAGTCTATTGTTTACCCAAGGCAACCTATTTGCTTCCTCATGTGTCTCATGAAATCCTTGAAGCAATGTGCTCTAATTTTCAAACATGGAAGAATTATTTGAGATAGCACTGCTTACCATTGACTCCTCTTTTCCCATCAGGCATAAATTGATTTCTTCTTCTTCCTTTGATGAGCAGCTGGTTGTTGAATCATTTTCACCCAAGCTATATATGCTCATTTTCCCTTGCTGCTCTTGCTGAATTTTTTCTTTTCAGTAGTCTTGTCCTTGTTATTCAAATTTGGACATTCAGCCTTGATGTGTCCTTGCCTTCCACATCCAAAGCAAGTGAGGTTAGTAGAATTCAAATCAGTTTTCTTTGTGTATCTCTTAGTTTGCTTATTTTTCTCTTTTCCTCTCTTCCTTAGGAACTTGCTAAACTTCCTCGTGAGCATATTCAGAGTTTCAACTTCACTTTCACAGCTTGAATCTGCTTCACTATCTTCTACAACTATTGCAGTTTTGAGAGCTATGCTCCTAGCCTTCCTCTCTCTATTTTCCTGCTCTTTGAGCTGGTTCATCTCAATCTCATGCTCCCTGAGTTTTCCAAATAATACAGCTGTGCTCAAAGTAGTAAGATCCCTTGACTCTGTAATTGTAGTGACTTTGGGCTGCCAAGTTTTGTCCAGACACTTTAGCACTTTGATGTTGAGTTCCTCCTTGTCAAAGGTCTTGCCAAGTCAAATAAGGTGATTCACTATGTGTGCAAACCTTTTCTGCACTTCTGCAATTGATTCTCCAGTCTGCACGCGAAACAGTTCATATTCTTGAATTAGCGCATGCTTCCTTGCCCTTTTGACATCACTTGTTCCTTCATGAGTCACTTCTAGGACATCCCACATTTCTTTGGCTGAAGAGCACTATGAAACCCTGCAAATCTCATCTACATTTAAGGCAGAGGTTACAATATTCTTTGCTATGTAGTCAAACTGAGCTCTCCTGCTTTCTTCTACACTCCATTCAGACCAAGGCTTGTCAATAGCAATACCATCAATGATTTGCTTAGGAATTAAAAAGGCAATTTATAATTGCATCCCAAATACCTCTATCCAAAGATTCAATAAAGATTTTCATTCGGATTTTCCAAAATTGATAGTTAACACCACTGAACAAATGAGGTCTATTAATAGAAGCACCCTCACCAAAAGGTAACTTTCCCTCAACCATAGGATCGAAAACTTGAGTAATTTTCAAGACTTAGCTCTTGATACCAATTGAAAATGTTTTAGGCTGAATTCAAGAGGGGGGGTGAATTGAACTTTGAAAGATTTTTTAATAATTTTGACCTCTGAAAATAGTTTTCACAATTTAAAAAAAAAACTTTAATGAATCTCAGTGCTAAAGATATAAGGTGCAGTGAAGAAATAAATTGATTCAAGCCACGAATGAATCAATTTGTTTTACAATCAGAAAGAAATTTTTAAACAGCACACACAACAAATTCACAATCACACATCAGCACTTTATGCATATCAAATTCACACTGTTTCGAGAGCAATATTACACTAAGAAATGAATCACACAAAATTACAAATTTGATTAAGAGCAAGGGAGAATAGAATTACAAAATTTATTTGTTTGAAATACTTAACACAGTTCTATGTTGGTTTCAATCAATATTAATAGATCTGATAAAGTCTCCTAACACCAGCAAGATTGCAGAGGCTAATTATCAAAATCAAGACTCAATTTTAGTAGTTGATACAAACTTGAGAATTATATAGAATGCAATTTCAATAGTCTAGTTATACTAAGAACTCAGAAAATGAACACAAATTTTGCAGTACCACACCTATTCAAACACATTTTCAATTCTTTGTAAAATCACAGATCCAGAATCTTATATGTAATACAGAATTTGAAAAGAAACAATCTGTTAAGCAAGATTTCTTTGGCAACTACAGCAGATTTATCAGAACCAACAACGAGTTCAAGTTATAATGAACAAATTCAATTTTCAGTAAAGAACTTAAACCAGTTTTATCAAGGTTATCACGAATTAATTCAACTTTCAATTAAATTCAATGTGCAGTGCAAGAACAATACATAATTGAAAGAGAAGGGTCAAGAATAGCATAACACAGTCAATTATACTGGTTCACCCTTCCTCAAGGGCTACGTCCAGTCTTCTTTGCCTCTCAAGCAAAGAAAATTTCATTAACTTTAATCAATTGTTCAAACACAAACAAATACACAATTCTTACTCCCCGTAAGAATCAAACATTCATTGAATTGAGCACCTACTCCCCGTAGTCCCCACTCAAAACAGAAATCACACACAAGCTAAAACCTATAGCCTACAACAATACAATATTTCAAATATTTCACAGTATTCTAGTGTAATGATTTTCTATTTTCGTTTTTCAGTCACTGGCGCATGTTAGAAACCTTGTTGTTTTTATAGAAGAAAAAGCGCCAATTCTATTTTCAAAAAACAGTTAATTCAGTTCTGCTAGGTATCAAATAACTCGATTTCATGAATATGGGAATCACTTTATTTTTGTTCGGTGTAGTATTTAAAAATCAGTTTGAACCAAAACATAGCTAACTCTTTTTGTTTAGATTTTTTAAACACTTTTTAGACCATTGTGTTGTTAGACTTCTCCTCGACTATGCATAGGTTCTTTGCCAATCAAGCCTAAACCCACCCACACCAGACCAAGACCTAAACCACATCCAATTGCTTGCTTGCTTTGTCTTGTTGGGCTTGTCTTGCATGGCTTCATCAAATTATTAGTCTTGTGAAAGTACTAACACTTGCTAATGTAGAGGATGCATTAGAAGATTCATTTTCTAACACCTCACTAGCAACTACTAAGGAGTATGTAATAAGTTTTGCTTAACCATACCACTTTAGAGCTCTTATCATTCTCCTCGTTCAATCTCTAGTGAGTTATAATCATCAACACATTGGTCTTCATTAGACGTAGATAAACATCTATCATCTTTAAACGTATCTGCTAATCATTTATTATCATCAAACACACCAAACCGTCTATCAGCTTAGACAAATCTCGTCTATTTGACTCCACTTCAATGTTAGCCTTCTCACCATCACATCTACCTTTAGGCTTATGTTCTGAAACTTCTAACTTATAATCCATTTCAATTTCATTAAATACAATGTCATTGTTGACTACACATTTCTTAATCATGAGTCAAGACGCCATAAATAGTATCCCTTCAAACATTCTAGATACCAGAGAAACATGTATTTAACAACATGAGCATCTAATTTACCTTGTCTAATGTGAGCATAGGCAACATAATGAAAGATTCTCATATTATCAAGGTTGGAGGAGTGTCTTAACCAGATTTCCTCAGGAGTCTTCATAACAAGTGCAACTGAGAGACATTTATTAATCAAATAAGCAACAATAGTAGTGGATTTAGTCCAAAAAACCTTTGGTACTCCAACACTCAATAACATGCACCTCACCTATTCCATAATGGTCCTATTAAATCCCTCTACTATGTCATTCTGTTGAAGATTTCCTGTATCCATTCAATGTCTCACTATGTTATGCTCTCTACATAAGGCGTTAAACATCTCTAAACAAAAATCAAGACCATTATCAATTATGAAAATCTTCCCCATCTTACTAGTTTGGTTCTTCTATAGATACTTCTAACTCTTAAAATTTTAATATGTTTCGTCTTTGGTCTTTTGAGATTAGGATCATAACTTCCTCAAATAATCATCAACGATCAACAAAAAATATTTAGCTTCAAAGTGTGACAAAGTTGTAGATAGTCCCCATAGGTCATCATGAATGTAATCAAGGGTTTCCTTTTTCCTATGATGTCCTATGTCAAAATGAATTTTACAAGCATTTCCCTTGACATAGTGTTCCCAAAATGTCAACTAGTCAATTTTGTCACTCCCAATAAGCCTTCTCACTTAGTTAAATTTTATTGTTAATGTTTGTATTTTAGACCCTGCTAATACATGATCTTAGGGTTGAATGATGTTGAGAAATACATTCAACTTTCAGAATCAAACTCAATCAACCATAGAAGTGTAACTACCGGAAGTAGAGTGCAATCTTTAGCTATATTGTTCTAATAAATTGATCTTAATGCTGGGAGAGAACCTCACTAAATCAAAGAATTGATTGGTTGTTTTCAATTTCTAAGTATCATGATTAAGGAATTAACTTGGTTAAACAATAGGATTAAAAGAACAATTATAAATTGCATATGTAAATAGAAAATACAAATTAGATTAAGTTTAATTTAATCTCAATGTTTAATCTTAATATAACTTCAGTACTTGTCTTCGTCCATATACTTTATTATTGTAGTTTATTTAGTTTTAATGTGCAAGTTTTATCTTTATATATATGTCATTATTGAAAGAGAAGCATCAATTATCTTAAGACTTTCTATTCTTACCACAACACCACTTTTATACTCAATTTTGTACAAAAAAAAAAATCGGTAACATATCTCTAACTTTATATTTTTATTTATTTTATTACTGGACTACTTCATTTAAATTATCTTATTTATGTTTTCTTGGTTTATACATGTATGATAATGATTTATGAATTAATTTAGAGATCTTGTATTTGGAAGTTGAACTTTAGTGATTTAAATGAAATTTAATATGAGATAATCTTATTCTTTATAATCATAATAAAGTTTATTTATTCTTACTAGTCACTGTTTATCCTATTTTTAAAATTTCTATACATAATTAAAATTTAAATATTTAATATAATACCTGGTTTATAATGAATTAAAGAATTAAAATTTCTCTTCTTAGTTATGATTAACTTCAAATTTTTCAAGTTTTTTGCCATCAATTACAAAATTTCACATAAATCATAATACATTGAATTAAAAGAAATCAAAACTTTTAATTTAATATTATTTTGTAATGGTTTTTTTTTTTATTTTGTAGATGGGGAACTGAATCTGACTGTCCTAAGATATAATGAATCAAGTCGGTCCACAAATTTACACTGTTTCATTCAACACTACAATAATTTTTTAAAGTCAGATTATTTTTCATCATCATCTCATTCTTTATTTCTTATCGCATTATCTATTATTTTTTATTTGTCTTTATTTTATTTTTTTCTCTATTTGAGCACCCAAAAAAATTTAAATAAACCTTTCACGAAAAAAAAAAGACATAAAATAAAAAAATTTATAATATTAACTTCTTAACAAACATTGTTTCTATTAGTTTAAAAAATTAGTTTTAGTTTATATTTAAGTTAATTTTAAGTAATAAAATTTATTTTGTTCTCTTTTTTCTTACAATTGATTATAAAATTAAATAATTTTTTTTCCGTTAACCTATAACTTTTATTGAATTTGGTTTTTTATCTTTTGAAAGATTAATTTATTTTGTATCTATGCTAAAGCGATTTATATAGCTAATTTTGGTCAGGTCCACTAGTTTTAACGTTAAAGAAATTTAAATAATATTCTTTGAACAGTTTAAAGTTGTCAATAATCAATTTAATTTTGAATAAATATTAACAATTTATCCAAATATAATTGCATTATTTTAATTGAGGATGCCCCATTTGGTCAAAGGTAACCGATATGACGTTAGCATCACCATCAAAACGTGATTTGAGCTTCAAATTAATTGATTATTCCTTGCACCGACAAACTCAAGGCTCCAAAAGCTCTTAAACAACCATAAATAATCATCTTCCAATTATAATCATCACTACTTTCTTTTCCTTTATCATGTTTTTTTCATGTTTGTATACGTTTTATTTAGCATTTAAGATCATATATGTTATCAAAATAATTTACTTAACTAATTTTTCCTTATTTATTGCAATAGAAATTAGAAAAATAGTAAAAAGAAAGTTAAATTGAGATATTATTTAATAAGGAAGCTATCAGAAAGTAAATTAATATTTTCTTGATATTGTATGGCAACAAATTTAGTGTATGTGTTAAAAAAAATAAAAAAATTAATATTATATCTCAGCAAATGCATTAATTAGTATTAATTTGAAAAAAACAATGTTATGGTTTATAACAATCTTGAAGATGAATCTTACTGTCTACAATCTACACTGAAAAAACTAAAAATCTAACAAGAATTTAAAATAATAGTACGAGTATACTTTTTTCTTAATTTAAACTTAATTGACGAACTAAAATTTTTGAATTCAATTAAAATTTAAATTATTTGAATTGAAAAATAAACATAGCATAGATAATTATAAATAACCTTTTCATACTTTAATCATTGACCATAAACGGAGTAAAAACGGGTTACGGGCACGATGCCGTGCAGCTCAAAAGAAAAGTGAAATGAAACCGCGTTGAAAGGCAAAGCTGTTGAGTGAGAGGCGACAGAATGCAAATGTGACGGAAGTGGGACCCACCTTTATTCAAAATTCAAAACCCACTTTCTTACAATTCACAACTTTTCTGTTAGACTTTCCAGTTAAAATAATAAAATAAAATAAATTTGTGTATAAATTAGAAGATAAAATTTTAGAAATTTATAAATTCATTTTAAATTTTAAATAACTTATGTTAATTTTCTTTCATAGAAGCTTTTACTAAAAAATTTACCAATGAATTTTCCCTCCTTTTTAACTACTAGTAAATAAAGAAAGATAGTATAAAAGGAAATATTACCATCAAAATTTGTATGACTTAATTTAATTGGGTAATTGCCTCCTTCAAACACGCTCCATGTGGTGTGGGATTATGCTAATAAGTTCCTAATTAATAGCTTTATACACCAAGTAATTACCACTTTTGCTTCATTATTATGCATGCACAATAAATGCTATATCTCGTTCATAGGTTCATATCGGCCGTTTTCTTCCGACTCACATTAGCTAAATTTCTTTCATATTAATGCTTAATTTTGCATCAATGTGTTACCCTAATTCTCAACTTGATTACCCTTGAACCACTTAATGATATATTTATATTTAAATATCAATATAATACGAGAATGGGTGACCACAAAAATGAGAGAGATTCATTGTTTGTCTCCCAAATGAAAATTAAACTATGTGTATGTATAAAGAAGTTTCTCTACAAAGACTTTAAGAAAATAATCAATTTATTCTTTCGCAGGTTCGAATGAGTTTGTGTACAAATTGAAAATGAAAATATAAAAAATATATGAAGAGTTTTTTCGTAGATAAATTGATTTTAACTTGTAAATAAATTTTCTCTTAAAAAAGTTTATAAAAAAAAATTTAAACGCTACCCGAATCACGCACTGATCAATATGTGATCGATTACACATACTTTGATGTCATGTGAGGAAGTGAGTTCTGGAACTTTCGGGGCTTCAGAAAACCACAAATAATTGGTAGGATTCACAATCAAAATGTTCATCATGACAACTAAAGAAAAGAAAAAACAACACTATTGTTAAAGATAATTATTCGTTATTTATTATAGATCTTTTTTTATTATTAGAAATAGGCTCCGTTCATCATTTTTTTGTTCACGACAAGTACATGGTACTGAAGTTGATGGTTTCGGAGTCTGAAATTGTAGAGTTATCCTCAATCTAAAATTTTTATTATGAAATACGAAAATGATACGTGTGATCTAAACATATGATTGACTTTCATCTTGACATATAGTTTTTTTAATTAAAAAACATATACTATATATATATATATATATATATATATATATATATATAAGGAGTATCAATCCCAGGTAAAATAATAATATCATTATTTCTTTAAACATTACAGATAAAATGAGTTATGATGTATTTATAAGTAAATACAAGTAAATAGTACGCAACTAATAAAATTATTTGCATCAAAATTAATAGTATATTATCTTTATAAACATTTCCTCTTCTATGTACAGTTGTTGCTCGTACTATAATTACTTTTTTAACAATATTGTTTTTTAAATAGTATAATTTAGATTTCATCTTTTAATATTTCAAGACACTTCATTTCTTATTATAAAAATCTTCTCAATCATATGAACTATATATATATATATGAACTATATGAATTTGACTTGAAACTCCCTCCCACCATAACATAATAGACCTAAACATCCTAAATTAGAGTCATTGCCTTCAATACCACAACTTCCTATTATTTTTTTATCAGCTCAACTTATTATTTATTTTCTCAAATAGTGTTGTTCAAATAGAGTTGCTCAAATAGAATTCAGGATCAAAAATTTGTTATATAAATTTTTGACATATTGATCAGTACCAATACAAAATACAATGTTATCCGCTAATGCAAACCATAATATCTCTTACGCTTATTCATCCTCAATTTATGTTGCTAAAAGTGTTCCAAAGAATTGTAAAGTACAATTTTTCTAGAAAAAAATTACGAGAGACATGAATATATATATATATATATATATATATATATATATATATATATATATATATATATATATATATATATATAATTCCCTTTTTTCTTTTAATATGATATATGTATAAGTATTGAAGATTAACTTCTTTTCATGTTTTTTGGCAAGAGAGTCTTGGAATGCAAGATATTGAGATCATGCAGCCTAAATCCTTCAAATTTCTCAGGATCATCACATGATCTCCATAAAAAAGATATATCGTTACAAGAATAATTTTAAGATTGAGTATAACATTTATTCCATACATAGTAGGACATAGTGCATGTAAATAGTAAACAATATGTTTCTTCCTCCAAAACGAAAAAAGAGACATATAAGTTTATTGATTATACATTTCTTTTCTTTAAGTTATTCCTAGTTGATAATTTATTCTTAAACAACAAAATGAAAATAATATCTTTCAATGATATTTTTGGAAAGATATTACTCTTCCATTATATATATATATATATATTGTAATTGCAGTTCCAAGTTTTATAAGATTTCTTCCTCTCAAACAAAGAGTTCCTTCACCATGTCAACTACCACTCACACTTCTCCTATCCACTTTCCCATCTTTCTCACATCTCGTTATTTTTGTTTTGACACGGTATACCATCTACAAAAAAAATAAATAAATAAATATAAAATATAAATCTCCTTCAAATAATTTGTGCTTGTCTAATTTTTTTTCCAGAACTTGGTCTAAGAGTTATTCACTATTTTCCTCATTATAGTCATATTAAATCCTTTTGAGGTTGTTTTTCTCTCACACGCCATTTGTAAATCTTCAACCAAATAAAATATTTTTATTTATCATTTTATCTTGAATGATACATTCAATTTGTAATTTTTGGTGATTCAAATCTTTATTTGATGACTCTATTAATTAACGATTGATGTTTTTCTTCTCTTGTCCAATTTTTGAGAAAAATGTAAATATTATTTCAATATCTTTTTATATATATCTCATTAATTACCTCGATATACTTTATACCTTTCTTTTTCAAATAGTTTTTTTTAAGGAATTCGTCAAATTTTCTTTAAATTTCATATTAGTTAATTCGATTAGACTTCTCCGATTATATCACTACCAGTATCCACGGTTCTCTTTTATTTTATGCAAATTTTCTGGCATATACATAATAAGTCATAAATAATATACTAGACTTGGTTTAATAGTTCAATTTTGGTTAGTTTGCTTGAAGCCTTAGCTTTAAAGTATTAATTATTGTAAAAATAATACATCACGAATCTTATCCTTACACATAATATATTCACGCATGCAGCAATGAAAACCCAATACTTATCACAAACAGTTATAAATTGGTGTTTCATATTCGTCCATTAACTATTATTCTTTACAGAGAAAAACAAAAATAGTCATTGATTGTCCTATATATTATTTTCTAATTACATTTGACAAGTAAGGATATGCTGATTCCCTTCAAAATAAAGAAATTCAACAATTGAGCAAGAAAAAGGAAAAGAAACCAGATTTTTGACGTGAAGAAAATAAGAACTCGCAATTTTTAAATGAAGAAAGTGCGTTTGCATCGCCGAGAATAGAGATGCAAGTTGGAACACGAGTTGCCTACAATTGAATTGACTTATTCTTCTTTTTGGAGGAATTCCATACACATACCATGAATTCTATTTCTTCCCATGTTTCCACAATAAGATATTGAAACCGAAAATTAATCATCACAACACATTGCAATGATACTTCACAAATAATGTGTTTAATGGCAAATTGATCTTCTTTTTCTTTTGCTAGAACATGAAGTCTCCTTCAAAAATACACATGCTGACGAAAATAGGCCTCTTTATGTGTTTGGTGTTGGTTATTTCATGAACAAAAACGAAAAGCTATGCTGATTCCATTGCGTATTGGATGGCCTAAGATAGAAGGGAAGATATATGCGACAACATTATTTACAGCTAAAAAAGGCAACTTGGTGTTTTACATAAAATATATTTTAGAAAAAATTTGAAAAGAAGCGTGAAGTGAGAAGATTGGCACATTTGCTTGTTGGTGGCTCGTAATTATTTATATGAAATTGAAAGTGTGCGAGGTGTATGGAGGAAGAATTAGTTCTCCTTTTGATAATTGATAAGAAAGAAAAAGGGTGTAATTATTGTCACGTGGTGTAGTTGAATTTGTGGTAATTATTGTAGACAAGAACAGAAAGAAAATGAATGAGTTATGAATGGAATCTGGTTTAATAGTTGTTTAGTGTGAAGTGCAGAAGCATAACACGCACGCAGTAGCAGCCATGTTAGTAGGAAAAAGAGTGATGAATGAAAAGAAGGTGTTTGTTTTTTGAGCTGTGGCACACCATTTCAAAACTTTGGTCTAAATAAGAACCTAGTAATTCTTCACGTCCACACTTCGTTCAACTAACTTAACCAGCAAATTTTGGAGGCTGAGTACCATGGAAGCGTCAAGTCTGCGCTGACGCTTCTTCCAGAGCGTGTATTCTACGCAAGAATAAAAGCGCCATCAAGCATGGCGTTTCACTCACACTTTACGTATCAGCGCTTGGGTCTAATATTACCCACACTCGCCGCAATTGCAGTGCTTGTCTTGCGTAGCCACTTGGCACACTCTCTCCCACAACTGCAAAATTATTAAAAACTAAACCTAGTTCGCTAGATATAAAATTTATTTAAAGAAGTTTAAATTTTTTAACAAATAATTGAACATTAATCTTCCACTCCTTCATTTTTTCAATAAAAAATTCATCTTATATGTATCTTGACATCTCACATATCAGGACATTTCAAAATTCACACATTTGTCATCAATGAAAAAAAATATTATTAAAGAAAAACTAAATTATAGAAAATATGAAGAGTGGTAAATGAAAAAACTACTTATAAATAAAATAAAGGGAGTTTTGTAAAACTATTATGAAAAAACTTCCACCTAATATAATAAGATAAAATAGACTCAACTTTATTTTTTACACACAAATCTACATACATTTTTGTCTTTAATAATCTAATAAATTCTATGAGCCTGAATCAAAAATTTGATAAAGTAAAGAAGAGTTACACTCTAACCAGAATTTTTTAAAATCAGTCAAATGAGTAAATTTAATAACAAAAACGACACTCATAACTTTAATAGAAAATGCACAGCTTGCATAAGATAATAAGTCCTTTAATATCAAGAAAAATAGTTTAAAGTCAAGTCTATATAAAGGAAACAACAAAAGAAGTAATTAAAAAATAGATAATTAATATTCTCAACTTGCAACCTCGACAGAGAACTTGTGAAACAAAAATAAGTACCTCTTTTATGAGCATCCAGATTAGTACACAAATGTCTACGTAGAAGCTTGAAATACTAAACCCTTAGCAAGGTGAATGAAATTAGACCAAATGACATTGTCCAAATCACAAGTAAGATGAATAGAGAAGAAATTTGTAGCTACTTTTCGATTAAGAATACCACTATTCTTAAGTTTCTAATTTGGGTTATTCTAAAGATCAATAATAGCCAAATAGTGCAAATCTGAAATTGAGTATGCTATAACAGACTCTCTGAGAAAAATCTTAAGAAGAATCATTCCAACCTTCGATCACATTAGATGTAAGAGTGATAATTTTCTAAGAAGTCATACCCACCAAAAAATAAATGCATTTGGAAGAACATCAACTATCATTCCTACCAATAGTCCATAAAATATTTTCTAAAAAATAAAAATGTTTATTGCAGACTAAATAGAATAAGATTGACAAACACAATTCTTAACATATTTAAAGTGAAGAAATATATAACACATTAAAACAATCAAAGTAAAAAAACTTAGACAAAAATCACATATAAACCAAAGAAGGTAAATTTTATTCTCAACCTGCAAATTAAAAACTTACAAATTTCCATTCTACTTAATAGCACAAATAGACTTCTAATTCATAATAACAACGTCAGCTTTATTAGCATCACATTCTTAATGTTGTATACTTTCAAATTTATTTCAAGATGTTTTATACTTCTTCCCTTTGTTTTAACTATCATATGTGAAAGAGTTTTTTTTTTTTTTTTTTTTTAATTTTTATTT
>Ga0209700_102334_pt1 | contig 38726 bp, 12 predicted proteins | sample SiratroredBW_FD_187528 | JGI IMG/M metagenome (GOLD analysis project Ga0209700, IMG submission 187528) | Root nodule microbial communities of legume samples collected from California, USA - Siratro red BW (SPAdes) (version 2) | ecosystem: Host-associated > Plants > Roots > Nodule | place: USA...
AAAAAAAAAAAAAAAAAAAAAAAAAACAAGTAGTATATTGTGAAAGTAAAAAATAGATACCACATTTTGAATATGAAAATTATCATTACTTCAGTATACTAAATACACAACTAATAACTTATCACAATATTATCTTGTCATGTAGAAGAAGGTATATGAACTTTGACTGTGTAAAAAGTGTCACTTAAGCATGCAAGTAACTTATTCTCATATTATCTTTTTATATAGAAGAAAGTTAAGGAACATGAGCACATTAATTGTTAATCCATACTTTTATGTAATTTTTTTATAAATAAATCAAATTGTAAAAACTTAGATTGTTGAATATCCACAAAAAATCATTTGTATTTACAATATTTAATATCGTGATCATATGTGTTTTTTACCCATTTCTGACTCTTATTTTTATTATACTATTTTATAAGTCTTTTTTATTCTTCTTATGATTTATTTTTCTTTATATAAATCTTTCTATTAGCTATAGAAAAAAGTTAACTGACAACTTACATTTTAAACTGTGTATTTTATTTTTATATATTAAATTAAATATAAGACATTATATTTGAATCTGTGTTTACCTTCACTTCATCATTATTAGTGATGTACCTATAATATTATTAAAATATGTTATGTTTGCATTTATCTTCATTCTATATAAATGTAATATGGTATTATATTTAGAAAAATGTTGTTCGAATGAATTTCTGTTGCGAATACTAAAATTTATATCATTGTTACAATTTCAAATTAAAAAGATCATGTCTTTCAGTTGAAGACTTAATAATTATTTTTGTACTTTCATTGTAATGATTTTTTTTTTTCAATTTTATCCCATTATTTTGAAAGTTATCAACAATTTTGTCCCACTTTTATAATAAAAGACTGAGGTAATATAATTATTTTATTCAAATTAACGGTGACAATGTTATTATATAGTATCTTAAGGCAAACAACAACAAATGACACTTTATCATTCTCCAAAACTGACATAGATAACATGGTCTAATAATGAATAACATGTATCATTATCGTAATAACTTCATTATCATCATTTTGATAAAAAAATATTATATTAAATAATTTTAAAAAGTGAAACTAAAATTTAAAGCATTCAAAAATAGCTATTAAATCTTAAATAAAACAACCTTTAAAATATTTTGACTTAAGGTAGTTTCAAAACTTTAAAAATCTTATTTATTGTTAAAATTCTTTGAAACTAAATTATGTTAAAAGATCTAAGCTTTTTTCAAACAAACTAGTTACCAAAATTCTCTTTTTGAATGTGTATATTTTCAATGGTCAAAATTATATTTCAAAATAGTTATGTTCGAAATTATTGCTTAACTTTGAATTAATTGTTAAAATCCCACTTTTCAATTAGTTATGTTTGAAAGTAGTGGTATATTTTTTAAATGTCAAAACTCTTAATCAATACTTCATTACAAAGTGAGAAAAATATTTGGAAATATCATATTATATCAAATATAATAGAAATATATATATTTTTACTTTATTTTATTAAAATAATTTTTCAGTGAAGAAAAATAGTCTCCAAATGATAAATAACAATTTTTATGCTTTGTCAAAATGCGATTATTAATTGCTGTTATTTATTTTTTATCAATTATTAAGTTTATTTGTCGTTTTAGTAGAACATCAAATCCAAAAACTAGCGAATACAGTATAACCCGAATTGGACGAACAAGAGAAGTTTTACGTATTTGTGAGTTGGACATTTCCCGAATACATATTTCGAACCCTATGGTGTCATTCCGACAAAAATCATGGAAACACAGAATGACTATTCTGTCTATGGGATGTGGATAAAAAAAATTAAAGAAAGAAAAAGCAAAGTGAAACTCTTTCTCAGTGGTTATAAATCAAAGTGTAAAAGGCGTGCTAGTGAAAGTAAAACATTCTTTACTCTATTGTGCATGTGTGTGAGTGTCACAAAAACACTGAAGAGAAAACCAGCTCCTTAATTATCTCAAATAACTATGACTGGTGGAGGCTTAACCACAACAAGTGCCAATGATTTTGAGGCAAAGATAACTCCAATCGTCATCCTTTCGTGCGTAATGGCTGCTACCGGAGGTCTTATGTTTGGATACGACATTGGTGTTTCCGGTAATATTCTTCATTCATTAAATATTACGTTTTCGATCATATCAAGGGACAAAGTTTTCTCGTGGTATTTGACGTATAAGTAGCTTCCGAATATCCATGTAATTTTAGAAAATAAACTTTAAAACGAAAAGGAGAAAGAAGAAACAAATTAATAGAGGCTTATGTTTTGTTGTTGGTTGATTTGAATGAGGTGGTGTGACGTCCATGGGAGGATTCCTGAAAGAGTTTTTTCCGGAGGTTTACAGAAAGACGGTGGAAGAGAAAGAGGTGGAGAGCAACTACTGCAAATACGACAATGAAAAGTTGCAACTATTCACTTCGTGTCTGTATCTTGCGGGTTTAACAGCCACATTTTTGGCCTCACATATAACTCGGAAGCAGGGAAGAAGAGCCACCATGTTGATTGCAGGTTTCATCTTCCTTGCTGGAGTTGCCTTCAATGCTGCTGCTCAGAACCTCGCCATGCTCATCGTTGGCAGGGTCTTACTTGGCTCTGGAGTTGGTTTTGCTAACCAGGTTCATTCTTCTCACAATATATCTAATACTATTCATTCAACATGCACACAAATCATGGTTTGCTTCAATATCTATATGAAAATCAAACTAAATAATTTTAATCTGCAGTTTGGGGAATTCAGAAACTATGTAGAGATTGAATTAATGTTTTTTTAGCTTTAAAAGAATAATTATTAAAAGTAATTAAAAATTTTGGTCCTTAGTTTTAGAGATTAATGTGATGACTCATTCAAAAATTTATTCAATAATAATAGAGTGTAATTTAAAGAATAAAAATTCTTAATTTTGAATTAATTTCTAACTCACTCTATATTCTTTTTTTTTTTCCTTTAAATGAGATTCCCTTTAATAATTTTTTGTAATAATTTCTCTGCTATACAGTTTATTCCATTTATTGACTAGACGAAAATAGAGAATCAAGGATTTAAGACAGTTGTCAGAAAATTTATTTTCTCTTCTCACAATATTTATTAGTAGTTGAATGATGCACTTTTTTTTTTTCAAAACATTCTTAATGAATTGACATATTTTAATTAAAAATAATAAATAGTATAAAAATTTTAATAAGATTTAAAAATATAAGTACGTAATATCTCATGCAAATACTTAAACTTTATATAATAAGGATAATTTTATAAGAATAATAATATAAAATTTAAAATAATTTATTATTTTTAAATAATTTAACTAATTTGATTTAAAAGTGTATGAATTAATTGAAATATTGTTATGAATAGGAACAAGGGTAATCTTTATTCACACTTTTCAAAAAAAGTTTACGAAAAATGTACTTATGGGATCTGTCCCATTGATACATCATGCATCATGATATCCCATGTGCAGGATAATTAGTATTGGGTTCAGGCTGTTGACATATCAATTGTGTCCCTTGGTGAAGACAAAAATAGGTTTTGTAGTTTTTACTATGTAGTTTTTACTAGGTGTGTGTATATTCTAGTAACCACGGATGACACAGTGGCCGACATATCTGACCAACCTAAAGGATTAATATTTATAAAGATAATGAAAAAAAATATTAAAAACATGTAGAAAGGGCACTGTGATGTAACAGACAAGAATGTCCCCACAATGATATGAATCACCATGCTTCAATTGAAGTCAAGTTTATAGTAATTAAAACCAATAACTATATAATCTTTCTTCAAACTACAACCCACCTTTTAGGCTTTAAATGGTTCTTTCTATTTCACCTTGATGGAGATCACTTGCTGTTTTTTCTCATTTAATTACATGAAATCGCTTAATTTTATGGCCAAGAATCCCTCCTTTTTACATTAAAAATGCGACAAAACTTCAACTTGTGCTGCTACTTTTTTGTAGCTTACGCATTCTGTTTACATCTTATCGATGTAAACGAGAAAGCTAATTCAATTTATTATGGAAAACATAAATAACTTGATTAATGTTTAAAGGTATGAGGTGGAACTCATTCATGTTTGTTGCTTGAATTTGATTTGACGATGACAGGCCGTGCCAGTTTTCCTTTCAGAGATCGCACCTTCAAGAATGCGAGGAGCATTGAATATTCTGTTCCAGCTGAATATCACCCTTGGCATTCTCTTTGCCAACCTTGTCAACTATTTCACCAACAAGTAAGTTTCTTCTGTGCATGCTCTCAATTCCATCATTTTTGTTGAATGTATCATATGAGTTGTGTATTAAAAGCAGAACAAAAATACTACAATACAACAGATCATAGCCCAAGTGAAAGCATCGTTAAATAATGGTTTAGTGAATGATGCTGGTCAAAATTTTGCAAATTGAGGGCTTAATTGGAGTTGTTCTCCAAAGAGATTCTGGAGCATAGAAAATCAATACAATTAACCATTTTTATTACTTATCTCACATACCCAAAAGTCAAGCACATGCTTGCCCACTCTGCTTAGGGTTTTGGGCCGTCATAAATGCTTCAAAGAAGAAGCTTTTCAACCAAAGCAAGTATATCTGCTAACGTGGCAAGTTCCTGTTTCCCACCAAAGCAAGATCTGATGTTCTTTTTTCATAGTATTTTAGTGGGAATGGAAACAACAATTTTTTTCATTCATGTCTTCCCATGAGTCTTGGATTGGGAAAGGCCCTGCTTGGTCCAGGCACAAAAATGATAACTTGCGTCATGGTTGGTTAGTGTGAAAATTGTACTGACCTAGAACTTAGCAAATATCATGAAGAAAATATTAATATATTTTATGATGAAAATATTAAAAAACTAATATTTAATATTTTTAAATCAAATTATAAAAATATCTATAGCAAGATTTAGAACTATCCGGGTAAATAAGCTTTCAATGATTGAATGCTAATATAATAAGAACTCATTTTACGAAACTCAAATTGTAAAAAAAATCCTGCAATCTAGAATTCAATGATGAAACTGCAAGGTAACTGATTCTCATGCAAAATCAGAGCCAATTTGTTCTGCACGATTGATTGCTAAAGCATGTGTCATTGGTTTGTTCTTGATGTTGTTAATTGTTGGTGATGGTGACTATGGTTGAGAAACAACAGAATCAAAGGTGGGTGGGGTTGGAGGCTATCTCTGGGTTTGGGTGGTTTCCCAGCACTGCTTCTGACCTTGGGTGCTTTCTTGGTGGTGGACACCCCAAACAGTCTCATTGAGCGTGGTCACTTGGAAGAAGGAAAAGCTGTGTTGAGAAAGATTCGTGGCATTGAGAACATTGAGCCTGAGTTCTTGGAGCTTGTTGATGCATGTGCTGTGGCTAAAGAGGTCAAGCACCCTTTCAGGAATATCCTCAAGCGCAGGAACCGACCCCAACTCCTCATTTCCATTGCCCTGCAGGTCAGTGCTCTTTAATCTGTTGTAGAAATCACATTTTAGAGACTAATTTCTACATATACAAGCTTTCAAGGACCAAATTGTACGTTCACTCTTTTCTTAGCATAATTGAAACAATGTTATTCTTAGGTGTATGAGTTATGATCAATTGAAATTTCCTAATTTATCTGATTCTTATTCCGTTTGTTTGTTTTCGAAAAACAGGTTTTTCAGCAGTTTACTGGCATCAATGCCATTATGTTTTATGCCCCGGTTCTGTTCAACACATTGGGATTCAAGAACGATGCTTCACTCTACTCTGCTGTGATTACTGGTGCGGTTAATGTCGTCTCCACTGTTGTCTCGATCTATTCAGTGGACAGACTCGGGCGGAGAATGCTGCTGTTGGAAGCTGGAGTTCAGATGTTCTTGTCTCAATTTGTTATTGCAGTTATAATAGGAATGAAGGTGAGGGACCACTATGAGGACCTATCAAAGGGTTATGCGGTGTTGGTGGTTGTGATGGTATGCATTTTTGTGGCTGCATTTGCATGGTCATGGGGCCCTCTTAGTTGGCTTATCCCAAGTGAGATCTTCCCTCTGGAGACTCGATCAGCGGGGCAGAGTATTGCTGTATGTGTCAACTTGCTTTGTACATTTGTCATTGCACAGGCCTTTCTCTCAATGCTGTGCCTCTTCAAATTTGGTATCTTCTTGTTCTTCTCTGGATGTGTCTTGATCATGTCCACATTCGTGCTTTTCCTGCTCCCCGAGACAAAGAATGTCCCTATTGAAGAGATGACAGAGAGAGTGTGGAAGCAGCATTGGCTCTGGAAGAGGTTTACTGAAGATGATTGCGTTAAAGAAGAGAAAGTAGTCACTGGCAATTGACCAAGTAGAAGTAAGAGTCTTCAGGGAATTTAATCTGCTTCACAGATATAAATCAGACAAATTCTGGCAATAGTTTGGTTTCTCCAATGACCATATTAGGAGTGTTTGGCTAGATTTGGTTGTTACAGCTTGTTAAAGTTTACCAAATTATTACTCCCACTTTGTTAGTGCCATGTGTCTGCAACACTGTAATGCCACTTAATTGTTCTGTTATGTAAGTCATATAACGTGTAATGTTAGTATTTTTTTTTTTTTTCTCCTTTGTTGGTTTTTTTAAAAGCCTATTCCTAGCACATTATTTGTCGTTTGCTTAATCTGTTTTTTCTTTCTTTCCAGCATATGTCAACAGTAATTCTGATGCTTCAAATTAAAAATGGAAAAATGTAGTACAAATAAATTAACAAGCATTAACTTTGACGCATGGTTGGTGATCTGTGGTAGGAGTCATGTCATGATGTTATTTTATTACATTGCACCAAATATGAATTAGTAGTTCTTCATGAAGCCATTTGTTGGAAAAATACACTATATTAGGCTATACCGACCTCGAAGAAGTCAATATAGATTGAGGGGAATGCTTAATACTAACATTATGAAACCTTAATTACGTTATTACTTGTGAATTCCACACATTTGGTGCTAATGATTGGTGGCAGGCAGCGTAGCGAATATTAGGTAAAGTAGGACTCGATTTTTAATTAGAGTCAGAATTTAATTCTGTGACCTTGATGAGTTTCTTATACTGTAGCCATCATAAGACACGTAAGTGCATTTAAAAAGAACTATTTTTACTTATTGTCATTTCATACACAAAAAAAAAAACAATAATATAGCTTTCAGTTGGAGGTTGTATAAGTAAGTGCCTGCTTAATGCTTCTCTGATGTGCAAAGTAATGTGATGATCAAGGGAAACAATATATGGTGGTTGCCGTCTATGATGACAGTCACCAAATTATTGTTACCAATGAAAATACAAAAGTGGTAATCACGGCACCATTGTAGCAGATGAAATGCAGTAGCAGCACAGGCCTATTAGTTGGATTAGAATTTCAAGGATTTGATGTCATACCATTACTCAAATTTTGATCAAATATGACTTTTAATTTAGTAAATGGGTGTTTTTTTTTCTTATTATTTTACTATTTATATTTAGTTGTTTGCTCTTCTGCAGTGTTATACTACTGTCAAAGAGGATGAAAGAGTTAAGTGTGTCAGATATTGTAATGTAAAAGAAAACAAGTAAACAAACTTTACTATATTGTCACCATTTTTAAGGAGTTTAGCTCGTAAAAATACTAGCTGAATCACCCTGACTCAGCATGCAATTTTGGTGCTTCTCCCTGCTCCAATTTATTCAAAAAATGTGAGCCTTTGAATATTTATCTAATCAAAATAATTGTACACAGTTTTCTGTTAGTTTAAAGAAAACACAAAGATGGTAAAATCATGAACAAAGCTACTTATAGTCTATGAAACTTAAAGTTAAATTGATATATCCTGTAAAAATGGTTACATGAATTGACATATCTCTGTTTTAACTATCATGTTTTTGTCAATGTTGACATTTATGTTTAATACTACTGACTTCCATGTTCTAGTTAAATACTATTATAGCTAACGGAATAAATATTTACATATAATTAAAATTATAATAAATAAATTCTTTGAATATACAAATTATATTATGAATTGTAATAAATAAACCTCGTTGAATATAGGAAATATAATTTAAAGATATGACAAAATAATTTATATCTTGATATAGTTTTGTTTTTAATTTTTATTTTTTAAAAAAATATTAAAATTTAATTTAGAAAAAAGATTAAAAAAATAAATTGAAGGAAATAAGAATTATTTCCTGACCTTTTTATAACGAATTTCAGGAAAGTTGTTCACAATTGTTTATTATAAGTTTTCTTCCAAATTATTTACTGCATTAATTATCTTTTAGAAAAAACTTGAGAAAGAGATTTCAACAATTTAAAGGTAATTTTAAAAACAATATGGTTTGTTAACAAATTATTGTTACTACGAACTAAATTTAAGAAATTCTTCAGTTCTTGTGAAGTGATTAAATGATCTTATATTTAAGATTAGAAGTACTTTTTTTATATTTTAAACTGCCGTATTATGGTTATCGTTGGTTTTACATATTTTTATGCATGACGTTAGTTGAACATGAAAATGTTCACTAAATAATTACTTCATTTACCTTGGGTGATCTTGAGAAAATTTAACTCATTTATCATATATATATATATATATATATATATATATATATATATATAATAATTGAATATAATATTAAAACTCTTTACACGCTCTATGTACTATTCTATATCACTACTTTTAAAAATAATAAAGCGAACTACTTATATATAACTGCTAACGGTATGTGTTAGTTTCCACAGTTTGCAATGTAACTAAACGTAAAGAAAGGTACTTGTTAAATTAGCAAGGTTAGAAGAATTCACACACTTCATCATAGTTTCATTTGGAATGGTAGACACATAATATAAGATACCAAAAGCAAAATAGGAAAAGTGAGTGGAGCACTTATTACTCGGACCCACATTTCCCTTTTCTAAGTACTGCTAATAGAGATGATGTTTTCATCAAACATAACAAACCATTTTGTTAAAGAAAAATAGTGGGACCTATTCATCTACTTTGCCATTCTTCAAGTTCCAACATCTAACGCCTTCAATGCCATTAGTAGTAGTCAAAAGGGTATAAAGACCCCAAACCTCAAGGAAAAGAGACCCAAACAACAAGGGCTTCAAACCATGGGTTTGGCAGAGAGAGTTGTGGCTTTGGTCATAGTGATGGCAATTGTGCAGGTTTCATATGCAGCTGTATACAAGGTTGGGGACTCTGCTGGTTGGACTACCCTTGGCAAAATAGACTACAAGAAGTGGGCTGCTACCAAGAACTTCCAAATTGGTGACACTATCAGTAAGTTTCCTCACTCCAATTCCAATTGCATGCTTTGTTTGTGGTATTGTGTTGGTTTTTGTTCATTTTTAGGAGATGGGAGATCAAATCATTTTGGAAAATGGAAAAAGGTCCTTTTGATAGTTCTGCATTCTCTTCTCATAATGATAAGAATACACACAGTACTGAAGTTAGGTGATACCCTTTCTTTTTTTCTCGAAAGAGGAGAGCTAAGAACATAATTTTTAACACATTTCTCCAAACACAGTTTGAATTGTTAGAGCATGGCCTTTACTTAATTATGATTATTAGTACCAACGTAACTACATAACTCAAATTGTTGGTGTTTTGTATTTCTAGTATTCGAATACAATGGCAAATTCCACAATGTAATGCGAGTGACGCATGCCATGTACAAGTCATGCAATGCATCATCCCCTATTTCAACCTTCACCACCGGCAATGACTCCATTCATATAACCAATCACGGCCACCACTTCTTCTTCTGCGGCGTCCCTGGCCACTGCGAAGCAGGGCAGAAGGTTGACATAAACGTGCTCAAGGTTTCTGCTGATGCACCTACTCCATCAGCTTTGGCCTCTCCAACAGTTCAAGCTTCCAATGTACCAGCACCTTCTCCTAGCAATGCCGACCCATTGATTGCTCTAAAGGGAGCTTCTGCTATGATTAGTTTGGCCATGGCAATAATCCTATCACTTGCTTTCTCTAGCTATGTTTAATAACAAAGTGTTATGCTTAGTTTGCTTTATGGACTTCTTTTGGTTTTCTTCTTGTATTGAAACTGGTCAAGGGAACTTCTGCAACTCCTTTGCCTAGATCATTGACACGTCTGTAAACCCTTTTGAATGACAAGAAAAACGCATATTAGATATAATTTTACACATTAAACATCATGACAGGAGTTTGATTCTTAAGTCTATGTGTAATAAAAAATCGTTGAAAGAGTCGATTTCTTAAATAAATTTCAGCACGTGGATGGATTAGACTTTAATTCTTTTAACAAGAATACCTTGAGTTTTAAAATTTTGCATGTAGGATTTTAAAGGGTAACATTACGTGAATTTAAGGATACGAGTTGAACTAAATAAAAAATGGATTCTGTTGTGAAAATCTGATGGAGGCTTTAGAGTAATCCCCAAAATTAGTGCACAAAATTTATCTTTGTTGAAGAAGAAAAAGGTAAAGTGAGGGTATGAATGCATGCATCCATGATGTCGACAGAGCTGCTATTGTTGCAGTAGGAACCTCACGGCTACCAAGTAACGCAACAAAGCGTGCTCTGCGAATAATGGTTGATTTCATCATAATTGGTTTGTTAGGCCAAAATTTGTATAAAAAGGCACGCGAAGGCACCACTCAAAACCAAGAGGACAAAAAGTCAATTACTTATGTCATTCAACTTAAGGTTTTTGCTCTGGTTTTGGTTTCTGAAAGATCATTAACAATGTTATGTACAAGAATTTAACTGTTTCACAATTTAAACAAAAAACTTTATCATCAATCAAATACAAAATTGGCTACCACAACCGTCGCCTAAGATAGTAAGATGTTATCGTGAATTGGACGGTATAGCTAAAGAATTTTACAGCAAATAATTGTAACAGAAGAAAGTTATTTAAACACCAGAATATGACTATTATCACCTTTTGTTTCTTGTGAAGAAATTTACTCTTCGTCTAATTTATATCTCTGTTTAAAAATGTGTATGATTCGGTGGACCTAATAGGAAAAATGCGATCTTTAAGGTGCACGCCAATGCCATCAATATTCCTAATCTTCATCCTTAAATCAGCAAAAGAGGAACAAACTGCATTTGTTACCAACTTTTATCGCGATGCCAAATTTTGTGACGTGAGAAAGAGATCACTTAATTAGGGATATTCTCCGTTCATCATTTTTCTTTAAAAATATCTAAATCAAATCGAACTGTTCCTTAAAAACATATCGATTTCGACTAAACTTGTTTCACACTATAGTTTGGTTCGCTTAAATAGTTTAGTTCGGCTATCTTTACAAAGCCGACCATGGTTTGATATTTTAAAAAAATCGAACCGAAATAGTGTATAAAAAATACTCATTGCAATCAAACTTGATTTATCCAAATCTAAATAGTTTCGATTCATTTTATTTTACACACCCATTAGGTTAATCAATTTGTTGAAGTCAGCGTCTGAATCCCACAAAGACACATGCAAATGCTTTATTAATGTTACAACGACTTGAACAGCAGAAAAAATGACAACAAAAATGAAAACTGAGGGTAGTTTTGCATGTAATTTGTCACTAATGGATCTAGAATCAAACAAATCATGTGTAGTCAGCTTGCAATCTTACTGAAAACAGTAAAAATAACATACCAGTCAATAACAAAATGATAAAATAACTCTAGTGGAGAAACAGATTCCATAACTACTTGATACCGTTTACTAAACTTAGCAGATCGAACAGCCGATTGAAGTGTTCACTCAATGATTGGAATATGTTTATTTTGAAGATAATTTGAAAATAAAATCCACAAATGCATAATGACACTTTTATGCTGGTAAAGTCCCACAAAACTGACATGATGAAACCGTTCTGAAAATCATTTAATCAAATTGGTTAATCACAAACAAATCGGAAAGATAGATAGAAAAAAAGAGCAATGGCTTTCAACTGGAACCTTTATATTCATGCTATAGAATCGTTTTAGATCAAATAACCTGTTAAATAAAAAATAATAATTTAACTATCTATAAATCTCAACATGTGTACATAATAGATTGAAGAGTTGAATAACCTGCCAAAAAATGCACAAAAATTATTTCATTTAAAAAAGTAAAAAAAAAAAAAAAAAAAAAAAAAAAAAAAAAAAAAAAAAAAAAAAAAAAAAAAAAAAAAAAAAAAAACTCTGAATTTAATATATAGTAATAGAACTGCACTTTATTTTTATATATTTAATATTTTAAGGATATCGCTAACATAACATATATTTGAAGATACTAGTTAAAAGAATTTAATTTATTGTATATGTTTTCAATATAATGAATAATTTTCTTTTTATTGAATACCTTTTACTTTTGTTCCCCTAATCAGTGCCCTAAGACAATAAGAGACATAATGTAAGCATTTTTAAAATTTAACAATAAAAACTTAGAGAATGTCATAAAAGTATTATTTCGACTCCATTTTATTCACAAAAATCATAATAACAGTCATTACCAGATAGCCAGGTGGATAACATTAGTTAGTGAAATCCCACCAAAAGAAAAGAAATAAATATCAAAATGCTAGTAATATTGATTGATTCACAACAACAACAATAATAAATATATTAAAAATTATAGTAATATTTGTTCAGAAAAAATATAAAAATCACGTAAGGCAACTAAAACTAAATAAAGCTACGAAATTGTTGGGGTTCTAGTACAACTCTTTTCATTACAAAACAACAAGTTGCAAGATCGTACCCATTGGATGTTTCTGCTATGTTGCCTCACGATGGTATAAATCACGTATCGTTATTTATCTGTCGAGGGGAGTGAAGTGAGACCCTCAATTTCACAACGTTTTCTGAGAAATATCAGCTCTTGAGAGCTCACTGTACATATCAGATATTGCTTTTGCGAAATATTCCTTCGCTTGAGGCCTCTTAATCTGAAAAGTTGCACGAAATACACATGATTTATTGCCACATCAGGTTAAAATGAAAAACAAAAAATTTTAAGACTCAAAGCTTGCCTTGAATGTTGGAGTAAGCAGACCGTTTTCCAACGTAAAGGGTTCGAGCACCAAAGTGACATTTTTTACGAATTCAAAACCTCTAAGCTACAGGTATCACATAAAGTTACAGATATTAATATTATTAATTAAAGACTAGACCAAATTATAAGGTAAGCGTAAGTGTAACATAAAATGAATAACCTACCTGAGCATCCCGTCCAGCAGCATCCATCTCAGCCAAGACAACTGCCTTTGCTCTTGGATCATTGCAAAGTTGTGCTAAATCATTATACTGCACCAATACCCATTAGAGTATCAGTTAAACTTGCAGACTGCTTCGATATAAAAATTAACATCACCTCATTGCAGCAAAATGAAATTATTAGAGTAAATTTCTTGAACCTCCCTCGAATTTGATATAAAATACAGGATTCTACTTTCTTGATTTCAAAATTACTCGGGCCAGTCCAATTTTAAGATTTCACATAAAAACCTCCCATTTATGATTTTGTCAAACCTCAAAGGATGAATATGTAATATACTAAACTAATCATAGAAGAGCTATCATCCGACGAAAAAGTAAACATAGATGGAAGCAAGAGACACGTAACTCCATAGAAATGTAACCCTGGGATAAAAATTTAATCCAATATATGCAGTTATTATTCAATTGTATGATCACCGATCAAAGAAAAGTTAGTTCACTTGTATGACCAAGTCAAAGAAAAGTCGGTTCAACACAACTGAAAACAAGTCATACTTGTTTTCCAAACTATATTGTAGATTTAGAGTAATCTGAATCAAAAATACATTTCAAGATTTCAAGCACAAAGAAAACCAACTTTTAAGCACTGTCTTAGATGGACTTTTAGTCCATGCATGAAAGAGGGGAACAAATATTAAAACAATCTTAAAGTTTATACTACCACTATGCCTTCTGAAGCAGCCCATGCTTTCAAGATATCATGATCCACAGAGACAACAGCTACCAAAGAAGCATTTAGGCTATCACCTAGAAAAAGAAAAAGGAAGCATCAACAAGCAAGTAAGTAAGAGAGAGATACAAAGATCACACACCAAATTTTTATGTTGATTTATTTCCTTACCGTATACAAAGCACTGCGCCACAAACTTGCATTTGGCATATACATTTTCAATCTTCTCAGGAGCAATGTACTCACCTTGTGCCAACTTAAAGATATTTTTCTTCCTACAATAAAATGTTAAACTTTCATTCATATGCTTGACAATATCAGTCAATGTTGTAAAAACTGGGCTGGGAAATTAGACAGGAAACCAGGGGTGTCAAGTTTCAAAGCCCATCTTACTGAAGTCAAATATATAAATTATAAAAGTTAAATGGAGGCAGTATGCAGTTATAATAAGTCCTACAGCAACAGCACTCATTGAACAAAATACCAACGGGAGATAGCAAGTTCACTCTATTTAAAGCGCCATTCAAGTCTACTCGTTGAACAGAGCATACTTGCGGCCTGATGAATTAAAAAATTAAAAGAGATGGATTCAATCTAATGTCAGGCGGTAAGTTAAGAAGCCACGTGTATCATATTAATTGTGGATTATAATTATAATTAGAATGATGCTATCTCACCTATCAATAATTTTTAGTCTACCACCAGGCAACCACGTTCCAATATCTCCAGTATGAAGCCATCCGTCTTCATCAATGACTTCTCTCCTGCACAATTGGATTGAAAGTCAAGTAGTTTTATATATGACAAGGTAAACTTCATTCAGAGGCACAAAGCACAAAAGGTAGTTACGTCTGAGTTTCATCTTTGTGATAACCTCGGAAAACAATGGGACCCCTTACACAAATTTCACCACGGGGATTGGGCTGATCATCGGACGTATAGTTCATTTCTGGAACATCCACAAGTTTTATCTCTGAAAGAAAGAAGAAAGCTTTTAAATACAATTTCAGCTGACAAACTAAATATAATTTCATCTTTTAAATTCTTCCACATAAGGAGAGCTAAGTAGAAAGGTTCAATTGACGTTTTTAGGATAACTAGACACGATGTCCCATGCACTGCAAGGGAAAAAATAAAATAATTAAAACAGTAAACACCATTACAAATAAACTAAAAAAAGACTGGGAGAATCATTATTTGTGGGAAAGAATTGGCTCAAAAGTCAAGACGTGTAGTGTTTCTGAGCAGATTTGTTATATACTGAGGTTATTAACTTCCATACTTTCTATCAGGTCCTTTGAATGATAAAGGTTAGATGCATTGCCCTATGAGAGTCCAAGTGAAATCCTATGATAAGAACCCCTTAGCAGCCCAATAACACACGCAAATAGACCTACTCATTCATCAGTTGCATCAAAATCAATCAAGAATTAAACTTTGACGTTTACAAAACTACACCCCAAATAAAGAAAACAACCCATCCCTAAAATTCAGTACCTAGGAAAAGAAAATCTTGAATAACTACAAATGATGGGATGTTGCAACTACTTATTTTTTAAAAAGAAAATTTAGCCAGTTCATGAACAAATTGATTGCTGCATCACATATTACCTGAAATTTAATATCAAACAGGTTTCAAATCATGAATATGTACTGCAAGCTAATAGCTGTGCGATATAGAATTCATACTTAGTACTCACCACAGGCAGGATTAGGAGAACCAACATGACCACCAAGTGTGTCACTCTCATCTATGCAGCTTATAACACAAGTACTCTCTGTCATTCCATATCCTTCAGTCACCCGACCACCAAAGCAACTGCAGAATAAGTGCACATATTATTCAGCAAGAGAAAATTTATTAAAATAATAATAAGTGGACTGTTTTTTTTTTTTTAAAAAAAAAAAAAAAAAAAAAAAAAAAAAAAAAAAAAAAACAACTCATGCTAGGCATAGAGTCATCATCACATGGAATTTATTAAAAAGAAAAAGAAAAAGAAGACGATACCAAGTGAACTGTTATCTTTAGTAATGTATACATTAATATTATGCAAAACTTACATCTTTAAAAATTCCATGATATCAGGCGATAAAGGTGAGGCACCTGATGCCATAAACCGAACTCGTCCTCCAAGCTTTTCCTTTATCTTGTTGAAAACTAATCTGTCCCACATTGGAGAGGGATTCTTCCCTTAAACAAATGGAAATATGGATGTCAAAAGTAAGTTTTCTTTTAAATGATACTAAAACTTTAAGCCAAAATGATAAGATACAACATTTTAGCCATATCTATCATTCTAAGAAACTTCCCCAGCTATTTAAAAGACAATACAAGTTTCAGAAAACAAACATGATACTATTGTGGCAAATAATATTCACCCACTACAAGAAATAAAAATGGAGCAGGGGAAGAATCTTGCATATAAACAACGTGTCTAAAACCATCAATGAATGAGTGATGGGGAAAAACCAAGGTACAAGCATAATTAGAATCAATATTTAAAGCACAATAGTGATCCAGTGTAGTAAACAAATCAGGCAAAGCAACTATTTAAATGTATGCTACACAAAGATAGATGATTGTGAATATATTTTACCATGCAATAAAGCCTGCCTTTTAGCATTGTAGGCAGCATTAAATAGTCTCTCCTTCAGACCACCAGATGATTTAACAGCATTAGTGATACTGTAAAAAATATCCAATTCAATGAGCACATAAGAAGCAAAAAAGAGAGTTCTAAAAAGTACAGCATAAATGTATAATTACTCTACCCAGCATATATTCTGTTATATAGTCGAGGAACACTACAGAAGATAGTAGGTCTTAGGGCGGCTATGTCATCCATTAACTTCATACTATCCTGCATACAAATGTTAAAAAGAAATCTTATGCTAATCTGAGAATATTGCAACATAAAGTGAAACAAAATTTAGTAAAATCTACCTTCAACACATCACATAAGGCAGTGCTCTAAAGTATATTACATGGACAGAAAAGACAATAACAGTCAAGCAGAAAAGGTTGCTATTATTTAGACATTCTACACTTTATTTTGCATTATAATCCATGCATACATACACATATGGAACACAAGACTACTATAATAAAAGACTGTTACTTGACAGAAATCATTTATGGATCAACGCAGCATTTCATGAAATGCAAGTATGAAAATGAAAATATTTTGACCTCATAAAGGCTCCCTATGCTACAGCACTTATATATAACATGTTAATTTTTTCATGAAAGTATAAGCTCATTCAAAATAAGTTGACATAAACCAAATGAAAGAAAGGAGTTTAATTTGTCAGAGACACACCCCCTGGTAGAATCCCACAGCAATGCCAAAATATACGGCCATGACCTGGTTTGCTCGCTCATAAATGTGAGCCAAAGGGAGATAGGATATATAACTGAAAATCAAAAGAAATTAAGGTAAAGACAGTAGAATAAACTGTCAAAGCAAAAAATGGAAATGAACATTGTATGCATTAAAAAATGACTCACACATCAGAAGGGCCGAACTTCTCATCCATAGTACTCCCAGCAACACTTGCAATAAAGTTTCCATGGGTCAAGACAGCACCCTGACCATAATTTGTTGAGCAGTAAAATTAAAACAAGTGCTTTATAAAGCCACTATAAGCAAAGAAAACATTTTTTAAGGGAATAGTATATCATAATATCATCAAGAAAAAAGTAAACCATAATTCTACAGGAACCTACGCACTTTTGGGGTTCCAGTTGTACCACTTGTATAGCAAATGGTTGCAATGTCATCCGGTTTGGGAGGACAAAAGGGCTGGAGATTGCTGCGTCCCTAAACCAAAACCACATGAACAATGAGGTAACAAGTATAATGTATAGCAGCAGATCAAATTAATAGCAACACCATTTACAAAAGGATCCTAAGACTGATACACCACAATGGATAATTAGAAAGGGAACCACAGAACAGAAATGGAATTTCCTTACTAATTCAGGGAAGCAGTTTAATATAATAAGAACACACTATCTATTCTCCACAATATCAACATTTGTTGACACAGAAAGCAATAAGATTACCTGATTAAGTAGCTTTGAATATGTAACAATTTGAACGCCGGTTGAGGATGGAACTGATGGAATTTGATCATCCATACCTCCAACTACCTGCATACTAACCAAAAATCAGTATGACTTGCTTTGAAAATGAAAATTTAATTTCAAACATAAGCCATAATTCACACATACCACAATCAGACGCACAGTTGGAATATCCGACAAGTAGCTCAGCAACTGCAAGGGCAGGTTATATGATACGTCAGTTTTTGCAAAAGAAGAGCATAAGTTATATAAAGTATGCTAGCAAGATGACTAAAGTAGATATGAACATGGTCCTTAACTCTTTGCTTTAGCATATCTGAATGATCTACAGAATTTAATCACCCTAGTGTGAATTGGATTAGCTTAATATTTACACACATGGTCCAGAAGCCACGAAAAGTATACTCAATGCAGAGTACTTACACACAGAAATCCATCATCACACCAAGTTATCAAAATGGGTACTCATGATTGTTCGGTATTCATTATAAAGAAACTGAATGGATGTCCAATATGTGAAAAAGCTCACATATACTTACTACATTTAATGTTTGGGGTACACAAAATATAACTTGCACGACAGCATGACTAACAATATACTTGACGGCATCAGGACCTACAGAGAAAGCAATTTTTTGCTGTTAAATCTGAAGGTAAAGACAAGGTAGATATGAATGACAAAAAAATTCCTGATAAATTGTAGATAACATACCAAGAGTATCATACAGAGGCACTGATACAAATGAGTAGGCAGAGCAGGCATGATCAAGAATGATCCACTCCGGTCTATTAACAAAATACAATCCAATACTGGAACCCTAAAAATGAATGCATAAACCAATGGTTATGAGATACTTCGTTAAACACAAAATACTAATCAAATATAAAAATATACTCGAGCATTCACCTTTGAGACTCCATAATAAATCAAACCAGAACCTATTGCTGACCGAGCTGTACCTGCTTCTCCGTAAGTCATCCATTTGTACCTTAAAAAGCAAAGGGATAGTGGAAATGATGAGAAGGATGTTGCGTAAATTTGAATGAAAAAGCAAAGAAGCCTCAGAAAGCGACATTACTCCCCAACAGTTCCATCAATGCGGACACGTGTTCCCAGATATTTGTAGTCTCGAAAGGTGTCAACTGAGCGCCTATTAGTTTGAAAGAATACATATCAATTTCTTAGGCATCTAAAATATTTTTTTACTAAAATACAGTTGATTGAGATTACTTATCAATCTTCTTAAGTTCAGAGCTAATTTTACATATAAAAAGGATTGATGCTCACACGAAATTTTCATGCAGGGTACCAATTTCAGGATGATTAGGAAACTTGCTCACTAGCTGCAGAGGAGATCGTACAGATCTTCCATAAAGAATTGAAAATAATATCAGACTCAGATTTGGCTCCAGAATGATGAATAAAAAATCAAGATCAAGAACAATGGAAGAGGTATACCTGTAAACGTTCCACTTTCCAGTTTGTAATTTCTCAGGGAGTACAACACTATACCCCTGTTCTGTTCAGAAGTAAAGATCAAAATTAACGACGTCAACTAAAAGAAATTGCAAGAAAGTAATGTGATAATACCAATAAGCAAGGCATATGAAAATATTCATTAGTCAAGGGACAGAAAAATTCCTAAGTTGTGAGAAAATTTGAACAAATGTGACACTATGAATATCACCATTGAGTAATATGATTGACAGAGAACAAATGACAGTTTTATGAACACGATCACCTTTCAGAAGCAGAATGTGTTATGACAAATGTAATTCTGATTTGAGTCGTATACAATTGCCTCCAAAAAAAATGTAAAATGATTGTAAACAGAATTCAGAGAGCACTAGGCCAGTGACATCATTAAATTAATACGTACTTATGACAGTTAATTAACAAGTACCAAAATTAGTGTCTTGATTGACCCAGATCACACAACTTAAAGCAGGAAGTCAACACTCATAACACATGAACAGTATTGGTGCATCAGGAACTAAAACTTTTGCACTACACGGTTCAGCCTTCACCTAGCTTCTGATAAATAACTAAATAAAATTAAAAATAAATGAAAGCGGGTCATGATGAAGTGGAGACTTGGAACTGGTACATGAACCATTCGTGTTTGTGAAATAATAGTCTCTCCACCCAAACATTTATAACAGCCAAAACCTCCCCCATACTAAACATTTCTTCCTCCGTTGAATTTTAATTCCAAAAGAAATGCCTACCACTCTACGCCTTTTATTTCTATAAACATGAAAGAAACGCGTCCGAATGCTTCCCAAATGCACACGAATCGAAGATAGCAATAAAAAGACTTCACTATATTCATTCTCAAAACCCTCCAATCAGCTATAAGTACCCCTAGCTAGGAATCCTCTCCTCCAATCCATTTTTTTTTCCTTTTTTCTCCAATCTCAAATTCAAAAGCGACAATTCACTACTAATCAAAGACCAAAAAGAAATACACAGAACATGATCCTACAGAGAGAGAGATCGAACGTTACTATCATATTATACTGGCCTCGTTCAAGTGAGGTACGATAAGTGCAATAAGAGCAGTCACGAGAGGGAGGAAGTACCGGAGAAAAACTCGCCGGCGGTGGGGTTAGATCGGAGGTGGGAGGGAGAGTCATCGGCGGTGGGGGAGAGGTGGTCGTGAATAGCTCGGAGACGACGTTGCGCAGCAGGCGTGTGATCCATGGCGTCGAAACGACAATAGACAAGTGACGTTTTGGTAAGAGAAAGAGTGAACGCTTGTGTCGTGTTAGATAGTGTGTGTTTATCTGAAAGGATGAGAGAAAAATAAGCGAAGATATCGATGATGAAGCAAACCGCAGGCATTAAGACAATCTTTTTTTTATTTCTTAATTAAAATATATTAAATTTTTTCCATGTTTTCAATTTTAAAATATAAATAAAAATTTATAAGATTGACTGATCAATATAAATGCCATGTAACTCATTCACAATATATACCTTTTAAACGATAATTCATAATTATTAAACTTTAAAAATAAATCCAAATGCAATATTTAAAATTAATGAAATACCTCGTATATTGAATTTATAGAAAATATATAAAGTTTATGATGCATTTTTAGTTTTTTAATGAAAACTACATTAGTTAAAATCTTGATTTTTTTAAGGGCAACAGGAAAAAGAAAACGATTGGAGACGTGAAGTTTATCCATGTATCTATCTGACGTCGTTTTATGAGTGTAAAGGATAAGAAATGGAATCCTTCCAAATTCTCTCATTTTCTGGTTCTCAAACTCACTTTTTGTTAAATAATAAATAAATATGTCTTTATGATTAAATAAGAGAAACTTTCATTCTCTGTTTATTTGTGAACATTAATTAAAAATTGCCATCTTTTAAGATTGATTGACATTTAAAATTGAATTATTTTGTTTTGCTTACAATAATAAGAATGTTAGAATGTGGCAGCAATGATTGAAAGATACCAATGGATCTACTTTTAATGCCTTTTCTTGTTACATTAAAACCTTTTTTTAAATATACATATAAGACCTTTTAATCACCACTTTACAAAAGTGAAAGATACTGGTATAGGATAGTGTCAGATCTGTTGAATATTTATACATTTTCTAATATTATTTTTTAAAATTGTTAAATTTCATTTTCTAAGCATAAGCTATTTTCTATGCATTTTCCTTTTTAATTATTTATAAAAAACATTTAATTAATCGTTTAGTTTCTAAATTATATAAATTTATCCTTTTAATATTTATGCTTAAAAATTATTCAATTTACTCCTTACACATTTTTTAATTTCTTTTATTTTTAAATATTATTTTTAAAAAATAGTTCTTGTTGTCTAAATTCATAAAAATAAATAAAATAGTATTATAAAAATTTATTTTAATTATTTAGTTTAAAGAATTAAAAATTAAAACTTATTCAACTATAAAGACTACATGGGAACTTTAATCAACTTTTTCAATCACTTTAAAGAATAAAATGTTCAATAAACATGATAAATTGTATCAAATTTTTAATAATTTATGTAACTTTTTAATATTATGTTTAAACTACTAAGATTTAATTTGTCAATCTTTTTAAGTGAATAAATAACACATTTTAACTTAAATGTTTTGAAAATTCAATTATAAAACGAAAAACCAAGCTTATTGTACAAAGAACAGAACGAAACATTATTTAAATTTTCCAATAAATGTGTGTTACACTGAAAAATTTCTCATTCAGTTTATGCTAATTAATTTCTGCCTAAATTAGCACTGCCTGTGCAGGTAATGGTATAGGATTCATCAGATTAATTTTTTATTTCAAATTTAAATATTAGATACGCGCTTATAATACTTAAAAATATCATTATTTTATATGAAAATGTCTCATTGTAATTAATTATCATATCTAGTTTTTATCGACGAGTATTATCTTACAAGAAGTGTCCTCCTTGTATGAAAATTTTACCATTACCAGAAGATATGTTAGAATAATTTTTTAAAATTAAATAAAAACTAAAATAATAAAATAAGTTTATTTATAACTTAAAACTACCTAATGTATTAAAAATAAAAAATTTAAAAAATCATAGGAACAAATTTATAACTTAATTTATATATTAACTAATTGTAATTCTTTTAAATATTTTTTATTTTCCTTTCCTAAAAAAAAGTTAGTTTTTACCAATAAAGGTTAGTTTTTACCAAAAAAAGGTTTATAAAACAAAATCAGCCAAAAGTATATGTGTGATTCTATTATGACTAATACAATCATACAAGGATAACTTAACACCAATATAACTAGAAAAGGATATCATAACAAAACATATAATATAATGAATTAATCTAATTAAAATAATTTTACAACTAAACAATAATAAAATATCATTAATGTGAATATAAAGGAAAAGTAATATTATAATAATAAATAATAACTGTTTTTCCTTAAAAAAAACTCCAAGGAAGCGTCTCATATGAAACACTAATATTTAATTCAATAAAAACTTATATCAACAAACAAGTTAAATATAAAGTTTAGTTGATTAAAACTCAACTGCTCAACTACAAAATTAAATCCTAAATTCTTATATAATGCATAAATTCTCACAAATTATTGCAATCTTCTATACTCTAATTTTTATATATGAATAACATTCAAAAATATTATATTTAATAAATATAATTCTATAATATCATATCATCATTTAAATGTTAAATTAATAATATTCAACATCGTCCTTGTATTACTAGACCAACAAAATATACAGACTTCGTAGATTAATAGTAGCTCAAGCCGACATATTGTCAGCCAACAAAATATATGTATTCTGCAGGTTGTTGGTTACCCAGGTCAACATGTTCTCGGCCACTCCCATGTGTCACTTGTTGATTATGTTGAGTCAAACGCCAACTCTCTGACAATGAAGCAGTTTTTCATGGACTCTGCATCTTCCCCATTTGACAAAAGATATATTGATTGTGTTTTACATCTCTTTTTGACATGAGGTGAGAAATAATAAAATAATCAGGAGTATCTCATCTTGAATAAACCTTACATTTTTTATTTGACAAGAGCCAAAAAGTCATTATTACAAATACTGGCATATATAGTGAGTAACTTGTTCTAGACGCCGTATATGAAGATTGACAAAAAAATAGTTGGAGTTAATATCTTGAAAATATTATCGTTACCTCAAGGTCTCGTAAGAACGATCCTCACATGATATATCACGTCTTCTTATTTCATTATATTAAATCACAATTTATAAAACATAAATTAAAAAATTGTTAAAAGTTACAAGTCATGCAAGGTTCTACTCATCCAATCATACTCAAATATAATTTATAAGAAAGTTGTGAAAACGAGTTACAATTTTTATAAAATATTCAAAAGTTCAAAATAAATCATTTACTTAACATGAATGTTCAAAAATTACAACAACTCAAATTAAATATGACAATTTAATATTTTCTTACTAAAACAATTATAACTAGAGTTTTATACCTATTTATTACTACAAAACCTAATTTGATAAATATTGATCCACTTAGCAACTCAAATTCAATGAAGAAATTTGACAAAAAAATCTTCACAAATTAAGCGAGTTCATACAAAATTCAATTATGAACATACTATTAATAACAACTAATTTTTAACTTATACCGACATTACAAATCCACTTAAAACAAAACTACGTAAATTACCTCTCCTTATATAAAATTGAATGAAAATCTAGCAAAAATATAAAAAACAAAGTCTCAGAAAAAGCCTTAAACACGTACAAGCTTTTAACCCCAAAAAAAGTGCAACACAGCAAAATGACCTTTCTTCCCGTCGGGCTTGTCTCGATCTTGACAAGCTCCCCTACAAACAATCTAAATGTTAGTTGAGAAGAATCAAAATTCTCAACTAAATAACTAAGAAAGAATATGAAAATAAGGGTCATTGCAGGAAAAAAAAAAATTACTTTGTTACAAAATCTAATTACCTGGACGAATTCTCTAGCTCACTGTTATCCGTACGCTATTATCCATAAGGTATCATCTAATTTTTACAAAGATAATAATTGAAATTAAAATTTTAGAAAGAATAGAAAGCTAAAGACCGAGAAAGAAAAAAAAAACTTAGATGCATAGCTTTTTTAGAAAAATACGTGAAAAATGAATTAGAATGTTTAAGATACAATGTTTAAAAATTAAATTAAATTAAAATTTCCTAAATTTTAGCTAGCCATAACTAATCAATTATTTAGTTCATACACTTTAAGGTTTAATACTAAATTCATGAAGATTAAAGTTTGTCTTTAATGTGTGAAGTGACTTGACATTAAGAATAAATTTATCCCGTTTCTTTTATGTTTCATTAGATTTTTTTTTTTTATGTTTTCATAACCCTAAACATTTGTTCCACTATGTTCTTACTTTTTACAATAATTTTAAATCATTTACACGTCTATTTATTATGTTCAGGTGAAAAAATTAATAAAATAAGAAACTGCATATGGTTTTAACTTTTTATTATATTCCTTAGTTCTTGTGAATATCTTAAAAGATATGACTAGGAAATGAAAGGAATATAATCGTTTAAAAATGATCAATTGATTTTTTTATAATAATTATAGTTTATCAATCAGTCTTTTTTGTTTGAAAATAATTATAAATTCTAATTCCTATATTATCTGGTCTTTGTGAAGATTTCTTTATAAATAGGTACGGTTTGTTTGATTTCATAATAAAAATATTTTGAAACTGGATAAGGTCAAATAAAGGAAGGATTCTCTTATCTTACTTGATTATTTTTTTACTTTGATTTATAACTCTTTATTTTCATTTTTATTGTATTATGTCTATAATGCAATAAAAATGAAATTTCTAATTAAAAAAAATATGGTTTGTTAGAGTAGATTTTGTTAATGTATATGAATTTTAATTTATTATTTACTATTTTAACTTATTGTTATTTGTACTGATGCTTTGAGAAGGATAATCTTTATATCAAAAAACTAAAAATTTATCTAAATTAAAATCTTGATAGATCTATTTTGATTTACTTGTCGCCCTTTTACCTAAAGATAAGACATTCTTGAATTAGAAAAAAATGATATTAATTTTAATTAAACTCAATTAATATTTATATTTTACTTTTAGTGCAAAATTTTAATTATATTAATTTTGTTCAACTCAGGTAATTCGTGATTGAAAACGTGTTTGATGACAACGAAATTCAAATAAAAAATAATAATTAAAATATTTGTGTAACATTTTATTTTATTATACTGAAAATAAAGTATATTAATATTTATTGTACTAAATTAATTATTTACTTGAAATAAATAATAAATAAGAAAAAACTTAGTTCTCCATTTTTTCACTCTTTCAAATATTTCGAACCACAACTTTTTTTGCAAAAGTCATTCCAGATAATTTGTACATACCCAATTTAGTTTTCTAAAAAATTAACAAAAAATCGATTATTAGACTCTTGAAAACAGCATAATGACTTGGATGGCAAACAGCATAACATGCAGAGGAATACAAAACAATTCCGCAGAGATCTGGTGATATTCCTCTATGTGCCAAGAGCTTAGAAAACTTAACTTTTTTTTCTTTCATAACATAAAGCCAGGGTAAGCGGCGACCAACAATAAATTTAACCTCCGAACCAATAATTTGTACTTGTTGCACATGCAAAGTTCTGTGTACTTTCATGGATAGATTCTTCATTCACTAAACTCGACCACGATTTGACATTATGACATGTCACAACTGATCACAAGGCATCAACAGAAATGAACGCAAATCATGCTCAACGTTTTAGCAGAGGATTCAGAGAAGTCGGTAAAACTTTAAAATCCTTAGGTCACACCCACCAATCTTGCAATTCACCAAAATATACGTCGAAGTTCCTACACATAATGATCTTTACCGCGCCCTCGAAGTATACGACATTTTGAATTATAAATTCAAAATTTACTCTACTAGGAAGGATGCCATAATCTAGTTCTTCAATACTTTCAGAAGAGCTCCATTAGTTGCTTGGAGATATCTGCATCAATGTCAAAACCAATATTAATAACTAATAAAGGAATATTCAAACTACATGTCAATCTTAATAAATTGCCCTGCCTGCACTGCACTTGTCTACTGCTATCCTGAACCGATCATTTCAGAACAGAACATTAAAGCTAGTAATGTTGCTCGATGAAAATTAGAACAGTGAAGTGGGTGCAGGATACCTTGAAGTATGGTTGGTGTTGTCTGAAACTCTTGCCAGATGTTATGATAAGCAGTGAGATCAATGTTCAAAAACTTGGCCGCAAGATATGCAGCTCCAGCAGCAATATGATGGGGTTTAAATTGAAGCCACAGAGAACTCCGAAGCCTGCAAAACAAATTCCATCTTCAATACACCATACAAGATAGGCACCACTACAGCCAGTATTGTTCAACGCAAATACATAAATAGTCAAACTAACCATCCGAGCCACCAACTTAGCATATGTTCCCACCATGACAGATCATGTCAGCTATTAGAATGAGCAATAATATGAACTAGATATTTCAAATATATTCAACATTCATACCAAGAGGAAAACAAAAGTTTATTAACTTTTCCTTACCAACTAGAAAAGCAGCAACTCAGGAAGTATACAATTCCAAGAATCTGTGCAGGATTGCTGATAAGAGTATAACCAAACTATAGCAATATCTTATACTCATCTAGAGAATTTATCAGACTTCCAGACCCAACTCTGCCGTTGGGCTCTAAGCTCCAGAAATTTTATGCAACTAAAATGAGAAAGTATGCATGGTGCTGTGCTGCATATTAAGCTAATGCCATATCTTCTCAATATTTTGACCTGGAGAGCCTCGTTGCTACCATGCTCATTGGAATGTTCACAATGAATGCAACTAATTTAACAGGCCCTATAGAACAAAATCCAATTGTTGTCCATGTTGCAGGTGTAAATTTAGAAGTTTAAAACACACTACACGATATAAAACATAAAAACATTCTCCCAAGAAGGGACATTTTAGTACAGAAGTTACTGTAATTTCACATCAAAGTTGGCATACATTTAAGGCACAAATACGAAGTACAAAGTTTGATTATTATGTACAAAAATGTTTCATGTTCTAGCACTTCCATTTCCTGCAAAAAGTGGGAGGTCATTATTGTGACCTGAGAGGGTAGGGTAAAGGGATTTTGGGCTGCATAGAACCACTACACATCACAACCAACCGAGAGACCAGCTAACCCCTTTATAGTGGAACAGGGATAAAAAGAGAACGACAAAAAGAAAAGTTCTTTTTTCTTAATCTTCCTTGTTCTTCATGGTTGAGCACAATAGATGGAGTGCATTATAATTTTCAAACTAGTTGTTCATAACTTTCTAATAAATGCAGGTATTAATTGTAAATCAAATTGGAGGAGAAAGGTAAGAAGGGCTGCTTGGACCAAACCATCGAACTAGTACAAAACTTCCTTCAGACACAAGAAGCATACAGTGAGAACCATTGTCTTCAACCCACCCATCCAACAAAGGTTTTCAAGTCACGAAAACAGTTGAGCAATTTAACTCAGCGGGAAGCGAAAGCTCTTTACATAATCATTTGAAATATAGCATGCTGACCATACCAACAGATAACGCTGGTACCATTAGTATTCATATTTTATGAAGATGCTGAGCTATTTAAAGTATAATAAAGATCAACCTCTCCAATCAATAACATTTTAAAAGAACTAAGGCTGATCACTACATGCCAAATGATATGAAGAATAAAAACAAAGTGCGAGCCACCTTCAGTATGATTTCTTTTGTTGAGGGGAGGTATCAAGGAAAATCATATTCAATAAACAATTTGAAAAATAGCTAGGAGAGAGACAGCAAACACAAAGGACAAACTAGCATCATGTAATCACAGAAAGTCACTAGCAACCAAAGGTGAACAGAAACGAGTAAGTAGAGTGAAATAAAGGTGTCTAGTTAAAAAAATAGGAAATAGATAAATAATAGAATAAAAATAATAGTAAATCCCACACCTTATTTCTCTCTCTTCTCTCATTTCCAGTTTCTAAACACTTCTCTTTTTCATTTTTCGCCTATTTCTCTCCTGTCCACCCTGTTTCTTGACAGAGGGCAACATACAGTAAGAACACGTCAAAAACATGAACAACAATGCCCAACTATCGATGCATCCCTATTACTGTTAAAACTAAAAATATCACGACAATGAATTCTCACAATTTTAACTTAAGCAACAATAAAGCCACATTACACCAGGTAGGGGTCGTCTAACAACTTTGAGTTTAGAAAATGAAAAACCTTAAAGTCTCCATTCCCATTACAGACTGAATGTCAACGAAAAAGGAAACAAAAAAACCTTTTGAAAGAGTGACCTGTAATGGATGAACAAGAATATTTGAACTTTTGACAAAACAAATTAGCTCGAAATTAAAAGAAATGCTTACATATATTTTTATATATTGTCAATATAAAAATTTGAACAATATCATCCAATCATTTCGGATGTACGACCTTTTTGGTAGTTGTCATAGTCAAACTCTTATCTAGATACATCAACAAATAAAGTGTATACATCTTTTAGATAGGAAATGGAACAAATTCAAATCTAAAACACCTGGAAAAGAAAAATCTTGTGATTAAACTAATCCATTTGAGTGACCAAAATATTCAATGCGGGAAATGACAGGGAGGTTAAGAAACTTTCACAAACCCAAAATTTGGATATTAAAACGACCACAAAGGAAACACTTATAAAGAGAATTTAGCAGTGGATTTATCCTAGAAACAGTTTTCTCCCAAATCAATATATAGACCAAGGAATGGTTTTTTTCATTTAAGAATAAAAGAATAGACAAAAACTCAGTACCAGAGATACTCTAACCCTCTTTAGTAAAAATAAGAGCAGTATAGAAGACCCCTATTTTACTCCCTTTAATAAGTTGACTCTAGTTGGAAAGCCTCATTATGATCAATGGATAATCTCGAACTAAAACTTGTTAAGAACAAAGATTCATATCTCTTCTTTTTTTAGTTAGTTTCATATCGTAATGTCACTTAATTATCTTCTTTCAACCGAAGTTACTAAAAATTATGGAGAGCCCCTTTAGCTAATGGAAATCAGCATAAGCTACAAGGTATTGAGGCTTAGACAGAAAATCTGAGTTGTGGGGTAGGGCTCTTGTGGCTAGCTTGGGTAGCCAAAATAAAAGTTGATGAGACATATTCAAGGTAAAGCAATCCATTAGACATCAGCAGTTCAACTTCAGATGTAAAACAAAACTTTTGATGAACAGCATATCAATCCGCCAGATAAGAATATCATACAGGCCAGCACGCTAATCTTGTGAATATCCTGCAATTATATGGATGCCAAAACAATCAATATTCCATGACAGAATATCTACACACAGAAGTTGGGCTAAAGCAAAATATTGAGAGAATCAACACTATTTGGAACCAAAATTTAGAAGGGGAGACACCAAGGTATCTTCCTCAGCCACTAGATCTCCAGACCTCAAGACATTCTATTGCTTGAGTTGAGATTTAAGACCCAAAGCCCCATGTCCTGTTTCCTACACTAGGTTTTTTATTCCATTCACTCGGTAGATAATAAGAACCTAGTCAGAACCAACAAATGGGATACCTGAAGAGGACATCAGCCAACAGCTCAGAACATTTCATACAGATTTGATTTTAGCCAACCACGTTTTGTCCTCAAAAATGAATGGTATAAACAAACATCACTACTGAAACCATCAAATATAAGCCTGAAATGTATGAAAACTCACCCTTCGCTGACCAAGTTTAATGCCAGATTCACCAAAACAGTCTTTGATAGACCTAATTTGTTAAGAACAGACGTGAGAGATGCATAGGGATGTTGCACATTGAGTTCAAAATTTAGAGTAGTAAGTATCAATTGTTCAGCCTCGAACACCCGTTCCCGATACTGTTCAAACCAATCCTGTGAAACAACTCATATCAAGTTAACATATAAATGAAAATTACATTAAAAGTTTAACTAATATTCAACTAAAAGGAAATTTGGACTTATCCAAGAGATATTTTGACACATTTGAGTTGACATTCTATTAAAAAAGATGATATCTGTCTAAAATTTTAATTTACAGTGAATCAGCAAACACGGATACTTTTATGATTATCAGGCATATCCAAGTACAAGTTAATATATACTAGGCTATTATTTGGTTTGCGTGTCTCGCACAGGTAAAAATAAAAAGAAGAGATTTCAGGTTTATACTCACAACAGGTAACCGGTAGGAAAACGAAGCAAAATTTTGCTTATTTAGAATTTCACTGGACGCTCTCAATACATTATTCAAAGGGCGTGGAGCTTCCTCTGACTTTGCAGCAAGAAAAAGAGCAGCAGTAGCAATCAACTGCAGCACAGATTAATGTTAATAGAAAATCAGCTTGGCCACAGAGATGCAACTTGAAGGAACAAATTACAAGTGAAATTAACAATTTCAAATACCAAGCAGTAACTACATACAAATCCATAACAGAAATTTGTAAGAATTTATAAATTATAATTGGAGAAAAAAATTCATTGAAGATGCGGACCTCATTGAAGCATACAAGAAAAGTAAAACATGTATTTAGAGCTACTAGAGAACAAATAAAAAACTCACAAATCTGTCATGGCAAGCATGAGATCGACGAACAAAAAAACGGTGGCACAGAACCATAGATGTCCCAATGATGGTTTGAGGCCTGCAAAATGAACATGACATTATTTTATGCTGGCCAAATAACAATGAATTAAATTAAATCCACAAACTAAAATCTTACATGAATGTCAATAGCAATGTTTTTTTTTTTTTTTCAATATATATACAGAACATATCAGGTAGGAACTTGTAGTTATTGTGAGATGATGACATTTAGTTATAACCATTAGATTAAAATTAACCATTCAGATTGATTATTTAACTACAGATATCAGGTGAACTTTTAAAAGCCTCACCTATAACTGTAATTAAACAAGCGATCTTACTTCTCATTTCAATCTATTGGTTATAATTAAATGTTTTTGTATGTCACAATAATGACGAGTTTTCACCTGCTACACACTCAATATGTGCGGCCTACGAGTAATCTGACTCTTACAGCTCAAGTCGCATTCCGAGATTCTGAAGGAAGGAACAGTAGGAGTAGCGCAAGTGTGTCTCGTGATGTACATCAATACCATCTTTCCTAGATGGAGAGTATCTATCAATCTCATCCCTTGACATGAAGACAGGCTTATCATCTTCAAAAATAGAGCAGCAGTGCTGGAAGACAGCTGATGTAGAGGCATCACCATCGGATCTTGAAGGAGGAGCTTGAAAATTACAGGACGAAGGGATATTGTCATGGACCATGGGTGGAACATAGTATTTATGGCTTTCTTGCCATACAGGGGCTGAATATTTCCTCCTTTTCAAAGATGACGGAACAGCATCATATCTAAGATAATTGGCATGATCGGCGTAGGAAAAATTGAAGGCACAACCACGGTCTCCAAATTTTGTCTGGTTATCGTTGTGAATATTAAAACTCCTGGGGTGATAGTTGTTCCTGCTTCTTTTCCGATTGTTGCGGCCAAAGTTGTTTTCATCATAGTTGGGCCAGTAACCACTATGAAAACTACGATCTTCTGCTTGATAATTCCGCACAAAAGACATAATTCCTGCTAAATCAAATAAAATGAGCTAAAAAGAAAAAAAAAATGCCATTAAATCCACTCGTAACCTAACCTCGTCAGTCATCACAATAATGTTAATTAAAACAACCTCAACAGATCATTTGTTATTTTATCAGAACATTGATCGCACATTATGATGAAACTCCAATCTGATCACAGACCCGCCAACAACAAATGTCCAATTATAAGAAGGAAAGATGAATAAAATTTAAAAACATCAGCCATAAAACCTCAATTTTATTTATAACGAAACATTATTCGATATCAATCAATAAACCATCCATCAAAGGACTTTCATATTCCCGATAGAGATAATGGCGAGATAATTGTGATAATCAAGACATAAGGAGAGCACGAAATAAATTCCCGTTCATCTTCCCAAAACAACCGCAAAAGGAACACAAGTCACGATTTAAAATATCCGATGCCACAGAAAACCAAAAACACGTAATTCGAATCCAAAAAGTCCACCAGGCAGATCAGGTGGAACGTGCATATCGAAATTGAAGAATCAGAAATCGAAACAAAGTGATCGGCTGGGAGAAAGAACAGAATTGAGAGGCACACCTGAAGGGAAAAGTACGAAGGGGATCTTGTGAAACGAAACCGGAACAGAAAGAGGAATTAGGGTTTTGAAAAAAGAAGTTATGAGATGAGAGGGTAGCTTGTATTTGAAGTTGAAAAAGCAAGGAAGAATTATCTAAAACGGCAAGCATCATCCACATTTTAAAAGTTGGGTCAGGTTAGTTGGTAACCCAGCCCGATCCATGTTTCTTTGGTCTTAGGTGCACACACTTCGTTGGTTGTTGCCAAATATTCATATATTTAAATTAGTTTTATATTAATATTTTATGTGGTCAAATTGTAATTTTATATAAGTAAGAAAATTTTAGGGATCAATCCTCTCAAAATTAACTAATTACCACTTGAATTAAGGTAAACAATGTATATGAGTTCTCAATCTCTTTCTCATTTTATCTTGTAATTGCTATTTTTATGTAAACAATGTAATAATAAGTGTGATTGGAATATTGTATTTTGAATGTGACTCGACTTAAAAAAATAATTGAGATAAAGTGTATTATTTTAATTACTCAAATAATCATTATTAATTTTCAATTATATTAATAAGAATGGATTATAATAAAAACATTGCATACTAATAAGCTAGAAATAATTTAATTTATTCAACTGATTACTGATGTATAACTTTAGCCTATAAATCCTTCGCATTTTTTTTATGATGATCTTCTCCTTTTATTATTATTATATGACATACAAATGTTATACATGCTACAACAACAAATATGTATATTAAAGTATTTAAAAGGAAGTAGCATGTATAAGAGCATATTTAAGGTCTCACCATTCTTGTAATGAATTTAAAATCAATTAATTTTCTCAGATTAATCACGGTACAAAATTATATAAAGATATACTGAAACCACAAAAAAATTTCAATAAATATTCTCAAACATCTCTCACTAAATAATCTTGGCATATAAGAAATACATGAATTTGATTCCATATAATATAAGATAGAATGGATATGAAAGATAGAGTTGTAATGGAGTTTGTTTATAGGGAAAAAAACTTAATAGATTAAAAGATCTCAACTACGTCGTATTCTTCTGTTTTTAATAATTTGGTTTCATGAACTTCATATTGTAGAAATTTAACAACAAAATCTACAATAACATGTTTTGCAATTCAAGAGATTTTTCTATAAGAGATTATTTATTGAGTTGAATTGGAACAAAGTTTGAACATGTTAGGTGCATACAAACTTCAATACTTTCAATGTGTTGGAAGTAAAAAATAAAAAATAAAAATTATCCTTTGTATTCATTCACAAAAATCATATATCTCAGGTGGGATATACAACATCATTTAAATTCATCTAAACTTTAAAAAGAGGTTGTGAGTTATATTTAGGCAAGTTCATGTATATTGCATGAAGTATAAAATTAAAATTAGATTTGACTTCTGATCAAATTTAATAAAGTGACAATAAAAAACAATTATTAAATATTTACTTTTAAAGTATATATTTATAATTATAATTTTTTATTAAATATAATTTTAATATTATAAATCTTAAAAAGATTTGAAATATTATTCCTTTGTTGCGAAATCAAATTTGAAATCGTTATTTTTCATTATTTGAATTTAAAATGAACATTGAAGCATCAATGTAAAAATACATTTAAGAAATTAATAAAAGCCAAGCAATGTAAATTATATTGCTAAAACATAAACCAGTAATTCCTCTAAAATAATATAAGTGAATAATTAAAATGCAAACAAAAAGATATTTATGTTTTTTGAATTATATTTCAAAGTGTAAGTTTTTACTTGATTAATTACGCAACATCAACATTATACATTATTAAAAACGCTTAAAGTAATAAAATAATACAAATAATCAACTTCATATATCTAAAATTTGAATTTTATATGCTATCAGTTAACATGATAAAGAAACTTCATTGAAAATAACATCTGTGGTTCAAGAAGTATAATTTGTATTTTCTTCTGAGATAAGGGTTTTCAATTTATTTTTAGATTTTAATCTTGAACCAGCTAAATACAATGATTCATGAGTAAAAACTGATTTAAGCAATATAACCCAGCATGAAATACAGATTCTGGCTGCAAAGCATAAAAAATTAACAACTACATTCTTTGAAATTTAAATGACCATTCCTTAATAGAAGTCAAAGTATCTTTGGAATAAATATTTTGTTCCCAATTTACATAAAATAACAGTAGCTCTTATAACACTATTGTAAACTTTGTGATATCAATAATCTTGTTCCATTGCACAAACCATTTGGCCTGTTCTAAAATTCCTCATAAGAATTATGGAACTTCAACTTTTAACTTCAACCCATGTCTTCAAATATTACTTTATTTGCAATGTTTATTTTATTAGTTTAGTTTCAAAAGATATTGACAGTGATAGGTCTAATTTATTATTTTTAATAACATACTTCAAAATATTTTGACTATTATATTAATTAACTTAAATGCAACTGTTACATCTATTTTAAAATATATTGTCTTTTCCTTATTTTCTAATTTAGATATCAATATTCTATAATATAAGATTAATAGTAAATGCATAATACAAAAATATATAATAATTAAAAACATAAAATTAACATAATTGAAATAATTTATCTATCAATAAATTATTATAAAAGTTTAAATTTAGTTGAAAATTAAAGTTAGATTAAAATTCACACACACACACAAATTTAACAGGTTTTATAGTTAACTTATCTGGGTTAAATGTATAGAATTGGAAAATCTTTTAGATGGATAACAATAAAGACTACTATATTTTTCATATCTCTTATTCTTATTTTATTTTTAACCATATTTTGATTTATAAAATAAAAATATATAATAAGAATTTTTACTATTTTAATTTACACATTTTATATTTCTATTTTATTCTAATTATAGTTTTTAAAAATAGGTATAAATTACTGCTAAAAGTATGCACACCACAAATGATCTATTCCTATCTTTATTTACCTTTTATTTTGTTAATGCCTTTTTTTTCCAGTGGTATTTGACAATTATAATTCCTAACTTGAAAACTTATTCAAACTTTGAAATTTGACTTTTTTTTCCTAACTAATTTGATAGATTCTAACAAAAAACGAGAGTCTGTACTCCGAATTTTCCCACAACTCTTATAGAAGATATTATAATCACGAATCACTTAGTTATTTATATTTAATAAATTCCCTTATACATGTGTGTGCTTTCTTTGTTGTGTATAATTTAAACCAAGTTTTAAAAAATTAAATTGAAAAAAATTAAACTTTTATATTTATATTAATTCAATTATCAGTCTATCATTTTCGTTTTTACACTTTAAAGAAAAATAATACAATTATCTTTGCAATCAAGTGTTAATTAATATTACAACAAATAATCAATCATTGTAACAAACAGCTAATACATGCTTGACAATTACTTTGTACACACTTGTATATTTATATTGAACAGGCCTAAGCCCAAAGTGTAGGTACCAAAGAATTAAGCCTTTTGCTATTTACACTAAATTTCTATTTACACTCCCATCTCCTTTATTGTTTTATTTTTATTATCAACATAACCTTTTTTTTCTCTAAAAAGTATAAACCTTATTATTTTAAACTCCGCTTTGTTTTCTCCCAATGTTCTACAAATCTTTTATGAGAAACGAGTAAAATTTTACCTTAATTTAGTTTCCCATGATTTATAAATAAACGTAATCTCATAACGAGAGAATATATACTTTCTTTAATCAATTCAAAAACCCTTTTATCACGAGATTATGGTTGAAATTTTATATTATTTTAGATCTTAGAATTACACAATTAAATCATTACACATACTTCTTGTATAAAACCATCTTCTATGTCTTTAATTATTCTTTTATCCTTTTATAAAGAATCTTCTGTTTTAAATATGGTTTTCAGTTAGTTTATCAGCAATTTTATTTTTAAAGTTAATTTCTTCTAGTTCTTCTATATTAGGGATTTCCTTTTCGTTTTATAGGTTTTATAAATTAAAATAAATTATCCTTGAATTTAAATCATAGATCTAAAACTTCAAAATCATATAGTTATGTATTCCAAGTATGTATTTTTTTCTTGGTTGTTGTTTTTAGTTAGTATAAAATTATTTTTATAACATATTTCCTCGTTACTAAGACTGGCCTTTGATAATTTATATTGTATCTTTGAATTAAAAATATTATCTGTAAATAGTTTTCGTAAAGTCTAATCATGATATTGAATAAGTACTAATAATTCTTTTATATCATTTAAGTTGCTCTGAAATTATGGTGGGATTTTTTCTATGTCCTCTTAATCATGATTTTAGGTGATGAAAATCTTGATCCATCAATGAATGTTATTGCCAAATTAATCGCAATATTCTTAAAGAACTGGTCTTTCTTATAAAGAAACACTTTCATGGCTGTGGAATGACATATATTTTATAATTTTACTTTCGTGGGAATTTTTTACTCTGGTATATTATTTAGTCTCCATTTTAATTGGTTAGATATTTCATTACGATGTAAAGTCTGGTACTGAGACATTTATTTTATCTAGCTCCACTAATAAAAAGATAGTAATTTAATAAGAAATATTAATAATGTTTATTGAGCTAGCTGAGTTTTCATTTCCTTATAATAATAAATTCTGCAAACAATGGTTATAGATTTTGATTGAGAATTTCATTCCTCATTCATCATTTTGACATCTAATATAATATTACACGGAGTAATACGAAAGTTGGTAAATAAAGATATTGAACAATTAGAGTAATTATTTATGTATATCAATCAATATGTTGGAATTTGATCTTGTAATTTTAAGATCTATTATCTTTTAATAAGGTAAAGATTGAAAATTGAAATAATAATTTTATTTAAATTTCATTTATAATGTATAACTTTTGACTTGAAAACAGAATTTATTTATAAAAAAAATGTAAAGGTTTTGAGTGAATAGGTAGTCGTAATTTGTTGTCCGTAGGACTCTTCTTGTTGGTTTGAAATTGTATTGAAAGGTGTGGTATGGTACGTGACACACTCCTAACAAACAAGCCAAACTCCTCCAAATTAAGTTGCGTTTTCCATATGCTATCCTACACATACTCTCAACTCTTATTCTTAAATTAAAACATTTTAATCATTTTTTACTACATGACCAAACCACATTTATATATATCATCATGTAAAGGATTATAAAAAATTAATGATCCCGATCAAAACAGATATAACAGATTAATGGCCAACTAACATATCAGAATATATTGGGTCCAAAAACTCCAAGTCCAGCACAACGATAATAAATATGAGCTCAATCACTACAAATAAGGCACTTCTAAACTTTGATCTAAATCACCTGTATACTCCTAGGTTTCGGGACAGTAGATCTGAAAGCAGAGAAGCAACAAGAAACACTAAGGATCAAAGAACATTGAAAAAAGACATTGTTGTTATTAGAGGTAACTGGTCTCTTGCAATAATACCTGTCTTTTCTTTTTTTTTGCCTAAAGTTCGTCATTTTAATATATAAGTAAGTAATTACAGGTTTTTTTTTAAATATTACCTATTTTTTATAGACAAGAAATATGTTTTCTGATATGTAGTGTCTTATAGTAAATCATATTTATCACTTTTTATCTTATGTTTTGTATTTCAAAGTATTATTAAAAGGTAGATTAAAAAATGTACCTTTCATACATTATTGTAATAGTACCAATTAATTTATGATGTGTATGATAAACGTTAATTACTTTTAATCTTTAATTGTCGTTTTAGTGATCAACATGTATTCGATTTGTATTGTATATGTTGTCAAGATACATCACGACATGTACATGTTATCGGTAAAGTAAATCCTAATTATACGTAATATACTTGATAGACTTAATTTCAATGGTTTTTAAGTTATTTAATATATATATATATATATATATA
>Ga0209700_102335_pt1 | contig 38723 bp, 21 predicted proteins | sample SiratroredBW_FD_187528 | JGI IMG/M metagenome (GOLD analysis project Ga0209700, IMG submission 187528) | Root nodule microbial communities of legume samples collected from California, USA - Siratro red BW (SPAdes) (version 2) | ecosystem: Host-associated > Plants > Roots > Nodule | place: USA...
TGATACCTTATGCAAAACATTTGGAGAAATAGCTCAGGTAGCTTGCGAAAATCAGGAAACAAGTGAATTGTTATTTGCCCATCTGCAATCCTTTGTGGACACACATGACATTGAAACTCATTACCCAGCAAGGACCAATTTGGGAAATAGGACTCCACAGAGAAATAATTCCATGAATGACGGGGTCAACACAAATATTCATAGTCCTGAACCAGTTTCAAGAAAGGGACGACCTCCATATAAAAGATTGAGGTCAGCATGTGAGATGCCTCGAAGCCGAAAGAAGGCAGTCACTGCCAAGCACACAAGTTCAAGGACAAATTTATCTCAACCAAACACAACAACTGTATCCACAATGAACTACCAAACAGAAACAGTTCGTGTTACATACAGATTTATACATTTGCATGAATATGCTGTTGTATTTCGTGTTATATTATGCTGACATGGTCTTTATAGGTGCACACTGCTCAATTTGGTGGATTTATGTCACTCCTCACATTGATAGGAAACTCACAGGAGTCATCATCAATGATTGGTTACCAAATCTTTAACGAAGGGACACCCCAGTAGACGTTGTGGCCTCTAAATGCAGTGCGATCATTTTGGCATTTTAAGTTTTAGTGTCCTTCACTTACCACCCTCTGAATTACTTCCATCAACCTTTTATGTACCAAATTTATGGTAAATTAATAGATTTGTGTACAAATAAGAGTTGTAAAATGTACTGAAATGTCGGGTTACCCATGTTTTGACGATGGGATACCTCAGTTGACGTTGTGGCGACTAAGTGCAGTATGACCATTTTGGCACTTCCAAGTTCTCGTGTCCTTCAATTTCAACCCTGTTGCCTCGATGACTGTTTTATGTATCAAAATAAGCTAAATTGAGACATACCTATGCATAAATAACAGCTCGAAACTTACTAAAATCACGTGTTACCCATGTTTTAACCAGGGTATACCTCAGCTGACGTTGTGGCGATTATGTGCAACACGACCATTTTCGCATTTTAACTTAGTGGCATTCACTTACTAAACATATGGGGTACCCATGTTTTAACGAAAGTACCTCTCAGTTAACGTTTTGGCAATTAATCAATACCATATTCAATAGTACCATATTGGCATCAGCTGACTAAATTATACTGAATTCCCTCACCTCTGGCCATCAAAACTTTCAGCCATTATATAATGGAGGGATACTTTAGTTTAAGACTTGGCCAGAGAAGTCGTGTGTTCCACAAAATTCAACAAATATGTAACTAACAATTTCAAGCAATAAAATGCAATAACAATTTCATTTGTTACACAAAATATCTGTTCCACAAAATATCTGTTCAATATACATTAACAGGAATTAATTCTTGCGACTTTTTACAACCTTGCACAAACCCCTGCAGACATTCTCCTTTTCTTAGGATATGTCGTAAAATGAGGTCCTAATTTAGAGGATTTAACAAGCTTCCTCTTTACTACTCTCTTCGTTCGAGTTCTTCTGGGTGCTTGTGCCTCTGTCTTTTGAGTTGTTGCTGTGGTTGGGGCTGGGTTTCCTGTTGGGGTTGCTGCTGCTGGGGTTTCTTCTGCTGGGCTTCCTGCTGCTGGGGTTGCTGCTGCTGGGGTTGCTGCTGGAGGAGGGGCCATGTCATTTGAAGTTTCTAATTTTCATATATCATCGACCAATTTCGTAAGCTCAATAATCTCCCTCTAAAGCTCCCTAATATTATCCTCTTGCACTTGAATAATATGACGTAGTTTTAAAAGGTCAGCACCATCTTTCTGCACATGATGGTGGTCTTTTTTATTTTCATTTGGTTTACCACCACCACGTTCTACAACTTCTTTCACAATGTCGTATCCAAGCTCTTCATTTGACACTGCCAGTTCAGCAACGACCTATTCATAGTCAAAATTAGCTCACGTAAAAAAATAAGAGTAATGTGAACATCATTACACCTCAATATTACCCTTAAAACACTTACCAAATTAGTATTGAATGCTGAACGAACTATGTTATCTGCAATCTTCACATCCTTCCAATAAAGGATGCGGGGAAATTTACCACTCATTTTCGTACTTTTCTTTCGGAATAGCAAATGTTCACACGCCCAAATCTATAACACAAATCACAACAAAAGATCAAAAAACACAACTTCAAAGCTATTACAAACAATATACAATAGCACTTTTGAACTTCATATAGAATTTACCTGCAATAAGTATGTACACCCAACAATATACACATCTGAAGGAGCTGACACTTTCTGAACTGATGCAGCACCTTCACATAAACTTCGTACCAGGTATTGGTAGACAACACCACCCCAGTTGTATTTACATAAATCACCTAAGTTGTTATCCACAACACTAAACAGTCCATTATGTACAGTACCCTTTGTGTTCGGCAAAAAAAATTCACACAAACCTAACAATATATACAATTTACAAAAATCTACAACTACCGAATCATTGACATGTTTAAGTAATTCATCATTAAGCATTGTAATATTAACACGATTTGAACCAAAAAAACTCCTCAGATTGCCATCACTTGTTTCCTTTTCTATATCCACTTTCTGTCCACAAACTCTCAAACCTAACCCTACACAAACATCAAGTAATGTAAAAGAAACAACTTCAGATCCAATTTTAAAACCACAGTCTTTCTCAACAAATTTAAAACATAGCTCCTTTACAAGCATCCTCCTCATTTGCAGTTCTCTATCAATCGTGAGGAGCCAACCAAAAGGGGTGCTCTTTATGCAAGCCTTATGCTCATCACTTAAAATGTTGTTCACCTTGACCAGATATTTAGTCCTGCAACAATGGCAGACTCTTGTGCATTCCTACATATAATTAAAGCAGAGAATATAGGCATTACATGACAATATATTTCACTACAAAAATCATCTATGCAGAATACAAATCAAACCTTATTGTCTATTTCGGATCGTTTGCGAATCACAACACCGGATGATGCCATTTGTAATCCTGTAAAAACCTAAACACACATTTGTTCATCACTCGCCAAAACTTGTACTTAGGTGTCCAGTCAATCAAGTAGGGGTAACCAATCAATGACAATTTTTCAGGTTACAACATATACACACAAGAAACATACACATTCAAACATTAACAAGCGGTTACCAATGCTTTTACGAGGGGACACCATACAACAACCTTTGGCGACTCAAGCAACATCTGATCCTCAGTCGCCATGCCATGAACTCAGGTGTCCCCTCATCAATACATGAGTAACAAATGATGTTCTGTGAACTCAACCACTTAGTTTTACAAAACATCAGTTGTTACCAAAGTATTGACGAGGGGACAACTTAGTTCATGGCATGGCGACTCAACTCAGACATCTTCAACAGCTGCCAAAACAAACAGATTCAACCAATACAACCCTAAAAAACTTACAAAAGACGTTCTTTACTCCACCACGAACCAAGAAGGAAGTCGTAAATGACATAAAAGAACAAAATTTACTTCCAAACCAACACAAATCAAGCCGTAAAAGCAAAATCCTTTTCAGATCCAAAACACAACAGTAAAATGAAACCCTAATCTCAAAAAGACTTCCTTTTCCATCAAAAAATCGCATAAAAACCAAAACTTTACACGCAAATCATTCAACAAACAAAAAAAAATCATCCTTTTGCATGAGCAATCACTGAAAAGAGCAACCTTTACACGTTTAAAAACCAAAACCAACCCTAAAACGAACCTTAGCGAGAGTAGAGACCAGAAACAGTGGAGACGAGACTGAGAGAGTGAACGACACACCTTTCGAATGAGACGAGGCGGAGTGCATTAGGGCAACTGAGAGGAGGCGAATCTTTGAGAGCCAGAACACTGCGAAGAGGAGGAAGGCTGAGAGAACGACGACCGTTGAGAAGAAGATGAAGGCTGAGACAGGAAATCTGAGAGGAGTAGGTCGAATGAGAGGAGCCCAGAGTTTGAGAGAGAAAAGGTTTCTTTGAGAGATGGAGACAGAGAAGAAGACGAAGGCTGAGACCAGAAATCTGAGAGGAGGAGGTCGAATGAGAGGAGCCCAGAGTTTGAGAGAGGAAAGCTTTCTTTGAGAGATGGAGACTGAGAGGAGGAGGTCGAATGAGAGGAGCTGGGAGTTTGAGAGGCTGTGAGGCGAAAGTTTGAGAGGTTAGTTTGAGAGGCAAGTTGAGAGACCCTCTCAGCGTTAGGGCTTACTTAATTTTCCACTTCCAAAGTTGTCCCTGTCACGTAAGCCACTTTGACACAATTACCCCAGTGTCAAGTGGGGGTAATCCACCAACAGTGTCAACGTAACATTATTCCTTTGTATTTGTCTTGTTTTTCATTATCATTGTCATCCAAGTGCAACGCCCCATCTCTTGGTCTATCATGTTTGCGTCTTTATCATCCCTCTTGTTCGCATCGCACCTCCTTTGGGCCTCCACTATGTCACACCGCTTCTGCACGAAGCGGCCACACTATGCCTACTACTGTCTCCACCAAGGGCTTCCATTGCGACCTCATCTCGTCTCTACCAAGGGCCTCCACTACACCTCTTTCTCACTTTCTCACCTCGTGCGTTATATGCTTATCACCATGACTCCATTTTACCGCTCAAGGCCTTCATTGAGAGTTGCCTAACGGGCCAATGCAATGTCAAGCCCCTACTGCTTCCACATTAGTTTTTTTAATTTGTTTATTTTTTTATTTTATGTAATTAGTGTTTATTAATTGCTAAATTATATATTATACATTATACTTTTAATATTAAATTATATTGTGTTTATTGATTTAGAAATTGATTTTTTGATGGACATGTTGGTGTTGAGTTTAGGGGTGTCTGACTCGTAACAAATATTGTTATTGTTAAATTTTTGTGAAATTCGTCTTTTAAAAGTTATGATGTTTAATTTTTATTAAAATTATTCACCGAGAGAGCCTTAGTTCCCCATTTAAGATTTAATACATTAACTTGCATAGACTCCTCCAATTTTGAAACTTTCCTTTCCTTATGCTAAACTTTATGTAAAAACTAGTGGAGGTTGAACTGACACTAATTGTATTAAGTCTTGAATTGTTTGGTTGGACATTTTGAGAAGAGTAATTACTTTTTATTAGTTTAATAGTATATAACTTATAATGTAAATTTCATATATTTTAATTAATTTTGGTTCAATATATTTTTGTGTCGATCTTCAATTGCACATTTGATTGTGAAGAAATTGTTTCAACACTTTCATTTTGTGTCACCAGAAGACCAATGTGAAATACTATCAAAATTTTGTGAAATATAAGATATGGTGATTAAAGTTTATGTACTATTGAACTATTATCAAAGTGAATCTTTTTCAATGGGAAATGATTATACCTTTTATTAAAAAAGTGAGATTTACATGCATCGTATAAAACATTGAAAACGTTTTAGGTTGAGTTTAAGAGGGAGGTGAATTAAACTTTGAAAGATTTTTCTCTATTTAGACCTTTGAAAATAGTTTTCACAATTTGAGAAAGTTTAATGAATCTCGGTGCTAAAGATATAAGGTGCAGTAAAGAAATAAACTAATTCAAACCACGAATGAACCAATTTGTTTTACAGGAAGATAGAGATTTTCAAACAGCACACACAACAGATTCACAATCACACACCAGATTCACAACAACATTTTAAGCATATCAAGTTCACATAGTTTCAATAACAGTATTACATTAAGAATTGAATCACACAAAATTACATATTTGAATGATTATACAGAATACAATTTCAAGAGTCCAGTTATTCAAAGAATTCAGAACAATAGCACAAGTTCTGCAATATCACACCAATTCAAACAGAGGTTCAATTCTTTAAAAAGTCACAGATCCATAATCTTATATGTAATACAAAATTTGAAAAGAAACAATCTGTTAAGTAAGATTTCTTTGGCAATCACAACAGATTTATCATAACCAACAACGAGTTCAAGTTATAAGGAACAATTCAATATCCAACAGAGAACTTAAACCAGTTTTATCAAGATTACCAGAAATTAATTCAATCTTTCAATTAAACACAATGTGCAGTGCAAGAAAAATACAAAATTGAAAGAGAAGGGTCAAGAACAATAGAACACAGTCAATTATACTGGTTTACCCTTCCTTAAGGGCCACGTCCAGTTTCCTTTGCCCCTCAACCAAAGAAAATTTCAGTAACTTTAATCAATTGTTTACACACAAACAATTACACAATTCTTACTCCCCGTAAGAATCAAACACCCACTGAAATGAGCACCTACTCCCTATAGTCCCCACTCAAATCAGCAATCACACACAGGCTAAAACCTATAGCCTACAACAATACACAGTTTCAAAAGTTTCACAGATTTGTAACCAATTTACACAAATCTTGATACAGAAAGGGATCAAGAATGGTAAAGAAAAGAAAAACTCCCTAATTGGGCCACAGAAGAGGCCTTTGCACAGTGTTGAAGAACTCCAATAGCACAAAATGAGTCAAACGTTACTCTTCAACAAAAAGCCTCAATTGATTTTTCTCAAGAACTCTCAATTTCACAAAAGTGTTTTTCACTGGTTTTTCTACTGTAATGATTCTCTATTTTCGTATCTGTGTTATGGCACATTTTAGAAGCCTCACTGTTTTAATAGAAGAAAAGGCATCAATTCAATTTTTTTTTAAAAAACCGTTAATTCAATTCTGCCAGGCATCAAATAACTCGATTTCATGAAAACGGGGATTGCTTTATTTGAGCCCAGTGCAGTATTTAAAAACTAGTTTAATCCAAAACTTGGCTAACTTTTTTAGTTTAAAATTTTTAAACTCTTTTAGACCTTTGTGCTGTTGGATTTCTCCTTGACTATGCATAGGTTCTTTGCCAATCAAGCCTAAACCCACTCACACCAGGCCAAGACCTAAACCACATCCAATTGCTTGCTTGTTTTACCTTGTTGGACATGTCTTGTATGGCTTCATCAAATCATTAGTCTTGTGAAAGTACTAACAAACATAATGCCAATAACGTACACACAAAATGTATATATGGATCGAAGTTGGATTAATTCCCCATGTTTAAGTGATGTTTACAAGAGAGGTGTGGAAGAATTTAAACAGTTTGCACAACGTAATGCTAGTAATAGTGACAATGGCTTAAGGATAAGGTGTCCTTATGCAAATTGTTTGAATGGTAGGACATTGTCTGCTTTTTGAAATTAGACAACATCTCTTATGTGATGAATTTCCGAGAAATTATACTACGTGGATGAGACATGATGAGTTGTTACACTTGCCAAGTGTGCAAAACTAATGAGTTTGTTGATTTGACAATGGACAACAAACTAGAAGACAAGATTCGTGATGTTGTAGACAAATCCTTTGCTAAAGTGATGTATGAAAATATGTCTACTAATGTAGAGAATTTGTTATCATGGTTCAATTAAATTCATACAATTATAAGTAGAGTTAAGGTTGATGAATTTGAAGACAATGAATGGATGAACTATAAAAGCTTCACATAATTCCTTTAGTTATTAAAGGAAAGGCTTCCAAAAGGGAATACATTATCTAATTAAAATTATGAGACAAAGAAAATACATTGTTTGATGGTTATGGAATATAGAAAGATACATTTATGTCCTAATAAATGTATTTTATAGAGGAAAAGGCTTGAAGAATTACAAAAATTTCCCAAATATGGATTGTCATGTTTAAGGTCAAAGATGGTCAATAGGAGAATACGTTGAGGTCGTAAAGGATGCTCCTCTTGCGAAAGCAGTTTGGTTTATTCCAATAATTCCAAGGGTTAAGCATATATTTGCCAATCCAAATGATACTAAAAATCTTAGGTGGCATGTACATGATAGAACATGTAGAACTTCTCAAAATCAATTATTTCTCTCATAACAAAGAAAAAATGTTGAGTTTAAAATTATTTTAATTTCTTATAACACGTTTTAATCAATTAATTTAGTATTGTAATTAATTGTTATGGATTTAATAGATTAAAATAGAAGTAAAATTCACACTTTAAAATTGAAATTATTTTGAACAAGTTGTTCAAGCATTTAAACAATACAAAACAAAAAGGAAATGCAAGTAAAGAAAACACCATTCATCATTAAATTGTGCATTATTCTCAACATTAAGCTTCTTCAGCTTTCTCTCTATACTTTGAAGACCTAGATCAATATTCTCCAAATTATCATTGTGCTCTTTGTCTTTGCTCAACCAATAGTAGTAAACCTTGTCTAGCTTGACAACTAAGGTTTGTTCAAATAGAGAGAGTGGTTTCTTATTCTTTCATGAGATGGAGCTTCCTTAACTTGCACAGGATCATTTTGCTCCTATGGTAAAAGCGTTTGAACACCCATTTTCATTCTTTTTGAACAATTACATCTTATGAAGTGAGATTTCCCCAACCTTATTTGAGTGGTGTATTACAATTGCAATTTTCCCTTCAAAATTAACTCCATAATGTTGAAATACTCTTGAAGGAACACTGCAAAAGAAAGGTGGTAAACATGAGATCTTTTTTTCCTTTAGTATAGATGAGAAGCATTCATCTTTCAATAGATGAGCATGGTTGCTGCCTCTTGAAGCCAAAACTAAGCTATAACAAAGGCTAGAAACCTCTCATCCATCTTTACTCCCTCAGTCTTGAAATGCCTGAAATTTGTGCCTTGAATAACAATTGGGCCCCTCAAAAATCGAGATACACATTGATTTTATTGAAATTTTCAAGTCCAAATGAAAAAACTTCACCTTATAATTTTAATTCACCAACATTTGACAAAATATACCCATCAATTATAATTTTAGCACCCTTAACTTTGGAGAACAAAACTCTCCCTACACAAGAGAGTTCGGAATGGAAGACTCTTAACAAATCAAGGTAATATTTTCCCTACATCTTAACAAAGGACTTTAGACATTTGCTTCTCAATAACTCCTGAAATGTAAAGCTCTCACTACTAAAAAATTCTAGAAATAGAAACTTGTGGATTGGTCTTCTTTCACTCCTGAACCACCTATACACTTCCCTTGATTCTTCATCACCGAACCATCTTTCAATGCAAGCTAAAAGAGGGAAGAGCCTTTTCTTTCTTTATGGCAGATCCTTTTACTCTCTTGGTAAGTCATTTTACTCTTCCTCAATGTTGTTGGATGAACTTAAAGAAGATGGATTGTCCTCCCATTCCATATATGACTTCTTAAAAACCTTTTTACTTTTCTTTTATCATCAAGAGGGTTAACATCTAATAAAGTGCATTTAGATTTTATATGAGAAGGCTTACCACATTCATAGCATGTTATACCATTGGACATATAATACTTTTTGTCCATCTGTTGTTGTTGCTTCTTGTTCCAGTTTTTTTTCTGAAGAACTTTGAAAACTTTTTCACTAACAGAACTATATTCTCATTATATGAATTTGCAACAACTTTTCTTAAATCATTTTTTTGTTGTTTTCTTCATTTTCTTCTTTCTTGAGTCTTTCCAAGTCAAGTTTATGTTCCCTTAACTTTCCAAACAGGATTGTCATATGCATCATTGTAAGGTCTCTTGATTCATATATTTTTGTGACTTTGGGTTGGTCATAATGTTTTTTTTATGATATTTTTTAGTTAATTGTTATAACGGAATCAATTTTTTGGTTAATTGTAATGTAATCAATTCTTCCTAAGCTTGAAACCTACTAAATCCCATGTTTTTATCTTGTTTTATAAATAATCTATTTCATGTTATAAATATCTGGTTACTTGAGTTTTTAATCAAATTTTACTCTAAATCTCATTTATCTTCTCTAATAATTGAACAGGAGGCAATTGAGTCAAGCACAGGATTGAAGCCCATAAAGAGAGAGATAAAAGATAAAAATTCAAGCAGTCCAACTGTACTCGATGCCATTGGAGTTGGCCAGGCACTAATCAAACCGGAGAGCAAAAGACTAGAAATGTGTTCGATGCCACACATGTTGCTCCCGATGCTAGTTGGACTAAGAATTGTAACAGACTTCAGTTGCATCTAACAATGTTGAAGTTGGGCCAAGCACGGATGTTGCAAGTCATAATCAATATAAAGGATTCTCTGCATCAAGGTTAGACACTTCCAATACTCTCCACTCAATCTGGGAGTCAGAAAAAGATGTAGCCTTGGGATGACAACTAGGGTTTAGAGGGTTCTAGGAAACTAAGAACACGTCAGAAAAATTACCCAACCCATGATCTAGAATTAGTTGTCATTGTTTTTGCACTTAAAATATGGAGACATTATGTGTATGAAGGTAAGGTTTTTAGTGATTACAAGAGTCTCAAGTACTTGTTTTATCAAAAGGAGTTAAATATGAGATAAAGGAGATGGATGAAATTTTTGAAAGATTATGATTTTGAATTACATTGCCATCTAGAAAAGACAAATGTAATAGTGGACACTTTAAGTAGAAAATCCTTACATGTATCCTGTGCTAGAGAAATTTAGGGATATAAAATTGATAGTCACATTAAGTCGTGATAGGATGAAATTGAACTCGATTCAGATTACCAGTGACTTAAAAAGATAAATACATGATGCTTAGGAAAGTGATGAATTTCTTCAAAATAAAAAGAAAGTGGTAGAACAAAGTAAAGGAGGAAATTTTAGCATAAATAGGGAACACATTTTGACATGCAATGATAGGTTATGTGTACCCAATGATGAAGGGATAAAAAAGATTACATAATTGTATACTAAGAGAAATTATAAGATTGCATGAAATTTCATCTAGCATTTTGTCTTATAGGGACCCTAGATTTAGTTCTAAATTCTAGAGAATGTTATATCAAGCTCTAGGGACTAAGCTTTATCTTAGTTCAACTTATCATCTTCAAATAGATGGACAATAAAAAAGAACCACTTAATTTTTTGAGGATTTACTAAGAGCCCGTGTATTTGAGTATTCTAGTAATGGGATTGATACTTGCCATTGATCAAATTTATTTATTTTTTTGTTTCATAGGTCTCAAATTTCCTTAACCCTATTTGATGAACACAAATGGGAAGAAGAAGTGTGTCTTGTTGCTTTTGTGTCGTGGTGTTTGTTGTTGTTCGGATTTAGTTGTTGTTGTATTTTGTTGTTGTTGTTGTTCTTCTTATTATTTTGTCCAAGTTTGTATTCATGTTAATGTTGGCTATGTAATCATGTTGATGTTGGCTATGTAATGGTACTTATCTTAATGAAATGATGTTATGTGTCATATTAAATTGTTTCACTATGCTTTGAATACTGTCTTATATAATTCTGGGGAGTATATAATTACGGAGGATTAAATTTTTTGCATAATTTGATATATACCTTATTTGAAAGAAAAATTAATCTATTGAATATTTTGATTCAATTGATTGATATTATAATGCTTGCATTGAATGCAAATATCAATTAGTTTATTTCTGATTTCAACCTAAGTGAAATTCTGTCATACTCTTCTAGTTGAGATTTTGCAGGTTTATGTGAAGTAACTCAACATACACTGGATTCCCTTCATCAAATAGGGAGAGATTGTTAATATTATTGATGACTATGTATTTCATGAAGTTAACTTTAGCCCAGACAACGAAGACTTAAAGGCTTCTTAGATTTAGTGTGTGTGTGTGCATACATCATATATCTTTTATATGAGCTCTAAAAATCATTAATGTTCTCAAAATAAAAAAGAAAACAAAATGTGTACTAAGTTATTTTTTATCAAAGATATTTTAATAATTTTTTAATAGATTGTTTTAATTAAACAACAAGCTGAAAAATTCTGACAGTAGGATTTCAATCGATTTAATTTTGTTTTTCAATCAATTATGTTTTATAACACTGTAACATATTTTAAAACTATTTTGAAAACTTATATAAAGGCTTTCGAAAACATTTTTTCAACATAGAAAACTAGTTAAATAGATTTTTGAGCCAAGAGAATAGTAAGCGAAAACAAAAGTGTTTTGATTACTAAAGAGTTTTGATTCAAGAAGAACCAAGAAAGAGATTCTTGGAGCTCATCCTTGATAATGATTGTTCTACACTGGTTTATTCATTCTAATCATTCAAGGAAGTTACTGCAATTCATTTCTCTCTACTGGTTTTGAGTTGTAATTGCACTATTGTGCTTGTATTCAATTTTTCAATTGATTAAAGGTGGTTTGAGTCTACAAGTGTATAGGGTGTACTCTTCTAGGGTGCAATAGTGTTTTGCACTGGTTTAGGCTTTTTTCACATGGTGTAAAAGGATTCTGCACTACAACAATGTGATCTTGTAGTGTGCAAGGTTGTGTCTTTGTTGTATTGAGTGAATAATTGTGATCTATAGTAGAATTTTTATTTGCTTGGTGGCAAAGAGACTGAATGTAGCTCTTGAGAAGAGTGAACTAGTATAAATCTTGGTGTTCTTGATCTTCTTTTCTCTTATCTTTAAATCATGAATAAATTCTGACTAATTTTTTGTATGTACATAATTTTCAATTGATTGTTTTTCTATTCAATAAACTATTTTCTTTATATTATTTTTTTGCTAGAAATCAATAACTGATTATTTCACTCCTCAAATTGATTGTGATCTGCTTTAAGAAATTTGTGGAAAATTCAATTTGTCGTTTCACGAGATTAATTGATTACATTCTTTAAGTGTTATTTTGACTTAAGAAAATTAATTGATTGTTCTTGAGATTGAATTTATTAAATTTTTAAAACAAGTATCCTAAGATTTTAAATTCATTGTTTTTAATATTTAGCCGATTATTGTGTCTTGGTGGATTTCTGAGAAAGAAAAATTCAATTGATTATTCTTTAAAGTGAATTGATTATTTTGTTGTTGTGATGTTCTAGAAGCTATTTGAACTAATTGACAAAAATCTTCCAAAGTTCAATTTACCTCTTCTTGAACTCTGTCTAACATTCTTTTCAACAATTTTTTCTAGTTGACTGAAAGGTTTAATGAATTTATTTATTTCTTTTACTGTTTTGATGCAATTTTATCCCAACACACATATATCACTTTCATATTTTTCTTCTTTGACACATGAATGTAATTAAAAATATATTAGAAATGGATGGATGTCCCAAACAACCTTAATCCCTTTACAACAACTATTTCTACATCTTTCACAAGATCAAATTGGATCATAGATGCAATAAATAACCCATTCAAGTTTAGAGGAATATATTTTTCAATATTAACTTTCACGTCACATTTGGATGACTTTTTGGTATTAGACGGTCACGTTGTTGTTACCTTTTACCTGCCACCAACTGTGCAGACCAATTCACTGACCACTTTGCCACCTCCTTAGTAGAATAAAATAGTAATATTACTATTTTAACATCCCTAAAATTTACCCTCTAAACAGTTATAATATGCAGATTAATAAATATAATATATACATATCACATTCAAAAGTATTTCAAAATTTAACACTTCTTGTAGAGCTTTTACATTTACAATATAAAAAAAAAATCATGCATAAAAAGTAGATAATGTGTTGCATCAACTCATGGAGAAGTCCTAATACTTGTCAAATCCTCTACTTACGTGTAACACACAATCATAGCAAATTTAAAAAGAAAGCAAACACCAGACAGAAGAAAAGAGTAAGCTAGAGAGTTTAAAATGTAGAATAATAAAATTTAAATCTTCTATCGTAAACAAAATACCACATTTAGGCACTCATCAATCATCTCATACATCACACTATTATTTCTATTTCTATACAATAACACATAATATACATATATTTATTCATATACCAAGACACTTGACTCTACTTCCGGAAGACTCATACATTAAATTAGACTCAGAGGTCTACACCTGTGATACTAACCCCCAATGTGAGTCATTACAATCACAACACAAAAGGTCTTTCAAACTCTCATCAATCCTCATATGACAGGGTTAATCCATATGGACTAGGGCCATTGGTTCTTTTTCACACCGTTGCATAGTCATGTAAACCTCCTTTGACTCTCACTACCTGGTAATCTTCATCAATATGATTCCAATTTACCAATAGAGTTAGGATACCTTCTTTCCACTGTGAGTTCACTAGGACACACAAACATTACTCAAATCCTTAGACACTGCACATCCTAACAACCTGGACACAAGTATCTATTTTCCTGAAGATACTATGTCTAGATCACATACCACATACTTTTTGAACTCATATTATACATCTCTACTTTCAATCATACATTCATACACTGTTCAATTTCAAGTTCAAATATCTAAAAAGAACTTCAAAATCTACAATATAAATCAATATTAACTATGACTCAAAAAATCAATCATTTATCTTAATTCCACAAAAAACATTACAAATGAAGCAAAAAATTAAAACTTGGGAAAAAAAAGTTTTAGCTTGAGCGAGAATATTTTAGTCTAAGCGAGAATCCTCTCACTTGAGCAAAAATTCACCTGAGAGTAGGTCCAATTCCAATCCAATATACAAATTTATCCAAGAATTTCTTCCATTTCAAAATCTATCATATAATCAATTTAACAACCTTTAATGTTTACATGTTTTCAAAATCAATTCTAGAACATAACCATCCCATTTTCATTTCTTTTGTCCACTTACTATCTACACTCAATTACATTTTTCTATTTAATAACTATCAACATTAAATCTCAAGTACTAAAACTACATCAAGCATATTGAAACATTTCAATACTCTTATCAAAACCATATTAAATTCATTTCATCTATCAAAACTAAATTCATAGATCTTTTACACTACCACATTCAATAATCATTCCACTACTCAAAATAAGCCTATCAATCACACATCAATTCACACAATCAAGTTCATTCAGTATTCAACAACCAGTCAAACTTGAGCACTCATCATCAATCATTTATACATATTCAAGTCATCTATTCTAGAATTCTATTTGAAGTTATTAAGTTACTAATACAAAGCATTGAACTAACTTTCTTTATTTCACTTCAAGTATAACACTTTCCATGATTGCTCTTAATCAAAGGATTTTGAACCATCTAATCCCATGATTGCTCTTAATCAAAGGATTTTTTTTATACAAAGTCTCATTTGGAAGTGGTAAGATGTTGCAATATATATGCATTAAAGTACGTTATAAACTTTGATTTTAAATCATCTACCCATATAATTTGTTAAAGAATTATTTTAGGCAGAATTTAATATGGAAAATACTCAAGACAGAATTTAATATGGAAAATACTCATGTAAAATCTATTAGAAGTTGCAGTTTTGAGTACTAAAAGCTTAAAAATCTTCCTTCCATCTAATATTCGATATGAATTAAATCTTTAAATTTTTTAAAATTAAAAAATTAAAAGCAGTTAGTGATATTCTTAATATATTCAAGAAACAATCTCAAAACTTTATATATATATATATATATATAAAATCTTTACTTTTTATTTACAAATTTTTAGCCCACAACTTTACTAAATAGATCAAAATCAATTTAAGTTGTGGATGGCCCCTCGTTTAGGCTACGTCGAGTCCAATAAATGTTTTCTGCATTTCAACAATACCAATGATTTTATTGATTTGGGAATGCTCATGGAGAAATTGACGAATTCCTTTTTTCTTGTTAAAACTGTTGGCATACTAACATGTACAGGGAGATTTTACAAATTATAGTAGCTGCATTTTTCTGAATTCCTTTTTTTTTTAACAAGTTATATTTGCCTAATCTTAACGTGCAAGTTTTGAAGCCTATCAAGCATTTGATTTTTAGTTGTACAAGAATTTGTTCACAAGAATTGGTTAGTCCAATAATTGGTCCAAAGTTACTTTAATCATCAAATTTCAAAATTGAAAACAAACCGATATGATTGTATGACCTTTTCACTATTCACCAAGGAGAAGAAATACGAGTTGATTGGGCAACCTCTTGGCCCAAATAAATAAATAAAATGTTAAAAACAATAATTTCCAAGCTCTTTCAAAAGGTCATGAAACCCTTGAGGAAGAAAACAATCAATGCAGTCAAATGATCACTCAATGTGATTGAAAAATACAAATCACATATATGCTATGCTATATCATAGTGGGATACTAACCTTGCCTATACATTTCCATTTCCTTTCCTTATTCATCTCTTGCTATTATCCCAGGAACTAGATTACCTAGCTTTGGTTGCTTTTAAAAATCAATGATAGAAATATAGAGAAGTTTTTTTACCAATACTTTTTGAGCGTGTTTCAAAAGATATAATGGCACATACTCTTTTTTTCTCTTTAAATTTTTATAAACCCTAAGTACTTTGGTTTAAAAATTGATAAATGGAAGGTTTTTTTTTTTTTGCACTTTTATATTTTATTTATTTATTTTTATTTCTTATCTGAATTCCTATATTGTCAACAGTATTCTTCCTATTGAATCTTAGAATTTAGATACGTGTACTTTGATGTAGAGAGATATGTGATGAATTATTGTATGTTTGTGTGATGATAATGGAGGTAGGTGTAGCTACATGTGTGTTGGTGATTGCATTGAGGGTCACATGTGTTTCCCACCATGCAGACAAGGGAGGCCCCTCTTTCAAAGCTAGCTGTTGAAATTTCTTGCCAAATATCAAAGGAGTTCAAAGCTTGATTGGAAAAGATCTTCCATTTTCATCTGGGTTATCTTCCTTTTGATTTTTTATGAATATAAATAAGATTAATATGTGTTCCCCAACCCTAATTTCTGTTAGTGAAATAATTTTTTTTTGTAAGATAGGTAAATCTTATTTTCAGAACAGACTGAATCAAAGAGAGTAGTTAAATTAACTATTATGTCTTTCTTTTGCTTTTGGTCTCTTCCTTTTTAATTTTTTATTTTAGTTTTTAAGGTTTTAGTGGCTCACTTCCATATGTGATAAGCTTGAATATAAGTTTGTCTTAATCACTTTAGTCATATGATTGATGCTTATCACGTTTTAAGAACTAAACTTGTTTTTATATGACATAAACTAAATCGTGAAGGTTGTGCAATTCTATTAAAGTGTTTCATGAGCTGAAGCATTGAAAGAAAAAATCTTAATGTATAGGAATTATGTATATCTTCTGTCTTTCTAATATTCTGCGGAAACCAAAGCGTAATATAACATAACATTAAATGTTTAATTGCATACGACAAATGGAAAAAGATTTGGTTATGAAGACGTTTAAAAATACCTTCAAATTAGTCTCTCCGTTCACACTACTAAAATACATGACTAGAAACTAAACAGAACCAATAAATATTGCTGTTAATCCAAGTAGAACTTTTAGGAGTGTGTAGGTAAAAAACGAAGAATATTGAATTTATATCAACAACTAAAGAAATTAAACCGATGAATATTGAATAAGTAGTTATTACTTAAGAGAAAGAGTGATACTTTGTAGTTTAGAGAATTGTTTTAAAATTATGTATAATTAATTTTTAAATTAATAAAAATTTCAATAAAATCTTGTTAATTTAAAACAGATATTTTCATTTATCTTAAACAAGTATTTAATATTTAGATATAAAGATTATAACAATTATTTTAAACTCAAGCTTTAAGGGTTATTATTTCAAAATGTTGTGCAGAAATAGTATTTTAGCAATTTGTTAAACTACTTATTTGTTTCAGTACATATTTTTTTTTATTTAATATTTTTTTCAAAATTATAAATATAATTAAAAGAAATGTCATATCATATTATAAATTATTTATCGTCAATCTAAAATAAGATATATATATATATATATATATATATATATATATATATATATATATATATATATATATATATATTAAAACATATTCATGTATTATTAAGTTTTGTTATATAAAATCAATTAATTTATGTGCATTTGACATTTGAAAATACATTATGTAAATCGTGTAATCATTATTTTTTAACTGGATAATCATTATTTTCTTAGTGTGAAAATAACAATTTCACACTTATCTCCGAAAATAGTCCTTCTTTTGTCGTCTTTACAAGCAAATCTAATCTGAGCAGCATACCTCTGAATTAATGAATTAATAAATAAACAAGGGAACGTGTCATATTGTGATAAGACGTTCCCTTTGTTCACTTGAGAGTGGAATCAGTGTTAAACGTATTTGTTTTAGCTATTTGTCTATAATATATATATATATATATATATATATATATATATATATATATATATATATTATATTTTCTATTTTCCTCCTAGATCAAAAATTCATCTTCTCAAAGTAAGTTTATTTATTATAAAATAAAAATGTTTAAAGAAAATACTAAACAAAAATCTCTTTTACTTTTGTGAAAGTTTTTGAAAACAATATAAAAGTTATATATTTTTTTTGTTATAATCGCTATTTGTTTTAATTCAACTAGTTGATTTCGAATAAGCTTTTATATTAATAATAATTCTTATGTTTTTTTTATCTTTTAAAATTATAATTTTTCTATCTATGTGACTATAATTATATTAAAGTTAAAAAAATATATAATTTTAAAAATATATCTTTTAAAACTATATTATAATTTTAGCTTTATACTCAATTTCATTAAAGTAATTTTAGCTTTACAGTCAATTTCATTAAAGTTAATTAATTAATTAAACTCTTGTGCCTATCTGACTTTGTAAAACTTGCCTAGCAAAAGGATAATGTATGGAGGAATAGGAACCAAATAGATAAAAATATTATTAACATAAAAATTATATTAATATTATTTTTTATCTTTATTATTTTTTTATCTATTTGATTCTTATTCCTCCATACATTATCCTTTTGCTAGGCAAGTTTTACAAAGTCACATAGGCACAAGAGTTTAATTAATTAATTAATTTTAATGGAATTGAGTTTAAAGTTGGAGCTAACAGCTGACACTATCACAACGAGTTAAAAACTCTGAGTGTGAATAATATTTTATAATTGTGATCTTATATATTTAAGATAGCTCTTAAAACTATAAAATGAAAATATTTGAGACAGTAAACTAATTAAGAGAGGAACTTATTACGGTAGAGGATTGATAATATTTACTCAAATTCCCAACATCTCTTACTATTAACAATTGAAAGTCCCACTCTTATTTATCGAGGACATTAGATCGAAATGGAACGTTTATATGAGACAATAAAGTAATTTAGAAAAATATTTATTATGACAGAGGATTGATAATCTTGACTCCAATTTCTAACACCTACTACTATTAACAATTGAAACTTAATCTTTAATTGCTCAGAAAGAGATGATGTACTAAACCATTGGAAACCTAGATTTGTTAGAGCACACCTCAATCAAATATCATCAAAATAAAATCAACTGCAAGAAAAAATTAAAACACCGACATAATTTTATTTGTCGGTAAAATACTATTATCGACGAATTTTACCGACGAATATCATCTCTTGTTAATTATCAACAAATTTATCAACAGATTTAACTTCATCTATAATTAATATTTATTGATTTCTATAATACAATTAATATTTTTTAATTTATCGACGGATTTATCGACGGATAAATTCGTCGGTAATTACCGACAGACTCAAAAAATATGTAGGTAAATTTACATACAACCGATTTACCAACTGATTTTGGATGTTTTGGAGGGATTTGTTCTGTCGGTAATTTTGGTATTTTTTGTAGTGATCTACTCAAAGTTATTGAATTGCATAAGACATTAGGATGCTTAGTGGGAACATGAAACATGCTTCCGAGCTTCACAACCCATGGCTTTATTTTTATACGTGTAAAGATACGTTGCCACTGGATTTAGGTTCATCATTTTTGCCTTAAACTGAAATAAACTAAGTCTTAGAAGTTCTAATTATTGGTATAAAGTTGGCACTCCCCAACACATCCATTTCAACACCTCATTACACTTTCATTAGGATGAAGTCCAACACCTTTCATTCATGTTAAGTGTTTTTCATTACTTGAGAGAAATGCTTTTGTATTAGCATAATTAATACAAGTAAATTTATAATATAACAGTAGGCACACAAGGAAATCAATAAGCACAGACTATTAGAAAGATGACTGAAACTGAAAATGCAAAACTATAAGGAGGGAAACAAAAGTTATGAAGAACGAGGTTCCCCTTAAACTAATTCTAAGTCCTCCTTAGTCAAATATAGGACAAAGCGTTGTATGGTTGTTGCTGCAAATCTCCCGAGGAAAGGGCACTGGTCTAGTTCTTGTTTGCATCATCTCTAAAACTATATTGGTGAAAAAAAGTGAAACATTTTATTCATTTACCTTTGTTATGACTTCAAATGTCTCCTTTCATGGTAGGCTTTCAATGATGGCTTCATTTGTCTCCTTTCCAATCAATGATTGTGCCCGCTACTTCTTCAACTCACCACAAGTTCACAATATGATGATGGAGCTATTCAACAACTTCACTAGTTCAAAAAGAGTATGTGTTGATTTCGTCACATTTTAGAACGAGGGCTTGGGTTTGAGACTAAGTATGGTTGCAAATGGGAAATCAAGATTTGGATTCTTAGATTTGATATTTGGACTCAATGTAAGGGTTTCTCTTGTAGATGTTTCACATTTGGAAGCACAACGAGACATATTGAAGATTTTGGGAACCAAAATGTGTTGTCACGATTTGGGTTTAATTTTTTTAATTAATTTACCCATGGATTAAAATCTTTTACCATGGTTTTTATTTTCCCACCATCCTTTATCAATAGGTAAATGTTTTTTATCCACATACTTTTTGAGCTTCTCTTTCCACTTATCAATAACAATATTTCCAAGAAAATTATCCATGGTAATTTACCCATTACAAAAAAAAATATAGGTAATTATTTGTGGGTAATTGGGTTTTTTTCTTGTAGTGATAGACTTCAAAGAAAGTAGCCGTTGTGAATCCATTTCTTCTCATTGAATGATTTCAGTTCTTCTAAATGTCCTTTTACGTTTGATGAGCTTACTTGAGTAGGATACATTAAATGTATTTCGTAAATGTTATTTTCTTCTTTAATGTAATGTTCCTAATAGCTGGATGTATTTATCTCTCCTTGAGTATTGTGTATGATCTTGATTTGTCTAAATTGTTGTACCATTCAAAGTAAACAGCTTAGTTCAACAAATTGTTGAAGAAAAGCAACAATTTGACATGTGACATGTCAAACATTAAAACAAGAAGGTACAATTTTATATCATTTGTCAGACGAAACATTATGATTTATTATCGATTTAAAGCATCATCTTTGGAATGAAGCATGATCATGTTTTTACACTAAGTTTCTTTTAGCACTTAATCAAAATTACGTTATAATATTTTTTCTTTAGGCAACAAGAAAATAGTGTGGCCTAAAGTCAAAAAACTGTGAGATAAACTTTATGACACCATTTAGTTATGAAAACTATTGTCTTAAATTGTTTTTTGCCAATGTTTACGTCACACTTTTTTCAATGTTACATTTTCTTTAGATCACTATTTTTTAATACTATAAAAAAATATTTACCTACAACAACAATTCATATATTATTATTATCTTTATTATTAACAATTTATTGCTATTATTTTTTTTTATTATTATCAATAATATTAACACAAACTATTGTAAGAGGGAATCAAACCCAGGTTATATAAATATATACAAAACATATAACCGTTGCACTATTATGACTATTCTTACTATGACTATTATTGTTATGACTAATATTATTATTAATAGTAATAATATTATAATAAGATTAATAATAATATAAATAATAATACTAATATAAGAGTAATACTAATAATAATATGAATAATATTAACAGTAACAATAATATAAATAATAGTAATAATAATAATAAACTTTAAATGTTTTAAATATTTGAATTATAAAAGGATAGGTTTATGTCAATTTTTTTTGTTTGTTGGTTATTCATAATTATAAGATACATTAAAAAATCATATTTTAAATTATCTACGTTTTATAACTCAAACTCTATAAATTATTCACGTCTTATGACTCAAATTCTCACACTTTTTTAATGTAGTTTATTCTTTTTTTAAAGTCTATGTCTCAAAACTGTGGCTTAAACATTCATGACCCGAATATGTGGCATGAAGTAGTTCATAAGCAACATTTGTAAAAGTGTGATATTTTCCACCTTTAGGCCTCATTTATTTGTCTATGGCCAACTCAAAAAGTCATTATATAAATTATCCATGCTTTATTGCTTATATTCTATAAGTTTAGACCATATTTTAATTATTTTGGGTCACATTTTTTTATTATGCTCTATTCTTCTTTTAAAAGCCACACCACAAAACTGTGACTTAAACATCCACTTTCCAAAAACTACAGCCTCTTATGGTTCATAAGTCACATTTGTAAAATTGTAGCCTTTTCTATCATCAGGCCACACGTTTTTATATGTGGTCAACTTTAGTGTTGCCTAAAGTAATAAAGGGTATAGTGTTATAGGGTGTTGAACTTTTTTTCTACCATATGCATACAAAGTTTTTGCCAAAATTAAGATTCAAAATGTGTCTAAATCGATTAATTTTTCGTTTAAGGACAAAGAAAGGTGATGCGGAAGCTCTTACATAATTTGGAATGAAGGTGAAAATTTGTGAAAATTGGCTTTAAATACGATTGTCGGGTAAAGAACATATAAGACCATTCATTAGGAGAGGGTATTATAGTATTAAATTCGAGCAAACCGTATGATGCATGTATTAATTGTTTAGACTTAACTATCTTAATGGTTTTCTATTATTTTGTTTCTTAGGTTTTATATATAGAGAACTATGTATATAGATGATACATTATATCTTATGATAATTCTTTATATATAAAATCTCTTAAGAGATAAAAGTGTTATTTTTCAATCTTATCTATATGTTTCTTGTTTGTTATTATCGTGAATCTAAAAGATATAATATAATGTACAAGTATTATAGTTATGGATTTTCTTATTTTTTTTTTTTAAAGTTTATATAAAAAAAGTTCATTGAGAAAAATTATTAAAGGTAAGCTTAATTTAAAATGCACCCTTGTGTAAAAGCATTAACTTTTTTCCTTGATTCGTTTTTATCGTAATGTATTTTTGACTAATTTCAAAATTTTGTTTTCTTTTTATCTTTATGTTTAATGTATCATTATAAGAAAAAAACTATTTACACATCAATTTTTAGTTGTCAAATAAAATCAAATAATAAAGTACTTAATAAAAAATAAAAAAAAATAGTTTAAATACATAATAGAACAAATACTTTTAATAAAATTCAATTATGAATTACTTAAAAGTTAATTAAACGTTAAAAAATGTAATTTTGTTGATAAAAGAAATATCATAAAAAAATAATATATAATATCTCAACAAATATAAAAAAATACAAAATATAATGCTTGAAAAGTGACAATTGTGTGATCTTTTCTCTATTTATTGGTTTTTATTTTTTTGGTAATGTGTTCTGAATTTAAGAATTTCCGTAAAGGATAAATTTTGTTTCAGTCTATCATTCTAAATTAGGAGCTCCAATTTCGTAATTGCTTGACAAATTATCATATGTTTACTAGTATCTAAGTATTGCATCACCCTATTAGTACGTAATATTGCATACATTGGATTATAATATAGTAATATTGTAATACATATCTGACCTACAATACAGTTAAGAATCTCTATTATCAATTGCTCTTTTAGAAAAGACCTTATTCTCATATCTTCCCATCTTGATCTTTTACTTGCAATGTTCGATTTTTAGATCTTTTGTGATCTTTTTTCTTATTTTATTCATGCAACAATATGAATAGGATAGAATGGTTTTCATCACACTTTAGCAATCTAAAGGTTTTGCCTCGTACATTCTTTGTACGTTATGGTCAACAGTCACAATTGAAGGACAAAGAATTATAATAGTTTAAGTTATTGAATAACCCTAAAACTTATAAAATAGAAAGAGATTCATCGCCGTAATGTATAATTTGCGATAATCCCCCAGAAAATGGTTGGTTTGTGTTGATCAAGCTGTCAAAAATGTGTAGAAAAAGAATCTTACGGAGGTTAGTGGGTTCACTATCCAAGATGTCACGATCTGTGCCATGTGACTGATTGACAGATTTTCTAGATTGTGATTTTGGGTTGGGTTAATGGTATTAGATTTTCATTCTCAAAGAGAATCCAACATTATAATGGCAATGAAAACACTCAAGAACTAGATTCTCAAAATAAAATAAAAAACAAAAGTGTCATTGTTTGAGATAGCCATCTTCTACCACTTTGTATTTTTCGTTTTCCTATTCATTCCTTGAATTGATAAACTGCAAAACCCTTTCACCCACATGATAAAACTACCAAAATTTCTTTTGTTAGGAATATTCCAACAAATTATATGTAGGAAATGATCGTTGGAGTATTGGAGGTAAAGAAAGGACATCATAACGTGAGGGACTTCTTCAAGGTGATTCCAGCAACAGCGGTTCCTTTCAAGCAAAAATAGCCGATAAATTTTCATAAATAGCTCACGAGGCATTCCAATAATGCCTGACCTTTTTGTTCCTTTCAAACAACTTTATGAATTTAGTTAATAATATTTTCCATTCTAAGATCATAGGTAAGATCTTTGCAATTTCTATAATACGATAATCGATAGGTTAGGGTTGGATTTACATTCCTTTTTCCACGTTTTGGAATTAATATACATGAAAAGATCATCAAACAATCTAACCAAATTTAAATTATAGAGCTACCACTTCGTTAACCAAACTCGAATTAATAAAATATTGAATTAAATTTTGTGCCAACCTTTATTTATTAGAATATTTTAAGGGGTAAATATGTTTTCAAAGTTTTTCAACAACATTTAACTCTTTTCATGACTTTTAGCATACGACTGTATGTAACATGATTAATGGAGGTTATATCTGATTGTCTGGACTATTATAGAAGAATGTTTCTATCTCATCCAGTTATGGGGGATATGTTTTATAAGTTAGGAGTGTTTAGTTTAAATAGAACTTTGACGGATTTTCTTTGAAGAAGATGAGATCTCAATTGGTAAAATAGTTTTGCAGTTGCTAAGGTTAAGCAAAGAAGCTAACCTCACAACGAAGGTGTTTCTTTATTTATCAATACAAGGAATGTCTCTTGTGAGAAACTTGAAAGAAAGAGAGACTCATAGGGTGACTCTTAAGCAAGTAAAGATGTAAATTCGACATCAATTCACTATTCATTAAAAGGTGAAATACAAGGAGTTAATGTTCCAATTTATACGGTTCAAGACTAAAAGATTGAAGTGAATGGAGTGAAGTTCAAATTTGAATTTGTCAATATGTTCCTCCATTCACGACGCAAAAGAAGATATAGTGCACATGAATCACACTTTGCATATGTTCTCACATTTAACATATTATAAATATGATTCATGCAAACCCTAGCACATTTAAAAACCTCTTAGGGTTTTAATTTAGGCTTAAGTGAGTCTAATTAAAACACTAGTATAACCCTAACAAATATGTACAAGCCCATTTAAGATAACCCTTACAAGGCTAAATGTTCTAATCTACTTGACCCAAACACAAACCCTAATATTCTAAACTACTAGGCTTAATTATAAGCCCAATTATTCTTAATTTTTACAATTTATATTATACCAGAGACTATTCATATTAAGAGTAGTTTGGCCCCACTAACTTTGGCAAAGGCTCACTATTCTTGTATCTTCTTAGTCATAGTTCTAATTGTTGGTCCCTTAAGTATAGGTCTTTGATCAAGCTTTGAGTTTACTATAACATCTACTGAAACTAAAGCATTTTATGTTCATACCAAGAGAGTGGAAAGCATTGTCTACATGTTACTGTTATGTGATTTGTAGAGTTAGTTATGTTAGTTTGGCCTATAAATAGAATTCTTATAAACGTAATAAATAGAGAGAGTTTAATTAACTAAACACATGATTTGAGTGAGAGTTTACTATGAGAAAAAAAAGCTAGAGTGAGAGGAAGACAACTTGTTCATGTTGAATTTTGTCATCGAATCAAGTTTTCATTAATACTTCAATTAAACCAAATTATCTTTTGTATATTATCTTCTACTTTCCTTCCTTCTTCCTTCTATTATACTTCTATTATCATTCTTGTGTTGTTTGTGTGGTAGACGATTCTACTTAGTGATCTTGTACGATATTCTGCAGCATATTTTAGGTCTTATAAATATATTTAACAAATTTTTCTTGTTAGTTTAGTCTATATAATATGTAAAAGAAATTGTGTATGCTCATTATGAATTAGACATAAATATGATGTGATGAATGACTTAAAGTATGGATAACGAGGGGCTTCGCATTTAACAAATGTAATGGTTTAACATGTAAACTATCCTGAATAATGAGAATCAAAATTTGAGTGAAAAAAGTGAGGGATTTCTAATTGATTAAAAAGTTGGGGAAAAGGAGAACAAATGTGGAAGCTTCAATGAGGGTGAGACAATGAAGAAACTTGACAAAGGAAACAAAACATTATTTAACATACACTAGTAGAAAAATGACTTTCTATATCGGTTTTGGAAGACATTCTATGTTGATTTTCGAACCGACGTAAATGTAGGCGACGTAGAAAGTCTTTGAGATATAACATCGGTTATACAACCGACGTAATATGTACTCCTACTATGTTAGTTAAAAATAGAAACTGACATAATATACGCAACTAAAATAACTAAATTACAGCATAAGAGGTGAATACTACATCGGTTGTAGCTTACAACCGACGTAAAAAGTCTTTTTTTTTTTTAAAAAATTAATGGATTGATAAATCTCTAATCGATACAAGAAAACACCACAAAAAATTTTAGAATTTTCTAGCAAGTATAGATATGTTAAATCAAAGACTACAATCTAAAAAAATGGGTAAAAAATAACAAAAATAAATAAAAATGAAACCCTAAACAATGGAATTTTAGAATTTCCAGAGGCCCAACCACCAAAGGCGGTTGGCCAGGGGCTTCTTTACCCCATTTCGAACAATTTTTATTTTTGGAGCTTCTCAATCCGAGCTCTCTATCAAAAGTTATGACCATTTGAATTCTTTCGTCCTAAAATTTTTGAAACCCGAAATCTATGATACAAATAATACAACAATATTTCAAAGATAAGAAAACATACCTCTTATAGACAGAAAGAGCGAAACTAGTAAACACAAATGGACCCAAACGAAATCTACCAAAACCACTAAATTAAAAAATGGAGTGAATGAAACTACAAAGACAATGAGAGCAAAAAAAAAAATGGGGGAGAACAACACGCGACGTACCAGTGAGAGTGAAACCGCAAAGTGAAACCAATGGCAGCCAAAAATGGGGGAGCTCCCAACCGACGTAGTATCTCTACCGCCATTTCAAAATTTTCAAATTTTGAATTTTTATTTTTTCAATCTTTTTATACATCATTTGTTTGTGGAACCGACGTAAAATATGATATATTACGTCGAATTTATGTGAACCAACGTAATATCTTTTCAAATATTTACAAAAATATCACCGCATTTTTGTTTTTGTCGGTTCCTTTTTAACCGACATTATATCCTGTCATAGAATGTGCTTCTGGCATGCTTCATAATCCTCTAACGATGTTTTTCTTTAAAAGCTTTGAAATACATTTTAAGTTTAAATGCCTTAAGCTTTTATGCCATTGTTATCTTTCACCTTCTTTGGAAAGCTGGAAAGTGAACTTCTGCTTAATTAGATCCATCATGTCAATCTCATAGAGTGTTTTGTTATCTAGTAGAGAAGACAATATGACAATTAGACGACGAGAATATACACTTGTCCTTGTTGAAAGATACCACATAGTCATTGTTACACAATCGAATTATGCTTGGTGGGCTATATTTGAGTCCTTCAATATATAAAATATTTTGAATACAAAGAAGGGAAAAGATTCCAACAAAACCACTGCTTGATATCTTACCCTTGCCAACTCCTCTAAAGGTTACCTGCCTCTATCATGTTTTTGAGGTTGATGAATGTAGAATTCACACACATCAAAGAGAATCCACTATCCACAAACTAGCTTAGTCCTCTGCCTATTCTCATAAATCACATTTGCAACAAGAATTATGAGCTCTTTTGATATCTAAATTTTCTTAGGTCCTTTCCTATTAGTTCTAGGAAGTTGTTTCTTATGTCTACATCTAACACTTGCATGTCTAGACTTAGACAAGCACCCTTAGCCTTTTTAGAAAACCTTTTTATTTATGGAACTTGAGAACAAGAGATTTAAAGCTTTTGATCCTTTTGAAAAAGTTTAGAAATTAATGCTTATATTTTCTTCCAAACATTTTATTTTCTCAGCGTCTGAATTATGTGACAATTCCATGCTAGATATCTTTTCACTAGTCGATACATGATCTCTTTTTAGTTTTTCATTTTCAAAAAAGAAAAGCTTCAAACTTTTGTTTTAATTTAAAATATTGCTCAGAGATTAAGTTACAACTAGAGAGAAGATCTTCATAAGAAAGATAATTTCCATCCTCTTTATCAAATGATGAACAAGATGAATCTAATGCTAAAACAAAGGAAGAGTTAAGGTTAGAAAATACCTCTTTCTCTATGTTTGCCATACATAGATTGGCATGTTCTGCTTATGTTTGACTAGCGTTTGCTTTGGCTTCGATTTGACTTAAAGCCCTTTATCACACATAGTTGCAACTTCTTTTCTATCCCTATCTTGAAGATGTACCTCATGCTCTCATGATTTCAAGAAGCTCATCCCATGCTAGCTTTTTCAGGTCTTAGGCCATTGTGATGGTTATTGTCTTTGGCTCCCAAACCTCACGCATGTTGTCCAACAACTTCATGTTCATTTGTGCTTTGGAGAACTTGTGCCCCAAAATTTCAAGCATGTTCAAGAGTATATGCATGTTCCCAAACACGTCAATGACACTTTCACCATCCTTCATGGTGAAAAAATCATACTTATGTATAAGGGTAGCAACTTTTCTTAGTTGAATATCTTCATTGCCCTTATAGTTAATTCTCAAGGAGTCTAGATCTCTTTGATAGTCTTCAACCTGCAAACATTTTTATATTCATTTTTAGACAAAGAACAAATAATAATACACATTGCTTTATTGTTTAACTACATAGTGTTAACTCTTCTTCTTCCCAATCTTCTTTCGGGGATGCGATCTTGATGTCTCCTCTAGTGATGATCTGCCATACCTGATAATTTGTGGACTTTACATACACTTTCGTCTTGCAAGGAAAGTCTTTGTCAAGAAAGGTTAGAGTTCTTGAGAGGGAAGCTCCTTCTATATTCAACTATTGTTTTATTCTTGCTATAGTTGTTGGATCTTTTCTTGTAAAGACCGTGAGATGCTAAACTCTTTAAAGGTTGAGCTCTAATATCAACTGTCAGAACAGGCCAAATACACAAGAAGGAAAGGTTGAATTGTGTTTTTAAAGTTTTTAAAATTTTCAGAATGTATCATCTAATGATGCACAATCAAATGATGGTTTTTTATAACAAATTATCTGTCAAAAACTTTTCTAAAACGTAGTTTATAAAAATCTCCATCTTTTGTTAGTGCAAGACAATAATATGCAATTAACAAGACATAAAGGGAAAGAAAGATCAATGTTTGGAATTTTATATTGGTTCACCTGATAGCGTAAAATACACCAAGTTCTCAATCAACTGATTGAGTTTTACTATGCATACTATCGGTACAAGTTACAAGACGAGTCTTACTTAAACCTCAACCACACCTGGCTAAAATATCCAAGTATTACATGGAACACAACCATTCTTGACTAATAACCCAACTATTTTTTATAACACATACACTCCTAGCAAAACAACCCAGAGTATTATTTGGAACATAGTCATAGAGTATTTTTTAAATAACATCCATTCCTGACTAAACAAATAGGGTTTGCAAAAGGGTGTGATCTAAAAGATCATAGAGTTTTGCTTGTTGTAGAGAGGATCAGTGTCTTTCGAAATATACAGAGGATTAACACTTATATAGGAGCACATAAGGATTTTAGTTTAGATTTCAACAACATTTCAACATTTCGTAATTCATTCTCTTATATCTTCTTTTTGAAAGGATGGCTTTATATGTAGCGTAGAAGAAAGAGTCGTAGCAAATCCTTTTCTAGCCATTGAGAGTTTCAAAATTCATATTCATATGTCTGATCGAGCTAAAATGTAAAGGTACATTAAATGCATTTTATGCAACATTAAATGATAACCTCCTCTTCAAGCAACATCTTATCAGCCCTAAGTCATATAGTTTTTATTCAAATCAAAGTAAAATTACAGATAATATAAGGCAGATAGTTAGACCGAAATTAACATATGTTTGTGTTAGGATGGTTGTTGATGCAAAAGAACTTTTTATCTCATATCCCAATATATCTTGATGTTGACATGTGCTTTAGCGGATCCTCTCGGTAGACTAAAAATGAAAGCATTCATTGTATCACAATATTAACTTGAAGAATATTTTAAACTTAAAATTGTGTATTTATCGTGTGAAGATGTCGCTTAACAAATGAAGCAAAGACTCCAAAGTATTGCATTGTTTGTCAAGTGAAACACTTTCTTACATTATCTATTGTTTATAAAACAGATCATCTTATAAACAAAGCATGTTCATGTTTTATACTTTATTTTGAAAAATACTTAATCAAAAGTAGGATTGTTAGACTTTATTCTAACACATATTTACTCTAAAAAGTTTCAATCTTCTATTGAACAATTTATTATTGTATAGCCAAGAGTGACTTTATATACTGAGTTTGAAAAAATGTTATGTACTCAATGTTAAACTCAAGAGGAGTTTAGCAGAAAACTTGAAAAACTTTTGTGTATTTTGCTTGAAGAGGTCTTATGTACTTTATTAGGAGAGGTTGTGTTCTTAAATAGTTTAATATGACTTTTGTATATTCGTTTATAAACTAAAAAGTGACAAAATAATACTTGTGTTTATTTTAAATATTGGACCCATTGTCATTCTTAGGAAAACTAGGTGTACCCTAGTTTGGATTCTATATTCACACCATTTAATTAATTCCCTTGGATGTTGTATTGTTCAATTCATATGCTGTTATGGAATCATTAATTAAAGACTCATGCAGTCAAAATTTATTACTTAAGGCAAATATGAGATTAAATTTTTTATGCTTCTATGTTCAATTTTTCAATCGTGTATGTACTTCATCAAAGAGTCTTGCTGAAGCAGGGTGGAGGTTGCAGAAGCAATAGGATGACGAGAAGGTAGGCTCATTGTCGTCCGAGGAGCATGAGGGAGGATATAGTTTCTTGAAACAAAGCTCGAGAGTATTTTGTTCTTTCACTTACTACTGGAGACATGAGATGCCGAATAAATAAAAAGCACAAGGGTAAAGAAACAACTGTCCGTTAAGTTTCAGTACTTTCAGTTTAAAATAGTCAGACCTGTATAATGCTATTTGCACACTACTTTTCTATTTTAAATCATAGACCTCTCCCTTCCCCCCTTGCACAATTTGATGTACCATTAGTTTAAAACTATTGCAGTACATAATTTAAATAATCAAACACAAACAATCTTACCATGCTCAAAAACTCGCTATTAGGTAAATGCGAATAATTATTAGACTACCAATGCATTCTAAGTAATTTACACACATTACTTTTGTTTTAAGCTGAAACAACTTTAAGGAAAAGAATGTGCAAAATACATAAATGCATCAAAAGGAAAACGGAGTCCAGGCACCCCTTTCCCTTTTTTTTTCTAAGACAGTTCAGGGATGAATGACATCACTAAATATTTACGAATACACAAGCATGAAGAAACATAGAGGAAATGAAACTTAGAGATTCCCTCTGATGTCACAGCCTGATATTTACAGACACAAACAAGATATAAACATTGTCTTAAAGACAACCAAGAGTTGCTGTTTTCAGCTACTTGAAGCAGGGCCGAAGTACATACAGATGGGGGGATTGATCCTCATAATAGAAAGGACTGCAGATGGAATGGTCCATATTCCATCACCACATATCAATCCAGAAGCAACGGCTCCAGCATAGTCCTCTGCATCCTTTCTATTCAACTTCTCCCATACAAACAATATCACAGTTCCAACAAACATATCAACTGCAAAGTAAGCACCGATGTAGAAAGGAACAGCCATTGCCATTGGGATAGGTATGTACTGTGAGAATTTCTTAGGAGTCACATCCCTTACAAGATTGATAATCAGGGCTGCCGCAAAAAAACCGCCGCACATTTCAAGGCAGTACTTTGGAAGCTCTGAGAATCCCTGAACACCAAGAATGGCCATTTCCCTGAATATAACGGCGTATGGTGCTTTGTAAGGGCCATCAGGTGCGCCAATGTCAAAGGCAGTCCAGAACATCCAGAAAGTGAGAGGAGCGATAATACAACCCAGTGCTGTTCCTATCAATTGGCTCACAAACATGGACTTTGCTGATGAGAAGGTAAGGTAACCGGTCTTGAAATCTTGCATGAGATCAGCAGCAGTTGCGACTATAGACATCATAACAGCACATGCTGCTACACCTGCTATTACACCACCATTTTGGCCGACTGCTGCCGCAATTATGAAAAGACCAATCTTTCCATAAGTGGATGCCAGGCTCCAGTCTGTGAGGCCAGTGCCGTAAGAGTTGCAGAAGGCAAGGGCAGGGGCAAGGATGTAAGAGCACAGAACCAAGTACCATTTGAGAGGAGGGAAAATCATTGGTATTGTTGCTATGGATATTGCAGCCAAGCCCACATATCCAGAGGCAGCGAACCAGGTGGGTATCCTGTCCTTCAAAAATACTTCATCCCTCATCTTTTCTTCTGATTGCAGTTGAGAACTCTCATCACCTGAGAACATGGATATGAAATTAATTAACTTTCATAGATTATATACGCTTAAAGTCAGATCCTGACCAAACCAGGATGGACAAGAGATACAGATCTCAGTTATTGCCCATGGACAGTCATGCTTAATGAGATTATACTACTAAATAATCAAATAACAGATCAATCTATAGAACACTGCTCCGTTTCCAAATAATCAGAAAACAGATGAAGTCATTTTCATATAAATTATTGTGATCGCTAATCTTTAAACTATGGATGGAAAAGAATTTAGTAGAAAGAACTCAAGCTTAACACCAAATGTATACTCTCAATAGCACTAGTTTCAACTGATGACTATGGGAGTAGATAATCAGATGATTTTTCGAAAGTTAATTAACTACATTCAGTTCCGTTGTTTTCCACAACGTAACCAGTTCTATATTATCATATAGCCAAGTTGCCGTACAGATCAAGACTAAATGTCAGCACGAAAGTAATTTATTGGAAAAGTATAACATACTCATGCATGAAAAGTTGACAAAATTTACATGTCTTGCAAGGGAAATGACCAGGCAGATTCCAACATAACTATTAAAAGAAAAAAAAAAAAATCATACTTGTAATAAATTTATAGAAAATATTTTCTTGTGCTCACCATTAACCTCAGTCACAACAGGAAGGCTGGTCTGTTTGGAGCTTGCCCTCCACATCTCCCTAACAGTTATAATTATAATCTTTACAAGGTTATAAATACCATCCCCTAAAATAAGGGCAATAGATATGAAGACCTGCAGAAAACATGATAAGTAAGAAAAAAGCTGTACAACAGAATTATAACAGAATATGGCACTTTTTGAGGCATTAAATCTTGGAAAAACCCAAATAAAATTCAGGCCAGCTCAGTACGTTTCATAGAAAATAAGACAAACTATTTCAATAACAAGTCAAAACAAGTACTATAATTTACTGTACTCAGCAAGATGAAAGTAAAATTTTAGTGTTGATAATGATCAATATTGTTTATTATGTAATGTTATGTTATGGACTATTCTCTTTTGAACTTGAAAGTTAAGATATAAAAAGGTAAATATCATGTATTAAATTTGTATTTTTAATTAATAAATAGTAGGCTGCTCATGCTTGGCACTCAAGTTATGAGTAATCCAGACTTTCGAATGTCAATTTCAAATTTACACTTGCAGTTCAGATGAAACATTAAGGCACTGTTTCCTTTATTAATCTCAGCATAAAGCTTCAGGTAGAAATCACAAGTACTGTTCGCGTAAAGATTCCTTAGAGATGCTGCAAGTATATTTTCTTAGCCATACCTTGTATCCATAAAGACCTTTGAAATCATTGCTACCAAGGTTAGCTGGATACCAGTCCCCAGCATGCTCAGAGATGAAAGGCCACAGAAAGCCCCACGATATAATAGCTCCAAGGAGAACTGAACAATTTACTAGGTGAGGACAGATAAGACCACATCCAACATAGGTTGGACTGAAGTCAAAGTAGAATCTGCATGAAAAGGATGACATGTTAGTATCTGAACAGTTAATTGTATCGTCAGAACCCTACACATTCATTCTGCAGCACAGCAGTTAACAGTTAAGAATAAAGTATTAGTCAAATTATTTGATAACACAATCAGTAAACGTGCCATTCTTGTTTAATTGTATTATTTAAATAAACAGACAATAGAGAGCCTATGCTACCATTAACATTGCACACGTCAGTCATTTAATAATAAAACTCTAACTGGTTCAGGAAAAGAAAAAATCAGAGGGCCACAGCCAATCAATCACAGCAAGAACACAACCAGAACACTACAAATTAAAGGCTAAATTGCAAACCTAGAACACAATTTCATACTTCATTTCTTTTTATCATTCCATTTATTAAACAGTCTATAGACTAAGAATGCAATTATCCTCGGTTATATTAAAAGTATTTTTTACTTCTTAACCTGAAACCACTTTCTCTTTCTCACTCTCTTCTGCGAATTCTACTTAATTATCATGTTCCTATGCAAACCAGGGAGTTAACCAGTCTGAGATAGGATGGGGCACTATCCGAAGAGTGCTTTTGTGCATTAGTGGAACTTTGGATCAGCTACTCTTCCTTAGTCTATCACTACCGCTTGCAATTATTCTCAGGAATTCATGTAGTTCCAGAATTTCAACTCACATGTTAGTAGTGGTATAGCTATGAGTTGAGTTTATCAGAAATAACTAGTTAAAGCTTGTGACATTACCCCGTTAGTTTATTAAGAATGTATTGGAATTCCTAATCATAATTTAGTTTTGGAATCTTCCTAGTACAGGGAAATATTCATCATGAGGGAACGTATCTTTTGTTATTTATCAAGTTCATTGAGTTCTGATTATTAATAACAAGTAAAAAGCGTAGCACTAGCTCATGGATTTTATTAAATCCAAAAAGTTCCTGCCTGTAGGGTGGGTACCTTGAGGCGCAAGTGAAATCATAGAAATGATACAATCATAAAATAAATACAAAAGTAGATTTATAGTTTAATACAGGCCTTTCAAAAAGAATTTACTCAATATCTTCTCTTAATAGCAACATACAGCCTTAGACCCACATACAAAGTTACTCTTGGACTTTTATTGCCTAGTCATTATGTATCATTAAACAGAGTGTACAATGTTGATAGCCAAAAAACAGATGCACCATAATTTAATGAGTGGGAAATTAATTCTGTCAAGTGAAAGACAAAACTAAAATCTCAAGAGTCTTACGTGTTCCTAAATAGTGTCAAACCAAAGCTAGGGAAGTTGTCAAATCCACATGAACCCCCAATACCACTGAAGAACCACTTAAAGCAACTCCAGACGAAACTAATGCTTAAATACTTTCCAAGCTGCCGAACTTGATTCCTGTGCAATTCTCATAGACAATAAATTAATAATATACAAAGCAAAGAAAATAGAAACAAAATAATAATAATAATAATAATAATAATAATAATAATAATAATAATAGGTTAAAAGATGGGTTAAAAGGTTTCAGCAATGCTTAGATTAATAAGCAAAAACATACAGCAATAATGTGTGTGGCCTGTATCAGTGTAAGAAATAAAAATCTCCTGAGTGGTCAAATTAACATAATTTGTAAAGTATACCCTGCAAGTTCTGCTCCAGTTTTTGTATGGAAACTGTTAATAAGCATTGCTGTTGCTGTCCCACTAGGATATGTAAGCTTATAATCCAAGACCATAACCTGAAATTCCATTCACGATACATTAGCAAAAGGAAATAATATATCAAAAGTAAAGAGGTTACAGCTATAGAAAGAATATAAAAACCATAACCAAAATTTGCACTCCTTTTAGTGCCACTCTTACTATATTCACTTTCTCATTATAGATGTACTACTAAATAGACGCCATTTGATTTTGTAGTAAAAGAACAATTTCAAAAGTCAAAGGCCTTAAATTAAATAGCTCCTCTTTAAATAAAATTTTCTAACAACAGCCATCTTTTTATATCTATAAATACTTTATACTCCTCTCAACAGAGAAATTATTCACATCTTTGCCCCAGAATAAATAAATAATTCATATAATTTGCAATGCAACACATATATGACTCTCCAAAGTTTGTCCTTTCAGCCAAAGAAACAAAATGAACGGGATGATGGAAGCATTACTTTTAGTATATGGGAAAATAATTTTGTATAGTTTTGTACTATAGAATGCCAAATACTCAGCAATAAAACCAGAAACATGGAAGTTCACGAAGAAGGTACACTCATCAGTTCAAAAAACCTGCACAACAATTGGTATAATGACTAGCAGCTCAAAGTTTGACCACATTTAATAATTTGACTTTCCAGAGTACAAGAGACAAAAACCATCCTCCTGCTTGTGTTATCCTATCTCTGTTCTTAAAGTATAATTTCCACAAGACAAAAAAGAAAAGGAAGAAGGAAAGAAATAGAGTTCGAGCAAATCCAACACAATAACAACAAACCAAATAGATTTACCTTCCGAAGTGGCACAAGGCTAAAAAGTCCAAGGAAACTGACAACAAACATGAAACCAATCATCCAACCCAATCCTGGGTTTTTAACATCTTCAGCTCTGTTACCAGGGTAGTCAGGGCCTATTAGTTCATATGTTCTCTGATCCATGGCAATCAAGGATGAACCAAATCCCCCTGTCATCAACATCACAGTTTGCACGTAAGAGAAATTTATGGGGAGAAAATCTCACCAGTGTAAGAAGCAACTCTCATGACCACCAGATTGCTTAACTAGAGTTGACAATCGCATCTAACAAACTATGTTTTACCTTGCACAATTAAGAAAATAAACACATTTTAATATTCACTCCTTATTTTTTTTTTCCCTTTCGGTGAGAAAGATTTTATCAATGTTAAAAAGTTTTTCAACAGATTTCCTTCATAAGGCAATAAAATTTGATGGATTTGAACACAAATGAAATCTTGCTAGATTATTATTATTCTTTTTGGTATGCACTACATGTATATTCTATGTGAGTTAACCGTGCTCCAGCTGGAAATTACCACAATGGGTGATAAAACTCTTCCTGCGGACTTATCGCAACTACTGCGAACCCAAAACACTCAAACTCAACACTACTAGTAAAACTCAAAAAATATCCTGGTAATTTATTATTATTCCAAGAAAAATACGATAAAAATTAGAAACATACATTATATATTTTCTAAATGTAGAAGGAAGTTAAGTTCCTACTCCATTATCAATTAACCTTATCTCTTTCACAAAACTCCCATATCTTCTAAGAACATTTACAATGCCAACCCCAAGCTGAAACGAATATTCCAAGCAAAGCACCAAGCTTTTTTCAAAGAGTTGTGCAATTCTAAAGTGAATTCAACGGCAACAAACAACAGGAACATTATTATCAAGGATATAAACTGCAGTTGGGTCGTAGTTTTGAGGCAAACCTTGACCTTGTCCCAGACCAATTTTTAAGCCAGGGCAAGACAATTGAGTGAATGTTTAGATTAAAATTAGGAGAACTCAAAAGTACTTGTACTCTAAAACTAATATCTGTTTCCTTCTTCATCATGTGCATTGACATTAGTTAGTGAACAAGAAATCACAAAACTTCAATCAAAACACAGTCTTCAACCAAAACAAACAAGGGTTAAAGAGAGAGAGAGAGAGAGAGAGAGAGAGATACCACTAAAGGCAAGGCCATAGCAAGCAACCACACACGTCTGAATAACAGTGTTCTCTTGTCTGGTGAAGGGTTTGGTGAAAAATCCCATCTTGGTCAAGAAACCAGTCCAGGTCCTGACAAAGAAGAACCCCAACAAACCAGCAGCGACGTTGAGCGAAGGGATGATTCCAACTGTGAGATTGAGCTTGTGGGTGATGATGCAGAACAAGCTCCCCAACACAGCACTCACCACCAACCCTCTTATCGTAATTTGCTCCTTCCATTCTGGAATCTCCTCACGCAAATACTCCTCCTTCTCCTCGTTCCCACGAGCTTCCACAAGCAGGGGCTCCGAAATATCCACTGACGAGTTCTCTGTGCCCATCGTGCCTGAGAGGAACAAAGACAGGTTCGGGGCTTTGGGGTGGAATCAGAATAACCAGAAAACCAAATATGATATCAGCTTTTGTGGTGAGAGCAATGATTAGATTAGGTTATGGGACTGAAAATGTATCTGAAGATTGATTTTGACAGGGTTTTGATTTTTGTGAACATTTATGAATCGCAACAACTTTGCTTGGGATATTGTTTATGGGCAAGTGACAGCGGGACACGCAACCTGATCGGGTTAATCTTGGGACTCTAACCTAACCTAACAACCTGTCATCACGTTGCTTGGATTTTTTCTGGTTTAACCAACTTGGCTAGCTTCCTTAACGTTTTATCTAAGACTATATATATATATATATATATATATATATATATATATATATATATATATATATATAT
>Ga0209700_102336_pt1 | contig 38715 bp, 47 predicted proteins | sample SiratroredBW_FD_187528 | JGI IMG/M metagenome (GOLD analysis project Ga0209700, IMG submission 187528) | Root nodule microbial communities of legume samples collected from California, USA - Siratro red BW (SPAdes) (version 2) | ecosystem: Host-associated > Plants > Roots > Nodule | place: USA...
CTCCGCGTGCGGAGCTCGCTTGCGAAGCAGTGCCGTGAGCGCCCCGGGGTCGGACTTGGCCTTTCCCTCGAACACGACCCGACCTACCTCGTCGACCACACATACTGACGTTTCTTTCTGCGAGACAATCCAGCCCAACATATTGCTTCATAGCCCCCTCCGATTCGTGAGATTGCGGGAAGGCTTGAAGATAGCGGACCTTTCGTGCCGCGGGCGCCGACCGCAATTACGTCATCGTCTGCAATATTGGCTCTGACGCATTCTTGGTGCAGCTCCGCTTTATTCTGCGCCCGTGACGCCGTGCTCTAGAAGAAAGCAGCGGATCTGATTGATGATCGCGGTCCGCTGCTTGCCCCACCAGGCGGTAGCGCACGTGCTGAAGATCGAGCTGCTCGGTACCAGCAACGCATGCGGGAGAAGGCCGCCGCTAACTCTGTCGAGCAAGCCGCATCCGAGATCTTCGAGTTGCAGAGGTCGTCAAACTCGATTTGCAACTTGACGCCTAAGGAAAAATCGAAGCGTATCGGGCCAAACTTAACCTCATTCAAGTTCGAGGGCTCCTAGCCTGAAGTAATTTCCCTTCATGGTCGGATCATCGACCACATATCGACCTTGGTGCTCGAGATATCGAACAGCGCCAACAGCGGCCGTACGGTCGCTGTTGGCTCATACCGCGAGGCATCCTGTGTGACGGAGCGTGAACGTCAGACAATCCCCATCTTCCAACCAAACAGCAAACGAGACGCCGACGTCAGCCGAGGCGATTCACTTCGTCAACAAGTCATCCCAAAGCGTTGGTGGCTCGGGAGCTCACCAAGGACCATACGGATATCCGTAATATGCAGGCGCATAGCCGCCATACCCGGGCACAGCATAGGCACCGCAATTGTAATATTCCCCGTAACCGGGCTCAGGGCAGCCACGATCATAATACCATGGCGCATACCCACCGTAGTATCCGTAGCCAGGTCCCCACGCGTATGCGGACGAAGCGAGACCACCGATCACGGCTCCCGCGATTAGTCCGCCGGCCAGAGCGGGGCCAAATCCGCCGCGCCAGCCGCCGCCGTGCCAACCCCCTCGTGCGAATCCACCATGGAAACCGGGGCCATGAAAACCACTGCCGCCGAACCCGCCGCGTGCAGAAGCCCCCGTCGGCGCGAGGGCGATGGCTGTACTGGCGGCGAACAAGATAAGAGCTTTTCTGATCATCGAAACCTCCCTGAGTTCAGGGGACACTTCAACGTAAACGCCATGAAAGAACACTTCGATCCAAAAGCCCGTGAACGTGCGTCGCGCGGATTCCCATCGCGATCGGGCTCGTAAGCGCTTTGGGCCCAGCTAACAATTTCATGCAAGGACAGCGATTAAGTCAGCCGCGCTGCACTTTCCGACTCCCTGGCGTTGGTGGCCGACACCTCGCTGTCGGGCGCCCGGGTGGCGCGGGAGCTAGACCGGCTGATCATCGAGCGCGGCAAGCCCAAAATGGTGGTCAGCGACAATGGCACCGAATTGACCAGCAACGCCATCCTGACATGGGCCGATCAGAGCCACGTCGCCTGGCATTACATCGCGCCCGGCAAGCCGACGCAGAATGCCTTCATCGAAAGCTTCAATGGCCGTCTCCGAGACGAATTGTTGAACGAGACGCTGTTCACGTCGCTGGCCCAGGCCCGGGTCGAACTCGGACATTGGCGGGCCGACTACAACGATACGCGACCTCACTCGCAACTCGGATGGAAAACACCATCGGAGTTTGCCTTCACCTGCAACCCGCGACGGGATCTGGCGCTATGCCGATGGCTCCGTACCAGCTCCCGTCGCTACCACCGCCCATTCGGGGGCGCACCGACACCGTGAGATCGTTCGTGATGCCATAGGCAAGCGCAATACCGTAGCTCTCGACTGTTTGCAGGCCATGGACGTCGTTGCCGACATTCGCGAGCAGCGTCGGTTCGCTCAGTTGCTTCAGTCGGAGATAATCGACGAAAGCGGAAAAAGCGAACTGGCCCTCGTCGAGGGTGCCAGCGCCTATTGTTAAGATACCGTCTGCACCACCGATACCGCCGATTCCGGGATGATGCGCGGAAGCGCGCTTATGCCAATGGTAATTGATCCAGCCAGGGCCGCAGCGAACCGGAGGCGGTTAGCTATTTTTGAATCCCCCATCTCCATATTTTCCGCCCTACGTTCCATCTCCACTGTTTTTGGATGTACTACCACTGAGCGAGTTGATTGCGCCGCTTGTTGTGCTCGCTTTCTGAGATGTAGACGCTCAGGTCACCACATGTCATCGAGACGCAACAACGATGAACTCAGGCGATCTAACTTAGATGAACAAAACCCCTTTGACGCGAAAGGAATATCTTGAACGCAGCAGGGAGCAAGCGCTTAGGCTGCTGCGGCTCGGCCGGCCACGCGAGGCGGTGGCTTCAATGATGATGGACATGCGCAAAGGCCCAAACTGCGGAGCGCCTACGGAGATCCATACATTCGGCATCTCCGCCGCTGCGGCTGGCGACACAGCCGCAGTGCGCGCGTACATCGAGGGCTTCATTTAACCCAGACCTGACCTGCGAGATCTAACAGTGCGAGCGCAGCTCGAAAAGATACGGACCGACGCCGCCGAGTGCGCTCTCATTCGAGATCTTGCGACCGAGCCCCGCAAACGGGAGCTATTCAATCGATTGGCCGAGAACCTCACTGGCGGCAGAAATCGAGAAGCAGCTCTTGGCTTCGGAAACGCCCGCGCCTACCGGCATTTGACATCAAGGCGAGTACCTGCCCTATGTTGTGGCAGCAACTGATTTGCGCCCTTAGTGTCGAGAATCGCCCCGGCCTCATGGAGCCCGTTTCCGATAATGCGGAAGCTATTCTTCGATCATATCGACAGCAGCGGCGTCATCATCGATGACGTTGGCGTTGACCTTCCCAGCCTGGTGGAGGTCGCCACGAAGCTCGTTTATCTCTCGGCGAAGAAGCCAAATTGTTCAACGGCCTTAGCCAACCTGGGCGGGTCGCAGTCGTCGTTCGTGTTGAACGCGGACCCATTCTTGAGGTGGGCGCAACGCTCGATGCAAAACCTCTTCCATGATTGCCAATCTACCGACAGCTCCAGTCAATCGGAGAAAGGAAGAGCTTCATGACGATGAGCAAATTGGCGCTGCCGCACTTCGGACAGTCTCGATCCTCGCGACGGAAAGTCCGTTCGGCTCTTTCCTTGCAAGCGCTGCTGCGAGCAGCTTTGGGACGATGGGCCAAATTACTGCCCTGAGGATAGCGGACCAAAAGTTGTCCGTTCCCTAGAGGCCGTCAGCGATGTGACGGCCCGCGTCATGGAGGTCCGGCATTTGGGCCATAGCGGACCAGATTTGCTCATCCCGAGTTCTTCGCAGTTTGACCCGCAGCGGAATTGACTGAAGGCTTCCCTGGATTACGCCTCCCGCAACCCTTCATGCTCGCCGTTGCAACAAAGCGCTTTCTGTACGTTCTTTTTTGAGCAGCATACGTTCAATGCTGCGGGCGGGAGCACCAAGATCGCGAAGGCGCAGTCCCGACTGCTCGCAGGCGGTGCAGGCCTCATTGTTTTGGTGTTTTCGGCGCGCGCTTTTTTGGTTTCGGGCCACCTGGCGCCGCCGCATCGTCCCCATGGCAAGGCCAAGCATCTCTGAACGCCTCGAGAGCGACGGTAATCCCCGGTTCTTTCAGTCGATCCGGATTGTTGTCAATGTATTGAAGAAGGACCTTGGCACTTTCCAAGGCACTGCCTTGCGCGGGGGGGCATGCACGCACCTCAGCTGGCAGATTTGGCGAAAAGAGCATCGCGGTCTCGATCATTCCCTCACATGCTCCGGCGAACCGGGCTTCGTCCTGATCACGAAACGATTTCTGAACAAGTAGCCCACAAGATTTCTGCGCGTCGGTTCCTTTATCGACGACCGTGCCGCTGACCCTCCCAATGAGCAAGAGGACCAGGCCGGCAAGAATGATATGGACCCGCATTAGCGTCCTCCGAATATCGGCGCAGAAACAGCGGCGATCAGTGCACTGATGGCACAAATTTCGATCCCGCGCGTCCTCTGCGCGAAATTTTGATGGGCTACAGACAGATTCTGGAAAGCGTCTATCAACCTGGCGCCCACGCGAGTCGCATTGATCGATTGATGTCAGTGCTCGACCGTTCGAGGCACGCCAACAACTGCCTATCGATGACCTCGCAGGACGAGCGCCGCAGACCGTACATCGGGGCGTTACGACCATTGCCTATGCGAAACGCTTCACACTGGCTAATCGCCCTCAACTGCGCCAAACGACTGGTCGTCGGCACGCGTCGCGATCGCCTCGATCGCGGCCTATGCACATCTTGGACCGTTCGCGGCGGGCCCTCCAACCGATCGACGGTTGTTTGGCCGCCTTGGACGGTCAACATTGCGCCGCACTTTCTCGGATGATGCCGCTCACTGAATCCGTGGGAAATCGAGTGCCTATCGAGATGACTGATCAGAGCTTGACGAGCTCAATACTGAGGGACCTAGCCTCGATCGGGTTCAAGCTGCACCGTTTTTCGTCCCCCGTTCAGCTCTCTGAGTCGGTTTACGTATTCCTCAGGCTTTAGCAGATGAAACGGAGCTTTTAGGCCCATGAAAGTCGCTATGCGGCCGATGAAAGCAGTGCAGTTGGTCGTTGCCGCATTCCATAGCGGCGAAGCCTCCTGCAGGTGCTTGATGTAAGCAAAGACCCTCTTGGCATCTGCCTCACTCAAGTAGACGCGATAGCTGGCCGTCAGATACTGCTCGTCAAGATCACCATAGCTTGCCCCTGTCTCAGAGGGGACAAAGATGATGTGTCCCAAGATGTACGGCACCTCGTCGCCGGCCGGGGCCAGACCTGCGACCTCGACCTGCTTTTCGCTCGTCTTTCCGTACCAGACGAATGCATGACCGTACGTTGATGCCGTGCGGGCACGAAAATCAACGTAGTACGGACCTATGGCAGTCGCTCTTCGAACCGGCTTTGCATCTGATGTGGCCGACGAGGCACTCGGCGTAGCGGCGGCCATGCTGTCCGCATGCTTCGTCGTCGAATTGAGGAGAGCGTCCCGTTGCTGATGGTCGGGACGCGCCGCGAGCGGCTGGGCACTACTGACCCCGGCTTCCAAGCTCACAAAGGCCGCCAGCAAGGCGGCCTTTGCAAGAAGCTCCAGACCCAGATACCTCCGAAGCATTCCCACCATCTTCGAATCCTCTTGGATCCAAGATCCGATGCCACAGATAGTCCGCCTACCCCAAGCGAACGCCGTGGGCGCCCGAATGGATATTCAGATCAACCTTTGGTCACCAACGGGGCCGGAGCCGCGACCGGGTACTTGCCCACGGGACTCTTGCCGACGGGGTATTTGCCGACGGGATATTTGCCAACCGGCGCGGGCGCAGCGGCAACCGGCTGAGGCCGCGGCAGGTCGGCAGCGACTGCTGTTCCCACGAAAGCCAAAGAAGCAATACCAAGGATCGCGACTCTCAACATTGGTCCCCACCATGATTCGAGTAGATTGGAATTCACCTGACACACATAGAAATAACCTGACGCTCGCCACGACGGCAATGAATAGACCGAGGAGTTGGCACTCCACAGCCGTTTTTTTTGCGGTCTGTTGCGAAAAAAGCACGCAAATTGAGGTATTGCGTTCCAGATCGATTTCGTGGTCCCACAAATCGAGCGTGTCGGGACCTACTTCAGAAGATCCGCGGGAAGACACGACCGGTCCGCGCCATATACTCGCGATAGGTGCCGCCAAATGTCTGCAGCATCATTCGCTCTTCTCTTGCGACGCGGCCAAAGAACAAGATCCCGAAGCCGGCCAGGCCCGCGAAACCGGCAATCCAATTAGGCAGCAGCAATGCCTGGGCGATAGCCCACAGCCAAAATGCCGAATACATCGGGTGTCGAACTCTCCGGTAAATCCCGTCCGTCACCAGTTTATGATTCTCCCGCACGTCGAGACTTATCGACCAATTCCGGCCGAGTGCACGGTGAGTCAGGTGAAATACGCCCAATGCGGCAATCGCAAAGAGAGACCCCGGCCAAGCCAACGAGGGATGAAAGCTGTAAGCTGCGAAATGAGGTATTCCTGTCGCTACGTAGACGAGCGGAACAAGTCCAAGTCCCGAAAGGGATATGAGCAGGAGCGCAGTTTCCAGGGGGCCGCGAGCGCTCCACACAACCTTCTCACGGCGGGAACGCCTCGCGTACTTATGACGTATGAGGTACCAGCCAATCGCCATTACAACGAAAATGACTTTTGAAATGGTGGGCGTCATTTGAATTAGACTGCCGCGACCGGGCTGCCTGGCAGTTCGCTTTCCGACAGCGGCGCGCTCGCAATAAGTCCTCCGTCGTCAGCGATCATCGACACGGCGCCATCCGGGGCAAGCGTCTGGGCTTTGGCTGAAACAGGTCCGCATGTGAGCATGAAGTAGTCGTACGATGTTCGCCTGTCATTTCCACTGACGAACTGGCAGTGCAAGCGGAAGAAATTGAAGCGGATGCGTCGATATATGTCGTCGTCAAGCATTCGACTAAGTTTCACGACCCTCACGGTCGCTTCGTTCTCTGTCGACAAGCCCATTTCGGCCATTGGCCGGCTTTTGTAGAAGTTCAACAGGTCGACGAGGGCTTGATAGTCGCCCCAGAAGATCGCGGGCGACTTGGCGACGCGTTCCATCATCGTGCGAAAGCATATTGCCTTCGGGTGCAGGCCGATCTTGAGTATCGATGAACCAACGCTCAAGAACGTAACGGGAGTTTTGTTCCAACCGAGCGCAGGATCCAGTTTCAAGGCGCGATCAAGTAGATCAACCGCAAGTACGGCGCCAAGACTGTGCCCTATGACCAAAATTTCGTCTGCGGCAGAGTTGCTTGCCGCGGCCACGAGCTCGGCGGCCAATCTGTCCAGCCTTTGCTCGATTGCCGAATTGCCGCATCGAATATACTCGCGCGAAAAAATCCAGTCGTCGAACAAGGCGCCCAGGTGCAGCCAGCGCCACGGGCCCGCCAAAACGGCTGCGAACCCGAGGAGACCGCCACCGGTAGCAATGGCAATTGATCCGGTGATCTTGAATGCAAATACGCCGATCAAGAAGGCGGCCGCGACGAGCAGTCCGAACGTGACCAATGGATAGAGAAAGAAAAGTGCGTAGCGCCAGTTCGTCCGCAAGTAACGCCAAAGAGTGCCGGCCCAAACGAAATCCAGAAACGCAAGAATGCCGACGGAAATGCGTGAGCCAGTGCTTCGACGCCCGAAGGCCTCAATTACGTCGTGCCATCGGACCAGACGGTAATCGGTTTCGACGAGCCAGTCGGGGCCGCTCGTCGTGACATTCCACTGTATCTGGTCGGCGGTATCATGCAAACCGTCAACGGCCGCTTTCACTGACCACGTCCGTTGGAACCTGGCAATCTCGCGCACAAAGCGTCGCTGCGCGCTGACATGCGCCGTGATTGGATCATAGCCGCCGATATGGAACACCAGCCGCTTCGCTACAGGCTTTCCGGACTTGGTTTTACACGCGACTATCCGCGGACTCATCGTGTTACTCACTGCCCACGCGTCAATCGACCTGTAATCAAACGAGATGAACGTTTGAGGCCAAGGGTTGTCAAGAGAGAATCAACCAGTTATGGAGGAACATGTGTCGATTTATTTTGCCACGTGTAATCCGAAACGCACGAACAATAGCGTCGATCGGCGCTGCTATGATTATCGGATTGTCCAGTACGGCGCCCTCTCAAGCGCAGGACGAGATATCATCTCGAGAGAGATGTCTTGCGGCAAACTTGGATATCTCGCTGGGCGCGCAATTGCCCCGCACGGCGGCGCGCTTGAGATCTGGTGAGCCGCTAAAGATTGTCGCAATCGGATCATCGTCGACAGTAGGACTCTGGCAGGTTAGGTCCGCGGCCACATATCCTGAGGTGATGCGCCGGGAGCTATCGAGGCTTAGATCGAACGCCAAGATCGACGTCATCAACAGCGGTCGAGTCGGCGACACGATTCCGAACAACATCGCGCGCTTCGAGCGTGATGTTTTCGCCCATGCACCCGATCTCGTTATCTGGCAATTGGGCACCAACGACGTCGCCTGGGGTGGCCGGCCAGACCAAGGCCTCAAGAGGAGCGTTCTTGAAGGGGTAAGGGCACTCAAGGCAGGGTCTTCAGATGTCGTGCTGATGGATCTGCAATATGCGCCGCAGGTGCTTGCTTCCGCCAGCTACTCAACGATGGAGGGCATCATCGCGGATGTCGCGAAGCAGGAACGGGTCGGGCTATTCTCCCGTTTTGCGCTGATGCGAAATTCGATCAGTGCCGGAGTTGCGCAAAGCCAGCTTGTAACGTGGGACGGATTGCACAACACCGCCGATGGTTATGACTGCATTGGGCGAGCCCTTGCCCGATCCATCTCAGCGAGTGCGCGTTGAGAGTCCCTAGCTCAGGCGAATTGAAGGCTGCCCCTTCGCACGAATTTGAGCGCCGGCCGGGACAGCGGCGCCGAGCGTGCAGATGCCCGCGAACGCGACGATCACCGCAATTCTCGCAGCGGTGACAGCAATTCGCGCCGACGCTGTCAGGAGATGCGCTCATGCACCATCAGGCCAGCCAACTTGTTGATCTGTTACTGGTGCTTGTCGCCGCATGGATGGTGCCAGCCACGATTTTTATTATCTACGCCTATTTCGCTGGTCTTAAGAATCCGATCACCGAATCGGTCTTTGGACGTGTGATCATCATTTCTCTGTTCATCATAACCATGTCGATTTGGCTCCCGATCATTGTGGCCGCCATAGCCCTATCGCTGATCGGTCATTTGTGGTCCCGCCTCAGGGTAAAACCACGCAAGTAGCCGGATATTGCTAGAGGCAAATAGGCGGAGTCGAATTGGAGCGGCACCTCAGCAAAAAATAGAAAAGGGAAGCAAAGTAATGCCCGCGTTTCTCTTAGTTCTGACGATAGCTGCAATCAATATTATAACAATCGCCGCGGCTGCAGATTGGCGACCGCAATTTCTCTCATCGTGCCGAAGCGGTTGCGAGCAGCAAGGTGGCTTTTCGACGGACGCTTGCTTGCAAATTTGCAACTGCATGGCCTCAGAGATGGAAGCGAATTTTGGTAGCGAGACTCTCGGCTCCATTGGTACCCCGAGCGCTGAGCAACTGCGTCGGACTAACGAAATCAGAGTGCTCTGCGTCCGTCGAATACTAGGGGGCTAGAGCTAGTAGCTCCAGCACAGTGGTTGCCTATCGGCGAGGGGCGAGCGGTCTACCGGGGCATCGGCAGTTCGCAGATCGAAAATATGAAGAACGCCGCGTGTGATCGCTACCTCACCGACAAACGATCGACAGCTTCCGGTTCTGGCCCGTGACTGACCTTATCTCAGAGCGCCGCGACGGCCGCTTCCGGGAGGTGAGCCGACCAAGGTCTTGCAAGCTGCCGAGGGCTGCCTTTGATCCAAAACGGAAGTCGGCTGGCCAGGGTTTCTCAAGCGCGCGCCCGCCACAGCGTAACCGCAAGCAGTATATAGGCAGCACAAGTCCACAGCGACTGCCAGTTGTCCGGCCCTTCGCTAAGCCCCGTATAGATGGCTGCGACCAACAACACGCCGGCAAATATCGATTCGGCCATGGGGCGGATTCCCTTCTTGGGGCGATTGAGCTGCGTCATAGTCGCGAAAGGGATCGCCGCCATAGTGAGGGCCGCAAAAGGAAAATCCTTTTCACGCGGGTCAAACATAAAGCCCACCGCAGTCTCCGTGCCGATCACGATGGTTACGATCAAGATCAATCCGTGCACGATCGCCAGCCCCGACGGGGTCCGGTAGTCCTTTGGACCCAGCAATTCCAGAAATGTGGGCAGTGCGCGCCCGGACATCAGGGCGTTGGCGCCGAACACCGGCGAAGCAGTTGCCGCCACCAGAAGTGCGCCCCACAGAAGCCAGCCGCCCGCGTCGTAACTTTCATAGAACATCTTTTGAGCGGCCACTCCAAACAGGATTCCGGCGGTGCTTGCCGATATTCCGACCGCAAACCATGGGACGAGCCCGGGCTGCGAGGGCTTCCGGCGCGAGGTCAGCCATGCCGCGCCGAACACCAGGATCGCCAGCGCCATTCCGCTACTCATTTGCAGTTTCCAGAGCGGATAGTTGCTGACGGGGATGCCGGGCGGATATTTCAGCGTGCGCTGCGCGGAATCGAATAAGCCCCACGATCCACCGACCGTGCCCTCGAACTCATGCTTCCACAGTTCATCATAGGCCTCGAACAGGTTGACGCGGAAATTCTCGCGCCGGGCAAGATCGAGGATCTCCGAGATCACCCGCGCCTGATTGGTGCGCGACGGTTGCGCCGACTCGCGCATCCGTCCTTCGCTCGGCCAACCTGTTTCTCCGATCAGGATTTCCTTGCCAGGAAACGCCGATGCCACCTGCTTTCGGACGGCGTCGACGTGAGCGGCGGCAGATTTCGCTGGCACCGGGACATTTTCCCAATATGGCAGGATATGAACGGTGACGAAATCGACGGCATTATTGAGTTCCCGGTAGCGCAGCCAGTATTCCCAGACGTCGGAATAGGTGACGGGGACCGGCACCTGTGCTTTGACCGAGCGGATTAAGGCAGCAAGGTCGGAAGATGTCATCTTCCGGTGCAGCAAAACCTCGTTGCCGACTACGAGTGCGGTGATGGTTTCCGGATATTGCTGGGCGAGGCGCATGCCCGTTGATATCTGCGTCGCGTTCTTCTGTCGGTCCCTATCGAGCCAAATTCCCTGAATGACTTTCAGCCCTACCTTGGACGCAAGTTCGGGGATCTGATCGAGACCAAGATCAGTCGCATAGGTACGGATGCAGTCGGTTATTTTGGCAAGCTCGGCGAGATCTTCCGCGATCTGATCACGTGGCACCGGTGTCAGCGACTCTGACGTTTGATTGTTGCGGAAAGGCGCATAGGATATGCATTGTAATTTGACATTCGGATCGATCGGTGCGTGCGCCAAGTTGATCGGTATGGCCAGCCACCACCACACCGCGGCGATCGCACCCAGGGATATGACGAGAAGTGCCAGAGAGCGAGGCGGCACTTTGTTTGCGGCCGGCCGACAGAGACTGCCGCGTGGCTTACGACTACCAGAGAGTTTGTTGCTTGAGTGGCTTTCCATCGGCTCTCGCCCTTGGCGTCTCCGCCACGCCCTTTTGCGTTTGCATCTTCAATCGACTTTTTCAAATCAAGCAGCATGTTCTTGACCCAGTCCATTGACGTTTCGAGCGCCGTGAAGCGCCCGTTTGAATACCAGGCCATTGCGATCAGCGCGCCCAGGATGAAAACGAAGTCCTCCCAGCCGATGTGAATGATTATCCCTTACATATGGAAGCGAGCAAGAGCTCGTCTCTGAGGCCATCGATTTCATCCATCGCTATACCGATCTCAGCCCGACGTTCGAGCAGGTTGCGGGTCATTACGTGCTGCTGAGCTGGGACTATGACGCTTTCAATGACTTGCCGTAGCTTCGACTTCATGGCGATTTCGGGACAGCGAAGACGCGATCGCTCCTCACAATTGGTTCGCTCTGCTATAAGCCATCCTTCGCAAGCGGTGCCTCGACCGTCTCGCCAATCTTCCACACGCTCGATGCCTTCCGCGGAACGCTGATGTTCGATGAGGCCGATTTCCGCTTTAGCGACGAGCGATCCGAGATTATCAAGATCCTTAACAACGGCAACGTCCGCGGGATGCCGGTTCTGCGCACGGTCATGAACCGCCAACGGGAGTTCAACTCGCAGGCATTCCACGTCTTTGGACCAAAGATCGTCGCGACCCGAGGCCGCTATAAGGATAGAGCGCTCGAGAGTCGCTTCATCACCGAAGAGACAGGCGCGCGACCACTGCGAAACGATGTTCCGATAAACCTCCCGCGCGGCAACGGTGCGGAGGGAGATTTCCCAGCCCAGCATCTCCGATTAAGAAGCGCCTGCCAGCGGCCTGTCTATCTGCTCCGTCCTCTGCTCCAAGGAAACTCTCAATGGACATCAGCAGGACGCTTGACGGCGTCCTCTCCGGCTTGCACGCAAAGGAGAAGTCGCAGTCGTTGCACATTTGCAACCCCACTGCCGTTCGAGGTAGTAAGCTGGTCGACCGGAATGAGCAAAACATATTTCGTTTTTACTTCGATAAAATCAGCGGGGACGAAAAATGTTTGACGTTTATCGCAATGGGAAGCGTGACTTGCTCGTTCTAAGCGCAGGCTCCAAGATACCCGGGGCTTGTTCTACAAATAGATGGCGCAAGAGCAGAAAAAGAATTCTCAAAGTAAGCGAAGAGATTAGGTCAACCGTTCAGCGGCAAGGATACTACGTGCGTAGCTTGCGGGTCACGAAAAAGGAGTGATTCTTGGTTTTTGCAATCCGGCATCACTACCACCCAGCCGCTATGCTCTCGGGGTCGACGGCTACTTGCCCAACTTGCAGCCGGCGCCCAGCCATTAACGCCGCGCCATCGTCGTCAAGCTCATTCGACTTGAGCTTGTCGCCTTGAAGCAGTTGCCAACGAATGAAGCGGTTCGGTCCCCACGGATGGACCGAAACCAACGTTTCGTTAAGCACATTGATTGGAACATTGCGTCCGTCAACCAGCCCTATTCGCGTCAGTCCAAGTTCTTCTGCGATACTTGGCTATAATCCGGAGGAGATGATTGGGCGCAGTGGCGCCGAATTCATCTTACCCGAGGACCTCGATGGGACCCGGCGTGAAATGAGATTGGGTCGTAGCGGTCAGCATAAGCGTAATTTTGAGACCAGATACATTCATAAGAATGGTCATGTAGTGCCCTTGGTGTGGTCAGGCGTGTGGCGTGAACCAGAGCAAAGGTATTTCTTTTTTGGCCGAGACATGACCGAGCGGAAAGCCGCTGAAGAACAACTGCGGCGGCTGGCACTCTACGATCAACTGACTGGCCTTCCCAATCGGACGAGCCTACGGCAAGAGTTCAGAGAGCTATTTGAGGATTCAGCAGGCGCGCCATTCCGATCCATGTTCGTGGCGATGCTCGACTTGGATGGTTTCAAGGACGTGAACGACACGCTCGGTCACTCTGTAGGTGACCGACTTTTGCAGAAAGTCGCTCGGAGGCTCGAAGCCGCGTCGGCCGAGATACGGGTGTATCGGTTGGGCGGAGACGAATTTGTCCTCGTTCACAGGGATTGCGGGAATCCGCTCGTAGCTACCGAACTCGTAGGCTCCATTTTGAAGCGCCTGGCCGATCCCTTTGAAGTGGAGGATCACCAGCTGTTTATCGCGGCCAGCGCCGGCATTGCGATTAGCCCGATACATGGATCGAACGGCGATGACCTGCTTGCGAACGCCGACTTAGCGCTTTACGACGCCAAGGCTAGCGGGAGCCAGACGTATCGGCTGTATGAAAACTCATTGCGCGCGCGGGCAAACCGTCAGCTCGATAGCGAACTCCGGCGAGCATGCGCAAACCAAGAGTTCATTCTCTATTATCAGCCTCAGATTCGATCAAGCGACGGCGCCGTCATCGGGGCCGAGGCTCTTCTTCGGTGGAATCATCCGGAAAGAGGTGTGCTGGCGCCGAGGGTGTTTATTGACGCGCTTAGCGAAAGTGCGTTCGCCGTGGAAGCCGGTCGATGGATCTTGATGGAGGCCTGCAGGGCGGCGGCGGCGTGGCGAGGCATGGGGATTCCAACTATTCGAATTGGTGTAAATCTGTTCCCTGCGCAGTTGGCACGCTCTTGAAAGACGTGGAACACGCCTTGTTCGAAACTGGTCTACCTCCCGAGCTGGAGATCACCGAAAATATCGCGCTCGGCCATGAAGACGCAACTCTAGCTCCTTTGAAAGCCCTACGATCAAGAGGCGTCGGCATTGCATTCGATGACTTTGGAACGGGGTATGCATCTCTTAGCTATTTGACGAGGTATCCACTAACACGAATCAAAATCGATCGCAGTTTTGTACAGAAGATCGACTCGCATTCGGCGCCGGAGGATATCGGCGCCTGCATGTTCTGCTCAGGCGGGAGGGCTATCTGGTCAACCACAAGAAACTGTTCCGGCTCTACCGGGAAGAGAGGCTCGCGGTCCGTCGCCGTGGTGGCCGCAAGCGGGCGCTCGGGACCAGGGCGCCGATGGTGGTGCCGATAGCGCCGAATGACCGCTGGTCCCTCGACTTCGTCTCGGACCAGCTCACCGATGGCCGCCGCTTCCGCATCCTGACCGTGGTCGACGAGTGCACGCGCGAATGCCTGGCGTTGGTGGCCGACACCTCGCTGTCGGGCGCCCGGGTGGCGCGGGAGCTAGACCGGCTGATCATCGAGCGCGGCAAGCCCAAAATGGTGGTCAGCGACAATGGCACCGAATTGACCAGCAACGCCATCCTGACATGGGCCGATCAGAGCCACGTCGCCTGGCATTACATCGCGCCCGGCAAGCCGACGCAGAATGCCTTCATCGAAAGCTTCAATGGCCGTCTCCGAGACGAATTGTTGAACGAGACGCTGTTCACGTCGCTGGCCCAGGCCCGGGTCGAACTCGGACATTGGCGGGCCGACTACAACGATACGCGACCTCACTCGCAACTCGGATGGAAAACACCATCGGAGTTTGCCTTCACCTGCAACCCGCGACGGGATCTGGCGCTATGCCGATGGCTCCGTACCAGCTCCCGTCGCTACCACCGCCCATTCGGGTAAATCCAACAGCCGGCGCGAACTCAGAACTGGATAAAACTTGGGGGCAAGGTCACTCGGCACGAACCAGGGCAGCTGTCGCGCGAGTAAAGGGCAGAATGGGACTACCAGCCCGAGAGAGGCGCGCGTGAATGCCGCGATACCAGGCCTATAGCTTTGCCGAACTGAGCGAACTTTCGGAACGAAACCGACACGAAAGACAAGCGAAAGGAGTGCGCTGTGACTTCGGTATAGGGGACCTTCCTCTTTTTAATACCGCCGTCATTTATAGGTTGTACTTTCCTACCTCCGTTGCATATTTTTCCCGTTATCGACCGCCTATTGCATTCAACAATTATGGTTTCCAGTAATGAGTAATCGAGGTCGGGTTTACAATTATTCGGCTATTCTGGGCGAGCGTGTCGAGAAACTGGTCGCACAATTTCGAGAATTGCAGACCCTCCGGCGCCGCCTACGAGCCGCTCAGGCGAGAACGATTGCGAGGACAAGCCGCATCCCCAAAGCCGGTCGTAGAAGGAGAGCGCTTCGGCGGAGGTAGCTGTTGCGCGCTCGTAGAGCCGTTCAGTGCGACGATCGAACTTGCCACTTCCGCTTTCTAGGAAGCTCGCGCCAGATCGCTCTACAGACACTTCATCGACCAGTACCCGCGCAGCACCGAAGCATTGGAGCAACAGTCTCACAGCTCTTTGGAACGGTGCACGATTGTTAATTTGCGTCGCGTGCGCGATTCAGGCTTGCTCTCTGTAAAGCAGACATAGTGTGGGGGATGAGAATGATTGTGCGCGCGGGGATGCTTGCTGCCTTGTTGCTAATCCCGGTGGTGTCCGAAGCCTTCGCGTCACCACAGGCCTACAGGGCGCATCTCGTGCAGCGAGGTCAGATACTACGTGGCGAAATATTCGGCACCAGTGGCCGAGATGTATGCCCGTAATCACGGCGCTACCGGCGCACAGATCGAACGGGTGCGACGTTGCTTAGCCCCAAACGAGACTGCAGAAACGGAGCGACCACGCGCTTACACCGATTGAACTGATAGATCGCCACCCCGCTCCGCCTCAATGGAGCAAAACTACTCGCCGTCTGCGCGAAAGCGACGACTCGGACCCTGAGGCTGCTTTAAGCGCTTAATGGACGTCTCGGTCTAACTCTCGCAACAGTCGATGAAGGAAGTCGCTGGCGTGGTTATATTGTGCGCCGCCGTCCAGGATCTGATGAGCGAGTGGTGACATTATGTTGCCAACAGCCTCAGGGCTAATCAGCTCGGTCCGTGATGACCACAACTCCAACAGCCCGTCGGGGATGTGTTCGCTCGATCCAAATAGTTTGAGGAGCCGACCTTCGGCGACACCGTTATGATCATGGTGGGCCTTGGCCGCATAAAAGGCGAACAACCCACGAAAGGCCTCACGGGAAACGGAAGGCTTAGCCATCGCAATGTCCCCCACAGAATGTTTCAAATGAATTTGCGAAATCTGGAACTGAACGGAGGCTATTCCCTCGAAATCCTCACACGAAGAAGATTCTACAGCAGACCGGGAAAAAGCGGCAAGCCCTTTATCCGTGTTAGATGGGGCTCGCTGCCCGTGGCACGTGACGTGTCGCAACCCGGCTTTGTTCATTTTTCATAAAGTGGCGTGTAGCCGAACGACCTGCCGCTCAGGTCGCTGAGACTATGGGCCCGAAACCGGGCCCGCTCTTCAAAAGCGTCCGACAAGTCAGAGAGCGCAGCATGGGTGAAGACCTGTCCGCCCGGAGATTGGATCAGCGCTTCGACTGTTCTCCGCGCGGCAGTTCTTTTTGCACTGCAATGGTGAGCACGCCCGACGACCTGCTGTCGCCTTAGATCGGCAGGAGCGCAAGACACGTATCCCGGCACCAGCATGGTTGGAAGGCCGTCCGCGGGGTCGTTCGAAGTGATCCAGCGCACTGATGTGCTGCGTCGCAGTTTTCGAGGCGCGACCGCCTCCCGGCAAGTTCATGATCCCGAAGTCTGGAAGCCCTTTCGCATTACTGGGAGATCAGTTTGGCTGCCGCACGGGATGCTCTAACGGATCGCCCGTTGGACGAGGCTTTAATGCTTGCCTACGACGCGGCGCTGTCCATCTATTTTTCCGGTAAAGGAAGCGCGCGCGGATGCTTTGTGATTGGGACTGCGGTGGTCGAAGCCACCGAAGATCCCGCGATCCGAAGCAACATCGCGAAGGGACTTCATATGATCGATGTCTATTTCGAAGCTCGGTTCCAGTCCGCACAAGAGAAAGGTGAGCTGAAGTCCGATGCCGATCCCGCCGCGCTTGCGATCCTCGCGTCAGCGACAATGCACAGCATCGCCATCCGGGCTCGCTCCGGGGCTCGCCGCGGAGAGCTGAAGGAGCTCGCACGCAAGGCTGTAAGCGCGATTTGCAGATCCGCGCAACATTTGAGTTGAGCCGCGACCTCTCGCGATGCCTTGAGTCAAATTGAACGGTGTAAGTGTCTTTCTCGGTATCCCAGGGAGTGAAGCTAGGGTAAGAACCTACTCCCTTGTGGCTACGTGGTATCTTACAGACTAGACTTTTCGGCAGCCTGTGAGACACTGCATCGATACAGCACACAGGCCTGTTGGCAGTTGCGGGCGTGTTGTCCGTTTTCAGCAATGACACAATAGACATCCGCCCTCCGTGGGAAGGCAGCATGATTGTGCCGACGGTTCGACGGCCCGCCCATCCAACCCTCAGGGGATATCGCTCATCTCAAGGTATGAGCCATGGCGCCTCTAACCGGCGGCCGGATAGCAAGATGGTCAAGACACGCGCTGGAGAACCGCCCGTAGAAGGTTCTCGACCTTTGCCAGATTTGGCTCGTCACGCACCGAAGGCCGGTCTCGCCGTTTGTCATAATCGAGGCGAGTGGCTGATTTACTTCGTGAGCAATCGACACAGTCAATGCTCCCAGGCTTTCCATGAATTCAATCAGCCTATTGCTCACCGCATCCGGCGTTCTGCTGACGAACCTATCTCTAGCCATCAGTGAGTTCGCAAAAACTGGCTGGGTCGCCTACCGCCCCTCAGCGAGCTGCAATTCTCTCCTGGCCGATGGAGACCGCCGTCATGGGTCCAATTCACGGCGCCGCCTTCCTACTCTATGTAGCTATGCTCATCCGGACCGTCTCCGGCGTACCTTCGCGCGCGGCGAAGTGGCTCGCATGGCGGTCGCCGCGCTGGTACCGTTCGGCGCTTTCGTCAACGAGCGCGCGCTTCGACGGGGTCAGGCGCTGCTCGATTGGCGGCATATGGGAGACTAAGATTGCGCATTCTCTTCATAGGAGATGTGGTCGGACGATCCGGCCGCGAGGCCGTCCGAACGCATCTTCCGGAGTGCATCGCCCGGCTGAAAGTGGACCTGTGCATCGTCAACGGCGAGAACGCCGCCGATCAAGGCTTCGGCATAACCGCACCGGTCTACGAAGAAATGCTGGCGGCCGGCGCGGATGTCGTCACTTTGGGCAACCATTCCTGGAACCGCAAGGAAGCTTTGCTTTTCATTTCTGACAGTTTCCGACTCGTCCGGCCCATCAACTATCTCGAAGGCGCGCCGGGACGCGGGTCGCTCGTTGTCCAAGCGAAGAACGGACAGCGGGCACTCGTGATCAATGCGCTCGGGCGGCTCTTTATGGATCCGGTCGAGGATCCATTCAGCCGAATCAACGCCGAATTCAACGCCCATCGCTTGGTCCAGGATGTCGCGGCGATCGTCGTCGACTTCCATTGCGAGGCGACCGGCGAAAAGCACGCCGCCGGCCATTTCTGCGACGGTCGTGCCAGTCTGGTCGTCGGCACCCATACGCACACGCCGAGCGCCGACGACAGGATCCTTCCCGGCGGGACGGCTTTCATAACCGACGTCGGGATGACCGGCGACTACAATTCGATCGTCGGCATGGCGGCGGCAGAACCGCTGCGGCGCTTCACCACCGGAATCGGCACGGGACGCTTTGAGCCGGCGTCCGGTGAAGCCACGATGTGCGGCTTATTCGTCGAAACCGACGATCGCACGGGATTGGCCGCTTACGAAGCCCCCGTCCGTTTGGGCGGATGCCTTAGACCGTTCATGCCAAACATTTGAGCAACGCCTCGTCAAGCACGTTCAAGGCGCGATCGGACGGCGCAAGGTATCGCAAGATCTCCGGCGTCGCGGCGACGGCGATCGGCTTGCGCCGCTCCTTCGCCGGCCGTGATGGGCATCCCCCGCGCAACGAGATCTGGGGCTCCCTGGCCGAACAAGATCGACGTGACGAACGAGCTTGGCGAGATCTTTGCGGCACTCGTCGGTCGGCGCCTGCTCGACAGTCGTCGCCAGGAATTTACGGGTGGATCTTTGTTGTCCACATGCAGGCATTCTACGATGCCTGTTATAATCTAACCAGAGTAGCAACGGCGCTCACCGGGACAGCTAGTTTCTTTTCACTGATCTCGGGAGGCGCGGGCACGGAAAGCTACGTTCGATCAGGTGTTCCGTTTCAACAGGAAGGCGCGGTCCCACGAAGCGCTTGCACGACGGTTCACTGATCTGAGTTCGAAGATCGCCAGTTGGGAGCCAGCGCCTCAAAACCTGAAGAAGGCCCGCTCTGAACGACTTCGCATCGAGAAAGATGAGCCTCCCGTCAAGCGCCTGATCGATCTGCAATCTCAGAACGAGGAGGTGCGGGCTCGTGGAATATCGGACGACCACTGCGTGCCGCTGAGCCGCCTTCAAAGGGCATTCGGCTATTTGTGGACCTTCGCATGCTCCGACTAGAGAGATGGGAGGCAGAGCGGAAAGAGCAGTCCTCCGCTGAAGCGCCGACGGGACCAGAACTTCAGTGAATGTGATGCCATCGATCGGCGGCACGGCCACCAATGTGTGCCCCGACGCTACGGCGCGTGATGCCATGATGCTCAACTTCAAGGTCATCATGGTGCCCGACGTTCTGGCGACCTGGACAGATGCCGAGCACAATGCGGCGCTCGCCAACTTCTATTCGATCTTCGGCGATGTGCAGACCTGCGACGTGTGTTGGCTTCGCTGGCTTGCGGAAAAGCTGCCGCCCAGGCTGAGAACTCGGGGTGATGACTGCTCCTGTGCCCTTCAGCGAAGTGGCGGCACGCCTCATTGAGGTCCGTTCAAGGCGGCATAGCGGAATGGATTTGCTCACGTTGAGTTTTTCGCATTTTCTCTACGGCGCGATAGATTGCCGCCATCTGGAGGCTAGCTGCCCATACGGCGACGGAGCTCATTCTCGGTCTTGCGACGCTCGCCAGCGTCGGCCGCGCGAGCGCTCAAGACCGTCTGCGTCGTGTGGGGGCTCTCATTGCCGAGCCATCTGTAGCTAGCTTTCTCGAAACACCTCTCAGAGAGAAGGGGTGGATACTCGGCCAAAACCTTCAGATCGCATATCGAACAACTCGTGGCGATACCCAATCTCTCAGAGGCATATGTCCGGGAGCTTCTCGCTTTGCGAGCCTGATGTTCTGTTCGCGGTGGGCAACACATCTATGGCTGCACTGCACGCCGAACATTCTAAAATTCTGACTGTTTTCGCGATGGTCAGCGATCCGGTCGGAATGCATTACGTCGAGAGCTTCTCGAGGCCCGGGGGCAACGTGACTGGCTTTACGCCATTTGAACCGTCCCTCGGCGGTAAATGGGTCGAGCTGATCAAGGAAATGTCGAGCAAATAGGGATCGTTTATAATCCTGAACCGGGCAACAGTCCCTCAGCGTTTCGCAAGTCGATTGATGAAGTCGCGAACAGAGAAGGGATTGTCTCGATTGAGACACCGAGCGGCGATAGTTCGGACATTGATCGTCTTATCCACTCGCTCAAGGATAAGCCCAATAGTGGGCTCATTTTTCTGCCGGATGCGATCACTTTGTCCGACGTGTTCAGATTACTGCGCTGGTTGCGCAGTGCAGGCTGCCGGCGATCTACCCGCTTCGCGCCTTCTGCGAGACGGGCGACCTCATCTCGTACGGGGTGAAAATCGGAAAGATTATCGCAGGCGCAAAAACCTATGTCGATCGGATCTTGCGTGGTGCCAACCCTGCCGAACTTCCTGTTCAAGCCCCCACCGAATTTGAATTGGTCGTGAACCAAACAGCTGCACGGCAATTCGGCCTGCAACTGTCGCCCGCGTTGCTAGCTCGCGCAGACGAGGTGATGGGATAGAGCTTTCTTGCTGCGACGTATGAGTCCGGCTATGTGCCCGAAGGTGAAGTCGCTCGGTGGCTCGCTGAAGTCCATTATCACGGGTGAAACGGGATCGTCTACCACGGTCCTCAACCGGCGCTCTTGACCCCTAAGCCGCCGTAAGGGTCCTTGTCTCCAATCGCTTTGTCAGTTTCAATACATGCGATGTTAGCAACGGTCTGACTCGCATCACGGGCACTGTGACGAGGTGATCGAATGAGGCGGCGGGAGTTCATCTTCGCGGTCGGAGGCGCTTCGCTCTGGCCGCTTGCCGCGCTAGGACAACAGTCGCGTTTGCGAGTTGTGGGTGTTCTTAGATTTAGCTCACTTGAAGCTGCGCGGTCAGCTTTTACCCGCCGAGCCCCTCGGGGCGGACGGACGCAGCCATCAACTATTGCAAGGCAGAGAAGACTCCTGACCCTAGGCCCATGGACCGACCAACCGCCGCTTGTCGCCTACGGGGCAAAAGCCATGCTCGCGTGAAAACCTGCCCAAATGGCAACTGATAAGCTTTGCGACCAAACCTTATCAGTCGCCAACTGGCTCCGCGGTTAATTGTCCGCTCGTTTCCTGCAGCCTTAGTGTGCAAACCATTTGCTCGTGAAACTGTGTGTAATCTTATACCTACTCACAGAGCTCTCGTCCTCGCAAGGGACTGCTATCGGATCGCGCTCCACATCAAACTCACGGTCGGCTGTATAGCCGACAGAGAAGCACTTCTCCTGGTACTCTCCCAGCGCCCGCTGCTTCATCTTGAATCTCACAGCGACAAACCCCGCCTCCAGCACTCGGTTCTTCCATTCAACGACACCATAGTCCAGGAGATCCCCACTCACGGACTCAAGTTCCCAATCTTGCTGTCTCTGATCACCAAACCACTTCGCCAAGCTAGGCCACTCTTGCGCGACTCGCATTCCATCGCCGACTCCCGACGTAAATGTCTTTATCCTGGAGAGGATGGAGTCGGACATGCCGCGAGCGAGAGATCCATTTTGTTGCCTCAGTTGCGCCTCACGCTCGGTTCTTTCCGCGTCAGTTTGCTTCCTTTCGGCTTCGTGGCGCACCTTATCATCGCGCTTCTTTTGCTCTAACGCCTCTTGCGCGCGCATCTCGCTGGCCAAGCGATCCGTAATTTTCACCTGTTCAACGTCAACGTCTTTTGCCGAAAACCAGATCGGGACGACATGATAGCTAAGCTTGTCTCGTTGCAGGCTCGCGATCAACTCACGCAGGTCTTTCGCTACCCCATAAATCGCACCGCACTGCCCTCTTTTCGCAGCCACAAATGCACTGTCGATCGAGGTCGAAATAGTTGAGGCTGGCGCGCCAAACTCCAACTGAAGTCGGTCGGCGTTGTGTGACAGCAACGATTCGTGAGCCTTCTGCTGATTTGTTACCGTTTGACAAACAACAGAAGTGCTATTTTTCACAATCACGACACCAAAGCCGTCAATAGCTTTCTTCAAGAGATCATTCTCGAGTTGCAAGCTCTTAATGCCATCCCCGTTTCGAGCGACTTGAAGCTCGCGTTCGCTAACACTTGTGAGCAGGGTAAGATCGCCTCTATCAGCTGCAGCGAGGATCGACGCAGCGGTTACGGGAGAGACCGTAGCCAGGAGGCCTCGGTTGACCCCGACGAGATCGTACCTGTCGAGGTCCGCCGGCTGGCAAACTCCAGCAAGCAGGTTAATCGTTCGCGCACCGCGTTCAGCAATCTTCCCCTTAAGTTCTGAGATGGCGAAAGCATCCAGATTGTTGTCGTGCGCAAAGCACATCGCTGCCTTGCCACCGTCAAACACAAGATCGCCCCGCAGGTTGCGAACGACTCCTGCGCGACCACTTTCGTTGACGAGTACGAGCGTCTCATCGAGGGGCCCCTCGACAAGATAGCGATTGCGGTCCGTCGACGCAGGCAGGTTCTTGCGACTTTGTATCGGATGTTTTCCACGGTAGTCGTGATACGCCGTTTCGGCGTGAAGACGCTCGATGTCCTTCTCGGCTTGCGGGATTGCGGTCTTCAACGCCTCAGCGTCGGGTACCGCGAGCACATCAAGAATGTTCGCGCGCACTTTGAGCAAATCCTGAACTGCATCCGAAGTGATGTTTGCCCGCACGTAGCTCGCGATGAACTCCGATATTGTCCGAGCGGTGTCTTGAAGTTGATCTAGCTCGGACTTGGCGGCCTGCTGTCTAGCTTCTTCCCTGGATGTTCTATACCGCTTAAATTCCGGAACCTCGTCGAGGCGCTTTTGAAGGCTACTAAACGCATTCGATATCTTGTCATCGTCGCGACCAATCAAAACGCCCTTCAGTGTGGCCACTAGCGGTCCAATCTCGAGCGGAACAAGGCTGGCATTCCTCTGCGCGAATTCAGTCAGATCGGCGATTAGATGCTCGGCGTCGAGGCGCAATGCTGCAGCGGCTTGCGCCCGCTCCTTCTGCCTAAGGTCGTCAGCCTTTTGGTCCAAGGCGTCAATTCCAGCTTTGATCTGTCTTACACAGCTTTCAGCATCGTCCTTGGCGACGTCAATCTTTTTGATGCCGGCCAACGGCGCGGCCATCTCCGCAGCTCGTCGCTGAGCGTTCGAAACCGCTTCATCGCGATCACCAATTTTCCGAAGGAGCTCTCGCTCGGCGTCTGCGCGAGCCGCACGCAACTTTGCGATTGATTGCTGGATCTCCTTCACTTGTGGCTTATTGCCGCCAGTTGCCTCGAGGCGATGCAACTTGTCTTCCTGCTCGGCCAACCGCTGCGCAAGGTCATCAAACCTCGATTGGCCCTCCGCGGCGACCTCCGTCATTCGTTGGACATCGTTGAGCAACTTCTTGCGATCTTCTGCGGAACCTGCGAGAGCCAGTTGCTTTCGTTCGGCGGCGTCCTTGTCCCGCGCTAGCTGATCGACCTTGGCCTGCGACCGCATCAATTGCTCTCGGTAACTTTGGGCGACCGACGATATCTCTGCGATCGTCACGTCAAACTTTCGCATTGGCGACATCTCAGATCCTGTGGCCCGCGAGTTGCCGCCTACTGGCGCCGAGAGGCACGGTTCGGACGTCTGTGCCGCGGTATCCGGCGTCGCTAAGCTCACCAGTCCGTCTTTGGCAGCTTGGTTGGAGGGATCTATGAGTAGGGCGTATTGGTAATCTTGGAGCGCCTCCTGAGTTGAGCCCGCGGCAGCGCGGGCTTTAGCGCGGCTGAGACGAGACCATACAAAGTTGCTCTTGAGGGCAATGGCTTTGTTCAGCGATGTCAGAGCATTCGGTGTGTCATTGAGGCCTAGATAGCTAGCGCCGAGGTTGGCATACGCGTATGAATACCTCGGATTCGAATCGATCGCCGCTTTGCAATCCGCTAATGCAGACTGATACTGCTGAGTCTGATTGTAGGCGGAGCATCGACCGTCGAAGGCGTCGGCCAGTCGGACGCGGTCAGGGCCTTTGGCTTCAATTACCCTTGTGCAGCCTGCAAGCCGCGTTTCAGGATTCGAAGACTGACAATCTTTCCATGGATCGGTCGGTGTCGCTGCAGCAATTGACGGCTCCCGCCTAGCCTCTGAGGTCGGGCTGCTCGAAAGGCTTGACGCATCAATCGCAAAAAAACGTAGTCGGCCGCGCCCGTCGAAATCATGGCTTTCGGCCCAGACAAAGCCCGCGCCACCGGAGACGCGGTAGATCGGGAGCTTTTGACGGATTGATTGCTGAAAGTCGCCAACGAAGTCTATCAAGATGCCCCCCGGGCTGCGGCCGGCTGCCAACGCAGCAATCGCGCTTGCGTCCAGCGGCTCGAGTGAAGCTGCACCCCAATACGCGATAACGCCCGTCACATTGGAAATGTTTCGAGGCAGGTCGATGGTTCGCGGCTGCTCCCCAAACGTGCGTGTTAGTCGGTCGATGTCTCCACTTACTTCGCCAGGATCGAAGAAAGCCGGCTCAAGATAGCGGTTTAGATATGAAAGGCGCCCATCTTGGCTATGCAAAAGACTGTAGGACGATAGGTACTCGCCCCGCGACGCTCGTTCATTTCGTTGCTTCTGGCACCACGTAAAGCCTGAAAATTGCTCACTTGGTTTGCACTGATACTCTCGGTAGTTGGCCGATCCGAAATCGATGATGCTGCCGAGCGCGATTTTGTCGACGCGGTATTTGGATGGCTGCATCGATCGAGGCGCGTCAGCCTGAACAGCATTGTTGGACGGTTGAAGTCCGACGTTCGTAAATTGCTGCGCGTCTGCCTGAGATCGGCAGCTCGCGAGAATGTTTGCGATACGGCTATCCGATGGCGTTACGCCATTGCTAACGAGGGTCTGAAGGTTGAGGCCTCGTTGTCGAAGAGTACCATCCACGCACGCTTGGCTCGCTGATCCGATCTTACGCCACTCTGCTTGCGTAGCCTCGATAATCGCGGACTGCATAATCGCACCGAAAACATTGATCATGTCTCGAGCCCCTTGGGCGTGACACGTCGGAATTGCGGCTGCATATCCAAGACAGCCAATCAGACAAAACTCGAAGGCGCGGCGACCTCTGCGCATTTCGCTCACCCAAACGCATCAAAGAAAAAAACAATAGCAAATTGCAGTACTTGTGCGGCACGTCAAGTGTTAAACGCACCCGGTAAAACCCGCGGTTTATTCCTTGGCAAACAGATTCCTTACCGCAGGGTACGCGTCCTGCTTTCCTGGACGAGGAATTGTGAACCGCTGGCTCGTCAGGACGTCTACATACCCCAGAGTGCTGCGCGGCCCCCCTCACACGAAGTGTCCCGCGATCGCCATTCCCTTCATTCGCACACTACCTGCGATGGCGAATTTACGACGATCTCGGGCTTCCCCTTATAGGATTGCACCTCGCCCGTGATTGCGCAGGTTCTACCTGTAACATTAGGCACGCCGGAAAAGGCGCTCGCGTTTTTGGAAGGTATCCAGCCGGTGAAAGCTTGGTTTGGATACGCTCCTCCCATATTCAGAAACCTGTTCCCTCGCCCTGATGTCGTGTCCGCCGAGATAATGCTCTTCACGGTGACCAACTTCCCATAGTGGTTCACGGCTTCCTCAGGAGATATCGTTTTGACGGGAGCCTCGGCGCGAGCCGCAGGCAGAGCTGCCATGAAAGCAAAGAGTAGAGCAATCGTTCTCATCACCGTCCCCCAAAATCCTCGCCCGCTAAGCTAGTCGATTCGTGGAGTGGATGAAGGAATTAGGCGATCAATCGCTGCATTTCCGTCCTATACTCTCAACCAATTCACAAGGGTCAAATTCGCGAAGCCTATAGCATAGGAGTAGTAACGCGATTTCCCCGTATACCCGCCATTAGGCCGGGGCTTGGCAAGGGGCCGCGATTTGCCGGCCAACATGGTCCAAAAGTCCATGTTTCTTGATTGCTTGCGAATTTTGCTGGGATCTTTGGGGGCGTTGGAGCAGGTGAAGAGAATCGAACCCGGCCACAGACACTGATAAGCTTTTGTTAAAACCTTATCAGTCGAAGAACTGACTCCGTTTGCGACCAAAGCTTATCTGTTGCGGACTGACTCCATCTGTCGGCATGCCTAGTTGGTCAGACTAAACACTCCGCTTGCGACTGATCCTTGGCTCCATCGATGTGATGACCCGCTCAAGTTAAGCCCTCGGCTAGTCGCGCCTGCAAATCCGCTCCCACCCGCTTGAAACCAAGTAGGCGAGCCACTGTTCTGACAAGCTCCTCGTCTTCACCCCCGGCGTTATCTTCACGGGCTATCCTGAACGCGGCTTGTATTTCCAGAATAGAGATGCACGCAGCCTTGAGAGTTACACCGCTTTCCGCAGAACGATCGCGAACCGGAGGTGCATCCGACTGACCTCGTGTGTACCAGAATATTCCATCGGTAAGCAGATCGGCACTTCCCGATCGGGCGACCGACAAAGCCGACTCCGTCGCAGTCAATATTCGCGATCCCGCCTTTTCCTTGCCGAAGCAGGAGGCGACGCGTCGAGCGATTTCTTCCACATGGATCGGTCCTTCGGCATCCACGATCCTTCGAGCCAGATTCGCAAGCATGGAAACGGGCGCCTCATGCGGCTCGCTCGAAGTGCTGACGCGAAAGAACGCCCGCTGATATGGAGGCATCTGCCGAACAACGACCTCGGGAACTAAAATCGGCGTAGCTTCCACTTCGGCTGGTTCGGTCGACCGCGCCTGATTTGCTCCCTCGACCCGCGGCCCCTGGTCAGACCTATCCCGCGCTTCCGAAAGCGCCGTGCGGAGTCGCTCTATCTCAAAGTGGCGATTATAGAACCAGTCGGTACTCCAAATGCGATGAAATCGCCAACCCAGGTGTTCAAGCACGTCCTGACGTAGGCGGTCTCGTTCTCTGGCCCAAAGAGCGCTATGATATGTCGCGCCATCACACTCGACGGCGAGGATGTAGCTGCCCGGCCTGTCGGGGTGACGAATACCCAGATCGATTCGGAAACCAACAGATCCGACCTGCGCGTCTGCGAGGAAGCCGTACCCCCGGATCACGTCAGCAACATCTTCCTCGAAAGGCGAATCTGCATCGAGGCCCGTCGGCGAGTCTACTTCCAGACGACCATTCTTTGCAAAATCAAGAAAGCGCTTGAGGATTCGCGGACCTTCTCTCGAGGTGCGGTTCAAATCAATGTCACCGGGATCGAACGACGCAAACACCTCGCAGCGTATCCGAGCTCGGGTGAACAACACATTGAGTCGTCGTTCGCCGCCTTCGCCGTTAACCGGACCGAACGACATGCTGTTCAACCTTCCACCGGCGATAACGGGGCCATAGCCAACACTAACGAGAATAACGTCGCGCTCATCGCCCTGCACGTTCTCGATGTTCTTGACGAACACATCTTCCGATTGTCCTTCACGCAAAAATTGATCCAGCGTGCAGTCTTGGCGACGACGAAGCTCCAAAAGCTCCGTGATGAGATTTCGCTGTGCAAACGAAAACGTGACTACACCGAGAGAGTGTGATGGGTTTGCTCTCGCGTGTTCCGCTATCCGATCAACGATGGACTCACCTTCTTTGCGGTTGTCCCGCTTTCCACCTTTGTCGTAAACGCCATCGACCCGGGTAAAACACAAGCCATAGGCCGGATCCCTCTGTAGAGGGGATGGCGGAAGAACGAGATCACTGTCGTAAAACTCCCTATTCGAAACCTCGATCAGTGATGGATCGCGTGATCGATAATGCCATTTCAACATTCTACCTGCGAGGCCGCGCGCCTCGCAAAGAGTGAGGATACTCTCCATACTCCCGATAGTTGCCGCACCTTCCAGCAAGTCCGGGCCGACATATTCGTCATCGCCTTCCTTATCATCATCTTCGTCCGCCAACACCCGATCAAAGAAGGAAGACGGTGGAAGCTGCTTCTTGTCGCCCACAACCACAATTTGGGCAGCTCGTGCGATCGCCCCAAGCGCATCCTCTGGGCGGACTTGCGAAGCCTCATCGATAACTAGAAGGTCAAACGAGATCGTGCCCGGTGGCAAGTATTGAGCGACGGATATTGGGCTCATCAACAAGACGGGCTTAATGCGTTGTATCGCTGTGCCGGCCCTTTCGACCAATCGTCGCAGTGCCATATGGCCGCGCTTTTTTCCGATCTCACCACGAAGAACCTTCATTTCGCCCATGGCGCCTTGAGGCACTTGGGCAAGGTGGCCGGCTAGGATGGTACTTACATTGTCCCTGAGCTGCTGACGCTCTAGCGTCGCGAAGGTGTCAACCAGATCATGGCGCCTTTCCAGGCCAATGCCACGAAGGTCGGGGTTCTGCTCAAGAGCGATCTTCCAAAGGCGTTCGGCACGAGCGTAGCGCAGCTCGATTGCTGCAGCAGCTCCGTCTAGCTCCCCAGATCGCATCCGCTCCTCAAGTTTGGACAATCCCGCTGAGGCGAGCGCGTCGCGACGCCGCGCTAGTTGAGTCCACGACGTATACCGACCAGTCGCGGCGGCCATCGTGCCAAAGCGCGCCGCGACGGTGTCGAGATCGGTATGCTCTAGGCCTTGGTCGCCAAAGCTAGCAAGATTAAGATCAAGTAGTTTCACAATGGCTTGCAACGCCGAGCGTGCAGCTTGCGCGGCCTCTTGCAATGCCCGTCGCATCGCAGCTAGGCTATCAGCTCGAGCAGCCAACGCGACCGACTTGTCTGAACGCACGGAAATTGGCGCTTTAGAAAGTTTCTCGCACGATTCCACGATGGCTACGAGTCTCCTAAAGTCGGTTTTCTCTCCACGCCAGGCATCGCCGAGAATACGACCGCAATTTTCGCGATCGCCCTCCCATTCGGATCTCAACGAGACCAAAGTGATCAATTGGTCGATCCGCTCAACCCTCTCAGCCGCTGTTTTGGGTAAGCTGCACCGCCTGGTCAAACACGCGCTCGACAGCGGCGCCGCGGCGAGCATCGCCGAGGCCGAAGCGCTCTTCGCCGGATACCGCCTTGCACTGCGCATCGGCGAGAACGCTGCCCGTGACCGTCATCATCAAGTCACGCTCCTGACCGCCGTCGCGCTCGCGCGGCGCGTCTTTCTGGGCGGCGTAAGCGTGTGGCCTCTGCCGGACACGCCGTTGATCGCCCCGCTTCCGTTAGGTGCCACGCTGGCCGAAGCGGTCGCGGCCCTTGGAGGCAGCATCGCCGAACCGGCGGTCGGCACGCCGGTGATCGAAATCGGCGGCACGCCGTCCGCGCGGTGCGCGCCCTTCCATGTCCGTGCCGTATTCGCCGGTTGGCGCGGCGGGATCGTTCCGGCGCCGGCCGAGGCGGCGCCCGCGCCTGCGCCCATTATGGCGCTCGCGCCGATGCTCGCCGCCGCGCTCGCCGTAAACGAAGCCTTTCTTCATGTGTCCGGCCATGTCGGCATCGCCGGGCGACGCATGGTAGGCTTGTCACTATGGGATCCATCGCCCGCGAGTGACTGGCTTGCAGACGCCGGAAACGAGCCGGCCCTGTCACTTCTGCCTGCACGGTTGTGGCTCATCGGCCTTGGGCATTTGGGCCAGGCCTATCTTTGGGCGCTCTGGCTGCTGCCCTTCGCCCGGCCGCAAGACTTGAGCCTGATCCTGCAGGACATCGACATCATCACGCCTTCGACCGAAAGTACGTCGATCTTGAGCGACGCCGCGCTGATCAACGTCAAGAAGACCCGCGCCATGGCCGCCTGGGCCGAGCGACGGGGATTTACGACGGCTATTCATGAACGGCTGTTCGACGCGTCGTTCCGGCGCCAGGATGATGAGCCCGCCGTCGCCTTGTGCGGGCTCGACAACGGCGCCGGCCGCCAGGCGCTCGATCAGGTTGGATTCGATTTCGTTGTGGAAGCTGGACTGGGCCGGGGACATCGCGACTTTCGTGCGATCCGGCTGCACACCTTGCCGGCCTCCCGCCCGGCGTCGCAGATCTGGCGCGGTGCGCAGGCCGACGATCAGGTCGAAGACCGGCCTGCATACAAGGGCATGCTCGCGAGCGGTGCACTCGATCGCTGCGGCGTCACCCTGCTCGCCGGGAAGGCCATCGGCGCGCCGTTCGTCGGCGCCGCCGCGGCGACGCTAGCCTTGAGCGAAGTGCTACGCCTGTTGCATGGCGGCGTCATCCACGAGCTCATCGATGTCGATCTCAAGGTGCCGGAATATCGCGAGGCGGTTCTGACGCGGAAGAATTTCAATACGCTCAATCCCGGCTTTGTGCCAGTTTAGTCATTTCCTAGATGATGGACTATTTCAACAAACGGTTCGAAACACCGAAGTCCTTGCTTTGGGGGCTTTGGGCATATGGGACAATATTCCGAGAAACTGGGACAGCCGCCAACGCTCAGCGGGTGCGTACTTACTGGCGAAACCGATGACGCCATGAGAAGCTCATCAGCCAAGAACTAGCAGGCTCTCGATCTTCTCCGGCCAAACACTGGATCTTGCCAAGACGCCCTCAGTGATCTTTCAAGTTGCAAGCAATCGAGCACGAAAATGTTTATTTCCGAGCACCTATCAAAATTTAAATCATGCTTTCCAGCGCCCCCGACCTTAGCTTTGCCAGAAGAAAATGAGGGACGAAGCCCCGAGCGCTGGTTCAAAGACATCGATCCGCGTCAACTGACTATGAGAGTTGGACCACTGCGTCCAACAACAAACCGGCCCGAACTTCTAGCCATGGCAACAGATCGTAGCGTTGGAACGCTTGAACTGTGCATTAGCGTACTTGCCTGGGGAGGTATGCATGGCAAAAATCGCGATCTTCTGTTCGAGCGGCCTTTAGAGCCATGGATCAGCATTGCTAATCGGATTCGTGACGACGAACTTAGTCGGTCTGAGTCATATGACGCGTTCGCCGCACTGAGATCTAGTGGCAACTCTGCAATTGTCGGGATGGGACCTGCGTACTTTACCAAACTAATTTACTTCTTAGCGCCCGCCGCCTCCTCCCGTGTCGCCAAAGGCTACATTATGGACCAGTAGCTTGGCTGCGCAATCAACCTTCTTACTGGCCGCCAGGTCGTCAAGCTCGACCAACATCTCACGTGGAAGCTCAAGAAAAACAAACCGGTGCTGCGCGCCGATTCATTCGTCAGCAACCTGAATACCGGCCAGGATTACGAGGCATTTTGTCAACTCGTTGAAGCACTGAGCGCCGAGCTGGGGACAGCTTGGACACCAGAATTGACTGAGCGCGCTCTAATTGCAGAAGGAGGACGGACACCCCATCCATGGCGGTCGCACGTCGTGGAACAGAGGCTCGCGACGATGTCAATTTGGTAATAGCTAGTGCGCATAAACGTCGCCCACCGGTATAACTGATAAGCAAACTCTCAAAACCTTATCAGTGGGTAGCCCTGGGCTCATCGGGTGGCAGCCGTGATCGAGTCGGTCTCCGCCAATCGTCTCTGCGAAACGGAATTTTTGGAATACCGCCGGAGACTTTCCGCCATTCCGAACAGGCGACTTGGATATCTGGAACCCGGAGACCAAGTCGAAGCGACGAAAAGCCTTTGCCGGTTGTGCGAGAGGAATCCAAACCGTCGCGTAAACCATGCCGGTCGATTTTCCGAGAAATGCCGTACTAGACCAATTTTCGGAGTTCTAAGATTCGGAGAAAATTCGGTTCTCCGGCTTCATTCAAGCCCATTTTGAATGACGGATGGGAGTTCTCCACCCGCAGAAAAGCAGGGAAACGGCCGAGTTTCTAGCCTGCCTGCAGCAAGCCGGCGCGTCAAGCTTACCGCAGAATTCCTTATGTCGCGAAAGTGGCGGATGCGCTCTGCGACCGCCAGGTCGCCACGCAGAACCCGGTAAGCGAAGTCCTCCAGAGGTGATCAAAAACCACGCAACCAGCCCGCCCAAGGATTCGCTTGACGCTACTCCTGGGTGCCCGGGCAGTCTATCTTCACTCTCTCAACGAGACACCAACTAGACACCGAGCGCAGCTAGCGAACTAAGTCCTTGAAATTTGGCGCTCCCTAGGGGAATCGAACCCCTGTTTCAGCCTTGAGAGGGCCGCGTCCTAACCGCTAGACGAAGGGAGCGTGAGGGGTACGACATAGCCGCGAATTTTGCCGGCGGCAAGGTGAGATTGGGGGTTGGACGGTCCTCTCTTGGCCGTCGTCCTGGCGAAAGCCAGGACCCATTACCCCAAATGGTCGTGTTTGAATGAAATCGTGGCCACGATCTCATTCAGGCAACTGGATTCGGTGGTTATGGGTCCTGGCTTTCGCCAGGACGACGATGGAGGCTGGCATGCGGGCCAGCCCTCACGGTTCATTGGCAAATTTCAGCTTTCCGGCCGGCTTCAAGGTGTGGGCATCGAAGGTGCGGATCTCGATCACGCCGCCCACGTCCAGCGTGACCACGACGCGGTCGCCGGCCACGCCAGTTGCGACGATCTTGGCGCCCTTCGGCAGGGTGGCGGTGACGTCGCTGGCCACCTCAACCGCCCTTCCCTCCGACTTGAAAAGGCGGTAACCCACCGCGATCAGGACGGCGCAGATCGCCAGCGCCGTGGTCAACCCCGCAATCAGCATCATCCGCCGCACCCGCGCGAACAGCGCGGCCTGCTCGGGGGTCGGTTCGGGAATAGCGGTATCAGACGTCGTCATGGACAATTTTGGCTCTGCGCAAAGGTTGGAGGTCGTGGTCGCCGGCGACGAGGGCTCGGCCCGGCTCGACCGCGTGCTGGCGGCGCACCTCACCGACCTGTCGCGATCGAGGCTGAAAGCCCTGATTTTGGCGGGCGCAGTGAGTTTGAAGGCTTCCGCGGTCCGCGACCCCGCTTATCACGTCGCATCCGGCGATACGATCACAATCGACGTGCCCGAGGCGGCGCCGGCGGAACCGAAGGGCGAGGATATCGCCCTCGACATCGTGTTCGAGGACGACGACATCATCGTCATCAACAAGCCGAAGGGCCTGGTCGTGCACCCCGCGGCCGGTCACGAGACCGGCACGCTGGTGAATGCGTTGATCGCCCATTGCGGCGCTTCGCTCTCCGGCATCGGCGGGGTACGCCGGCCCGGCATCGTGCACCGGCTCGACAAGGACACCACAGGGCTGATGGTGGTGGCCAAGAACGACCTCGCCCATGCCTCGCTGTCAGCGCAATTCGCCGACCACGGCCGCACCGGTGAGATGCGGCGCGGCTACATGGCCTTTGCCTGGGACGTACCGAACCGACATCGCGGCACGGTGGACGCGCCGATCGACCGCCATCCGCATGCGCGCGAGAAGATGGCGGTGCGCCAGGGCGGCCGCGAGGCGGTGACGCATTGGGAAATCCTGGAGAGTTTCAATGGGCGCGACGGTAAGGGCGTCGCCGCCCTGCTCGCCTGCGAGCTCGAGACCGGGCGCACCCACCAGATCCGCGTCCACCTCGCCCATATCGGCCATCCCCTGCTGGGCGACGCCGTCTACGGCCCGCATTTCAAGACCAAGGCGAACCAGCTCGGGCCTCAGTCGCAGGCCGCTTTGGCGGCGTTGGGGCGGCAGGCCTTACATGCATACCTGCTGGTATTGCAGCACCCAAGGACGGGAGAACTTCTGCACTGGGAGGCGCCCCTGTCGGAGGATTTGCTTCTCCTCGAAAGCTGCCTGAAAGCGGCGCTATGACGCAGCCATTTTAAGAAAAGCGTTACATTACAAAACGTTATAGCTGCCACACGGGGACGTGACGTCAGCAATCCTTCCCTTTTTGCCCCCTATGGGGTATATTGCGCCTGCGTTGGAAATGACCAACGCGGAACATCGCAGCCCGGCCGGCTTTGACACAGCGGTCGTCTGCCTGGCCCGCCGCTATCGGGGGCCTGAACCTTTTGGAGGGCGCACTATGGCCCGTACCGCTACTTTGCCGGTCCTCAATGGAGAATCCGGCCTTTCCCGTTACCTCGCCGAGATTCGCAAGTTTCCGATGCTGGAACCCCAGCAGGAATACATGCTCGCCAAGCGTTGGCGCGAGCATGACGATCGCGACGCGGCGCACCAACTCGTCACCAGCCACCTCCGCCTCGTGGCCAAGATCGCCATGGGCTATCGCGGCTACGGCCTGCCGATCTCCGAGGTCGTCTCGGAAGGCAATGTCGGCCTGATGCAGGCCGTGAAGCGATTCGAACCCGAGAAGGGGTTCCGTCTCGCCACCTATGCGATGTGGTGGATCAAAGCGTCGATTCAAGAGTACATTCTGCGTTCCTGGTCGCTCGTGAAGATGGGCACCACCGCGAACCAGAAGAAGCTGTTCTTCAACCTGCGCAAGGCGAAGAGCAAGATCAACGCGCTGGACGAAGGCGATCTCCGCCCCGACCAGGTCGCGACCATTGCCAAGCGGCTGGGCGTGACCGACCAGGACGTGATCGACATGAACCGCCGCCTCGGCGGCGACGCCTCGCTCAACGCGCCGATCCGCGACGACGGCGAAGCCGGCGAATGGCAGGACTGGCTGGTCGACAATACGCCGAACCAGGAAGCCCTGATGGCGGAGCACGAGGAGTATGATCACCGCCGTGACGCGCTGAACGGCGCCATGGGCGTGCTCAACCCGCGCGAACGTCGCATCTTCGAGGCCCGCCGCCTCGCCGATGAGCCGATGACGCTGGAAGACCTTGCCGCCGAGTTTGGCGTGTCGCGCGAGCGCGTCCGCCAGATCGAGGTTCGCGCCTTCGAGAAGGTGCAGTCCGCGGTCAAGGGCACGATCGCAAGGCAGGAACAAGCCGCGCTGGAAGCCGCGCATTAGGCGGCGTTACGGCGCCAGAGAGATTGGCGGATCGAAGAGAGACAAAAGCCGGCGGCAACGCCGGCTTTTTTGTTTGGGGTGGAGATTGAGCGTCACTACATTCGTTGTCATGCCCCGCGAGCCGGCTACGCCAAGGCTTCGCCGGGGTGAAGGTCCAGGGGCGCCGAAGCTTCAGCGAAGGCGGCAGGCGGGGCATCCAGTACGCCGCAGCGAGCGTAGCGACAGCGAGATATCCAACCCACGCCTCTGGAATACTGGATCGCCCGGTTGAACCGGGCGATGACAGCGGTGGTTGTGGCTGCGATGTAGAACTGACTCGTCTTGAACCCGCGTTGCCGGTCAGCAGACCCAAAACTGTCGGACCGACAGCATCGATTGGACGGACACCGTGTCGATCATCCTGCAATCCACCGTCGGCGGCTTCGAAGCCCAGTTCATGCGTAAGCTGCCGCTGGTCGAGCAGGCGATGCGCGAGCACGGGCTCGAGCCGTCGGAGTTCGTGATCTCGAAGGATTATGCGGGCACAGCGACGATCCCGCTCATGGGCCCGTTCTTCTATAGCTACAGCGTGTTCTTCGGCGAGGAGCAATTCACCGTCACCGAGCCGAACGACATGGTGTTTCTGGACTATTTCTTCAAGCGCGTGCTGGCCGTGGACGAACCGCCGGAACTGCCGCGGCGGCCGGGCTTGATCCGGCGGTTTTTCGGCTGGATGTCGCAGGCGGTTTAGCTGGCTCCCGTCATTCCGGGGCGCGCCTCTTGGCGCGAGCCCGGAATCCATCAGGCCGCAGAGTTGGTGGATGAATGGATTCCGGGCTCGCGCTGCGCGCCCGGAATGACAGGCAACCCTACTCCCCCCAAACCCGCGCCAGCGTGGCGAGCCAGCAGCCTTCGCAGTAGCGGGCATCCTTGTAGTCGATCCAGTTGTGCGCATAGACGTGGCCAGTCGGGATGCCGTAGCGCGCGCGCAGCACCTTGACGAGGATCTTCCAGGCCGCGACCTGCGCCTCGGTCGGGCCGGCTGCGACGTCGGGATAATTGCCGGCGAACTCGACGCCGATCGAATTGTCGCGCACGACCTGGCGATAGGTCGGCCTGTTATCGATGTATTTGTTGTCGTTGCGGTTGGCGCCGTCGCCATGGGTCGGCACCAAATTCTCCGCCACCGCCCAATAGACCGTGCCGTCGGTCTCGACCCACACCGTGACGCCGCGACGGGTCGGGTTCTTCGCCTGCGCCAGCGCGCCGCCGCGCGCCGACCCCGCCGGCCCTTCGGTCTGATGCACGATGATGTTGCGCCAGGGGTTTGCGCTGCCGACGTCGCCCCATGGCGCCAGCCACACGATCTTCAGGCCGGGAATGTCGGGCGTACCGGAGGCGCGCGCGAGTTTGGCCAGTTCGGCGTCCTCAGCGGTGGCGGGGGCTGTCAAAAACAGAGCGGCGAGAACGGCCGCGAACAGGCGAGACATCATGATGCGGATCCAATGCGGACCCTGATGTAGCACGCCTCTACGCGAAGTTGCGCACAGGCTCGCCGGGACCGAGCGGCTCGGGCGAGAGCGGCGGCGCCGGATCGTAGACGGCAAAATCGTTCTTGCCGTTCTTCTTGGCGGCATAGAGGGCGTGGTCGGCATGCGCGATCAGTCGGTCCGGGAATTGACCGATGCCGCGGTCCCACTGCGCGACGCCAATCGAGATCGCGATCGGGATGTCGCCGCCGGTGCAGGTCGCAGCGTCCTGACGGCAGACCTCGAGCACGCGGCGGGCGATCGCGGCGGCCTCACGCAGCGATGACGACGGCAGCACGATGCAGAACTCGTCGCCGCCGGTGCGGGCGAGCATGTCGCCGGGCCGCAACCGCGTTTGCGCCATCAAGGTGAAGTGCCGCAGGCAGGCGTCGCCAGCGGCATGGCCATGGGTGTCGTTGATGGTCTTGAAGCCGTCGAGATCGATCACCAGCAGCGAGAACGGCGCGCCGCCGCGCTCCGAGCGGGCGCATTCCTCGGTCAGGCGCTGCAGCAGATGCCGCCGGTTGGCGACGCCGGTGAGATCGTCGAGCAGCGCGAGGTCGGCAACCTCGTTGCGCAAGCTGTCCATCGCCATCAGCAGGAAGCCGAAATTCAGCGTCATCGACAGGAATAGCAGCCCCAGCACAATCACGGCATGGGGCTGACCACCGGCGCGCGCCGACAGATCATGGCCGAGCAGATTGCCCACCGTGCGCACGAGCAGGATCGCGATGATGGTGAGGATGACGATGCCGGATAGCCGCGCGCCCGGACTGACGCGCCCCTCCGGCGACAGCAACAGACGCAGCGCCAGCACCAGCGGCAGGGCCTGGCCGAGCGTGTAGCTGAGCATGCGCAGCTGCATGTGCTCGAAGCCGACCATGAAGACCACGACGCCGGCGAGGCTCAAGCCTCCCGTTGCAGTCATGAGGCGCCAGGAGACCGGCCGATCATAGAAGCGCTGAATGCCCATGGCGGCAAGGCAGCTTGCGGCAATGACGCCGCCAGCTCCGAGCAGAAGCGGCAGGGGAGAGGCAACGAACAGACGGATCAGGGCCGTCATCGCTCCGGCCGCGCCGACGAAGGACGAGGCCATCCAGAACCGCGCAGCCGCGAATTTCGGATAGGAGCGCGTCACGTAGGCCCAGATCACGCCGAGCGCCAGGAAGTTGACGACGAAGACCATCCACAATGTCGGTACGTTCAGCATGGCGCGTGCGGCACACGCAGCGTCGCGCCCCCCGTCCCTGGCAGCCGTCCGTCCATCACCCATCCCCGTTTTCTTGCGGGGGACAATGCGGCGGTTGCGCTTAACGGAGTCTCACTGCGATCCCCGAAAACGCGCCTTTGGTTTTGGATTCATGAACGACGCGCGGCTGTTGTCGGATCGTTAGGCATGTCGCCGGCGATGCCGCGCTGGCGCGGCGATACGGATTCGCGCACCAAAATCACCTGAAAATGCATCTGAGCTGTGGATAACACGATGACACGGATGTGACGGCGCGGGGCAGAGACCTGCGAATCTGCTGAGCTTGTCGTCGAGGACGTTGCGAGGCTGGCCCTCCGCCGAGCATCCCTCGTGTCGCGTTCCACCATTAACCCCTAAGAGGATACTATGGCTAAGAAAGCGAAGAAGGCGGCGAAGAAGAAGGCGAAGAAGGCCAAGAAGGCGAAGAAGAAGTAACGCGGCTTCTTTTTCTTTGCCCGGGTGGAGCCTCGCTCCGCCCGGGCGTCGGGAAGTCGAGCGTGTTTGAAGGTGGCGGGCGCAAGGCTCGCTTTTTTATTGGCTGAGTTTACTCCCTCTCCCCGTTCTTACGGGGAGAGGGTTGGGGTGAGGCGCCTCTATCCCCGCATGAGATTGTCAATGGACCTGTACCCCCTCACCCGCATCCCATCTGCGATGGGATGCGACTGAACCTCCTCCGAATGAGTGGACACCTGTAGTAGGCTCATTGAGCCCGGAGGTGTCGAATGGAACGTCAACGTCGGTCATTTACCGAAGAGTACAAGCGCCAGGCCGTTGAGCTGGTGGTGTCGA
>Ga0209700_102337_pt1 | contig 38698 bp, 30 predicted proteins | sample SiratroredBW_FD_187528 | JGI IMG/M metagenome (GOLD analysis project Ga0209700, IMG submission 187528) | Root nodule microbial communities of legume samples collected from California, USA - Siratro red BW (SPAdes) (version 2) | ecosystem: Host-associated > Plants > Roots > Nodule | place: USA...
GTAAAAAAAAAAAAAAAGCATGAAAATAAATTTGACAAGGAAAAATTGCCTTATTAGAAAGAGAAAAAAAACAGCATAGTAATTCTTTTACTTATACTTCCATAAAAACTGAGTTAAAAAAAATAAAAGATGCCAATAACTATTTTTTTTATCTTTCCAATGACTTTGTCTACCTTTTGCCTCTTCTACTTCTATGATCGTTTTCTCACATTATTTTATATTTTCTTTTATGAAATCATATCTTAGTTATGACCTACTAATATGTAGATATCTTTTACTATTATGAAAATAAAGAAATGAAAAAAAATAAAATAAAAAATATGAAAATAAAAATATTCTGTATTTTTTTATGTATTGATAAAAATAAATAGTTAAATATATACATATAATGTATTCAATTCTAAGTATAGTTAAAAGAAAGAAAATAAAAAATAATATTAAAACCTGATAATGTCATAAAACAAAAAATCATAAAACAAAAAAAATAAACAGAATTAATGATAATTTAATTATTGTCATAAAAATAAAATCAAATAATTAAGAGTTTTTTTCCTTTTGACAATTTAATGCTTTCATAGAAACAAAATTAGACAATTGATATTAGTTTTCTTTTACAAGTGTAATATCCATATTCTTTGAAATCTACTTTATCATCTAGTCATTTGTAGTTATATCTGGAAAGTTTAGTTATGAAAACAATTGCAAGAAAGGTTATATGTTATATTCTTTTGGTGACATTGCAACACATGATTGGATGATAGTGTAATAAAGAGTTCTGATATTTTTTATAATTTGTACTATATTTTTAACACTTAAACTCTTAATTTCATAAAACTTTAAAAGGTTATATTAATTAATTAAATAATTTAATCAATATTATTTTATTTCACCCTTAATTTGTATAAATATTTCTTTTGTCACTTATAATCCCTTTCAATATCAAATTATGTCAGCTATATCAAATTATTTTAATATTAAAACCTTGAATATCTTTCTAGTACTAAACTTGTTTATTTCTAACAAATAAAATCAATAGCATAATCCCTTGACACTTGAGTTACTGTACATTATTAGAAATCTTACAATTAACCAAAATATATACAAATCTTACTTTATAAAATAATTTTAAAAGATTAAGACAAGGAGATTTACCTAATAAGAAATTAGTAGAGTATTGATAAAAAAAAAAATAGATTTTTTATAATTTTTTCATTCACTTTTTTTTATGGATTTATATAGATGTTTGCAAATTTGGAATCCTATTGTCAACTTCAAATATGGATTTATACACTCTGATTTTGGGATTCAGTTCGTTCTATCTGAAAAATAGATTGTGTATTTTATTTTCCCTACAATTTAATTTGGTTCTTGTTTTAATTTAATTTCATTTTTGTTTTAATATAATTTTACTTTTTTAATTTAATTTCGTTTTTGATTTAATTTCCTTTTGTATTAAATTTCTGTTTGCATTTAATCTCCGTTTGCTTTATTTGAATTTAAATGGAAGGCTAAACTCTTCGTCATTTTATTTTTGTGCTTAATTTTTGACTGGTTCATGCCTAATGTTTAATATATAAAATTCGTGTTTATATTCATGCTTAATGGAGTGGCTCACAAATTGTTGGGATGAATGAATTATGTATATGAATTCTTAACTTGCATAAGGAAAACTTGTGTTAATTATCTCTTAGTTAATTAATTTGGGTTGAAATTAGAATTTAATATGTTGAGCATGAAATGCTCCTCGTTGATCAATGCTCCCAAAACCAGATGGAGGTCCACCTGCGATGACACTCAGACGCTGAAGTCAACGATAGTGTTTTAGGATAGATAGTCAAAATATATATGGAAAGTATCAGAATTAGGGTTAGAAAATACTTCCTGTTGAGTTTACATATAGTCTAAATGTAGACTTTTTAGATTAAGTCCACGACCTGGTAAGTGACTAGGTGGTTACCAAGTAGTTACAGGTGGATCCCATTTTAGGAGAATCTGTTAGTTGTTTGCATATTATTATTATTTATTTATTGATGTTTGGTGGTTCATAGATAATTTAATGTTTATTAAAATTGGTAGTAATTATTGTTGGATTAAGTATCTTACCATTACAAGAAAAAAAAAAGTTATAGAGATAACTTTTAACTACCAAAATTATAATCAAAATAATTATTAAATTAGGTTTTGGTTACAAAATAAAAAATAATAATTAAATTTAGTGGCAAATTTAGTTAATATAATTGATTTATTGGCAAAACCTAATATTTATTTTTCCAACAAAGAAGATAATCATATGTTAAAGGGGTGCAACAACTATGCAAACCCATCAATGATTTCTTCAAGTGTTCAATTGCACAAAAGATGTGGGACAAGGATAATAGATTGATTGATATAGATTTTGTAAGCATTATACTCTTGTTAATCATTTTATGTAGGGTAAAAAAATGAATACAGTTTGGAAAAGAGTGTGAATAGCTATTTAATGGAAGATTTGGAACCATAGAAATAATGTGATGTTTAATGGTGGTGTGGTTGATGTTACAGAAATTATTTTTATGTTGGCACAGTTAAAATCTGGATATGGATAAGGTTTAGATATAAGAAGGTCAATTGTTCCTTTTCATATTGGTGCCTTTGCTCGATTGAATGTTTGTTGAATTCTTAGCTTTGTAGTGGTGTTGGGGAGAGGCAAATGTGTTAGAAGGGTGAATATAAGTTTGTAAGGAAGGAGGAAGAGGGTAACCAATTAGTTGAATCCTTGTGCCCCAGTTTGGTTTGTTTTGTAAAGCAGGACATTGGATGGAGAAATTGAACAAGTATCACATAGAAGTATGTGGATCAAATTGCATAGAGGAATTCACATTGTCGTAGAAGACATTCATACTGAGTGACACAGGATAACCCTACTGGTTCGTAGATATTTGTAGGTGGGGTTGGATTATCCTACAGAAAAATGAATCTATCAACACTGTTCAGGGAAGATGGTTTCTTATTCATGTTTTGAAATCGTGTTTTTTCTACCTAATTCCTTATTTAGGTTTAACTTGTTTGTTCGTACGATTGATTGAGATAGACAATGTTTAGATTTATCACATTGCAACGGGATACTGATACTCTGAATAAACATATTTTTGTAAGAGATAGAAGTTTTCTTTATAAGGGTTGAAACACCTTAAAAAGATCCCATTAATTTAATTATTCGGCTTAAAAAAAACACAAATTCATCAATAAAAAACTATGACAACAACGTACATAACCACAAACCAGTCCAAAACCAACAAAAAGTGCATGAAACCTGGCATTACAAAAACACAGATAATCCAAAAAGAAGACGAAGAATGTCAGAACCCTCTGACCAAACAGTGAGTTGGTTTTAGATCACTGCCTAAGATGCTACACAAACAATAACTAGACATGAATAATCCAATAGATTAACAAAATGAGAACCAAAGCTAGCTTGATTCAACATGCTTTCTGGTAATGCGTGATCGAATAAAATGAAAATTTAAATGGTTGGACGAGGAAAACTACGCGGAGGAGGATGATTACGCCTAGGTGGAATATTTTGCAAAGGTGGATTAATCGTAGGTGAAGGTGGTGAACTTGGCTTGAAACCCAATTTTCTGACTTTAAGATCTGGAAATTAAGATCACAGGATGTTATCAACAGTTGAAGAGACAAATATGCTTCTAAATTCAAGAAAATGTACTCTTACTTACGTGGTAAACACTTAGAAGGACTAATTAATTCATCATCTACAAAACATTAATGACAATGATCTGATATTACAATTTTAAATACATGTTTCAATATTTGAATGAGGTAGACAAACCTGGAGTATCTTGTGTAACATGTGGAAAGAAAGGAAAGGCAATTGCCAGCAGAATAAGGACGATACAAATTTTGAAGAAACACTCATCCTAGCCATATTCCACTGTATTTTGAAGGTTGAATCCAAATTTGTATAGCAGCCCTGTAGTTTATAATACATCTTATTGGAGCTTTCGGTGAAATTTCCAATTCATACTGAAATAAATTATTATTTTATTATTATTATATAATATTTTATTATAAAAAGTTGGTGTGAAATGCACGTAATATGTTTTTTTCTAGATGAAATAAAAAGAAAATTGATATTTTGATACTCTTTTTAAAGGTATCTTCATTTGATACCATGACATGGTAAAAAAAAATATTTTAATAAGTTATAGGATTTACGTAATTATGAAGCTGTTTTGAAATGTATTACAGTCACGTTCAAGTAGTTTCTTCTGTTTAGATATATGGTTTGTTTATAAGTACTTTTGAACTTGTTAAAGGAGAAGTACTTTCAGCAAATTAGGAAACTCTTTTAAAATGTATGACACCTATATTCAGGTAATTTCTTCTGTTTTGGTATGTCGTTTGCTGAAAAAGACTTTTCAACTCATATTACAAATATGGAAAGTAGGAATCTTACGCATTCATGTTGCTCTCGTTTTGAAAAAATATAGTTCATATAGTTTTCTTTGTTTTGATATTTGGTTTGTTGAGAAAGACTTTTGAACTTATGTTATAAATATGGAAAGTAGGAACTTCATGCGTTTATATTGCTCTCAGTTTTGAAAAGATATAGTCTAGGAGGTTTCCACTATTTGATAAGTACTTTTGAACTCGTCTAATAGATATAGAAAATAAGAACCTCTTGTATTTATGTTTTCTCATTTTGAAAAAAATACACTTATAATGTTATGAAAATTTAGACCATTCAAGTGGTTTTCTCTGTTTTGATATATGGTTTATTAAAAAATACTTTTAAAACTTAAATAAAAAATGAAAAACTAATATAAACATAATACACGTAAGTAAATAAAAAAATATCTTTTTTACTAGGTAACAATATTAAATGAGTGTAATAACACATAAGGATATCAAAGTATCATAATCCAAATAAAAAGTTCCAACTCTTTATCTTTACTTTAACTAATATACGGGTGTTCATTGCAATCTAATAAGATGACAAAAAAAATTATTCTGCAGTTATGTATATTATATCATTTTTCTGTAATATAAAATTAACTTGCATTAGATTAAGAAATATTCAAAATTCATGAGTACTTATGATACTAAACTCCAACACTATTACATATTATATATTTTACATAGATTTATTTACTTCAATTATAAAATAAAAAATATTAACATAAATACAATGATATTTTTATAAATAAATTCGAATTTATTGAACCGATGTACAAAAAACAATTATATAGGTTAAATCCGATTTATAAAAGAAAAAAAGCCACCCAATGTGAATACTTGTTAGATCCCTCCCGTGGGTGTTGGGGTGGGTGTGGTTTTCGTTGCTCATACTGGGCCTCTTGTACCTGTTCTCCACTTTGTCCATTTGCACCCCCTAATTCAAATCTTCAACCCCCAAATTTTTAAAATGATTATTTTACTCTTCTTTAAAATAACTTCTAAATCACATGTTTTTGAACTTTGTTCTAAAAGATATTTCCTAAAATTTACAAAGTACATTCTAAAACATATATTTAAGAACAGCATAAATTTTTCGGAAAAAATATATTATAGAACAAGTTTTTTATAATAGAATTTTTAGAATAAAATTTACGGAATATAAATAATATCTTTTGGAATGTATTTTTTTAGAATGTATTTATGATACAAGCTTCCTAGAACCAGATTTTTTTTAACATTTTCCTTCTTTTTTTCTTTTGCAGCAACGATGGTGTGTCAGCAACGACAATGGTGGAGGGGTAGAAGTGATTGAGTGCAACGAAGAAAAAAAAAAAACAAAACAATTCGATAATTTCATCCCCTGATCCAATGGTGGGGTGCAGATTCAAAAATGGAGAGCTGCAGAAAGTAACTGCCCTAAACCTCCGGTATCTGATTCCTTCTCCATAAAAAAAACTATATGTTGTGATCATTAGCAAATATTAATTAATTATTTCTAGTTAAAATAGACTTTGTTGCGTGGTTTCTCTAATAAATTTAAGATTTATCTGAAACATCATTTGTATCGTGAAACAATGAATTAGAGTCAATTATTATACATTTAAATGTTTTGGGAATAATTTATACAACCAAAAATTTAAGATATGTAAAAACTTATGACATTATTAATTATCTTAATATTGTGTGAGAGATTACTCTATGCCCAAAACATATAAAGAAAACACAAAAAGGCGTCTTATGGGAGTGAGAGTTTTCGCATATATAATGTATTATGAGATTTAAGCAAAATTGTCTTTAACTATAGTAAATCTTGTCTTAGCATTGTGTAAAATGCAAAGCTATATAACCAAAATGAGAACCAATCGCCATATGATTTGATTGTAATATTGCAGTCCATGAAGAGAACAAATGTTGATCCTCTTTAATGGATTGTTCTACTAATCATTCACTAACTATTAATTAACTATAAGATAGTATGAAACCTCTTGGATATTGGATATTGCTTGTGGTTATATAATTCTATACATGTTTTTGAACACATCTTTCTCTATTTGAATGTTAAAATTGAGCAATGAAAGTGAAGGAGATTATTTACATAATAAAAAAAAATACAAATATAGAACAAAGATTGGTTAGAGTTATATTTTAATGATTATAATATATATGTTATAATTATTAAATATTTAAATGTGAATCTAAGTCTCATATGGATTAAAAATAAGAAAATAAATAATATATAAGAAAATAAATTTATAAATTTAATATTTTAAAATTTTAAAATAAAAATGATGTTATTTTCTTATATACGTATCCTTACAAGTAACAAGAAAAGAATAAATCAATCTTATCTTAGTTTTATAAAAATCGAAAAAAAAACTAAAATATAAAGTGTTAAAATAATTATGTGAATACATATTTTTTAAATTTTTCTCAATTTGGTATTCTTTTGTAAATCGGTGATGGATCACCATTTTTAAGATAAACAAACATGTTATAAAAAGAAGAGAGAAGTAAATAAAAAGTTTACAACACTAATTAATGAAATGTATTTTGTTTTTTTACCATTGACCCTTTCGTAAGACAAATATATATTTAAAGGTTCATAATTTAATATCTCTTATCAATAATCAAAATTAATTCACCAGGCAACTTGAGATGTTTTGCTTTTACGTTTTTGTTTTTTTTTTTTGTTAGAAAGCACCTATCACTTTCTTTATCAATAATTATCGTCATTTTCAGGGAGAAATTTAATTGAAAGATCAGATTGACTTCATTGTGAAATTTATAAATTTCCATTAATATGATTCTGTGAAATGATTTAACATTAATTGGTTTCGGCTTTCAACATACACTGGGATATGGCTCAGACAAGTCTTTGTCCAAGATATCTACCTTTTCTTGTTCTACTAATAATTTTTCTTTCTTTCTCTCTGCACAGCTTGCTCCAGCAATTCCTGCAGGTATCTCTATCTCATTGAATATATATATATATATATATATATATATATATATATATATATATATATATATATAGGGTTTCACCAGCTTATACTTATTGTTTGATAGGGTGTTTAACGTGTAAAAGTAAGCTTTCATGAATCTAGGAACATGTACATCTTCAAGATTGTGATGATATAAATTTGCAGATCTGAAAATGAGAAGAAAACTGGGTCCCATGCCAAGTCCACCTCCTTCACCCATGCCCAACAAGCAACCAGTTCCTGGTAAACCTCCATCAATGTTGCTTAATCCCTGAAATATTACAACAAATCATATGGGCTTCAAGCTTTCTATTTGATTCTCATTTTGTTTATGAATATTTATTGTATTAGGTTTTATGTTAACACTGTATGACCAAGAAAAAATTACAGAGAGGTTGTGTACACTTGTAGATTGTAAGAAAATTAAAACCACTTTATGGGTTATTTTTAGAAATCATTTACCAAAAGTATAGTTAAGAATTGGATATGTACTGATAAATTTTTTATTTCTTTCAATGAATTAAGATCCGCAAAAGAATTACTGATACCAGTGGAAATAAAAATATGTAGAGTGTGTATTTACTTTTTTATGATAATAAAAAAAATGTATTATAATGATTATTGAAATAAAAAATGATCATTATAAATGATTATAAAATAAATAATTTTTATTAAATTTTATATTACAAAATAATTGATGATAACTATTATTTATTATAGGCAGATTTTTGTAAATAACGAAATTGATATAAAGAGTTATATATTAGTAAGAGTAAAATCGATAATATAATAAAATGAATATACTAAATGGACTGTTAAATATAAAATTATATAGTTTATTGTTTAATTATTGATTTAAAATTGAACCAAATCAACCTGGATTTGAAATTCGTGTTTGATCTAGATAACTATTTAACAAAAGAAAAACTAAACAGATAGAATGAGTCATGAAGACCTTGGAATACTAATCCCACTGGGATTCATATATTTAAAATTTAACCTTAAAATCTATATCATTAAACAAACTACTTTGACGTGAGTATGTACCTTTTTTTATTCATAGATCATATTCTGTCACAATCAGATTGTACTTTGAACATGAAAATCCGTGAATCCATTTAGTGTTTATTCAATTAGAGCTATTTTTTTCTAAAAAATAAAAATATTTATCAATTTAAAAAACTTGTTTTTTAAATAAAAAATATTATGTATTGGTGAAATTTAAATATAAATATTATTATATGTTTGATTTTTACATGTACTTTGAATGTTAAAAACTTATAAAATAGGTATTGTTGGTTTTTAGTATTCTTAAATTATTATATTATATTTTTCTAATATTATTAACCCATATATAAATTAATTTATAAAACATTTTAGGATAATCTTCTTACATTGTTATTTTTAACTTTCAAATAAGTAAGGATATACTTATCTATTTTTTCTTTTAAAAAATCTTATGAAAAAATTTTATTTAAACATATTCTTATACTTACAATCCTACTTTTGCTCTAAACTCGAAAAACCAATAAACAAAAAAGGAAAAATACGTCCACAAACCCTCAACCCTCACTTTTTTCTTTTTTTCTTTTATAGAATAAATTCACGAATACTGATGAATTTTGATAGACTTAGATTTTTTGCACATACAAGTTTAAAAAATATTTTATATGGAAAAGTGGATTCGTAATCATGGTTAACAATTGTTACACTCTCAACTTATAATTCTAATTTTTATTTGATATTAAATAAATATTTTTTAAATAATATAAATATCTGAAGTTAGATATATAATTATTAAATTTAAATTCATATAAAAATTTTGATCTCCAAAAGACTAATAACACGATAATAAAATACTTGGTATTTTCAAAAAATACTTCGTTTAACATATATCGATAATTATGAATAGAATTGTTGATTCATAGATTAACTTTAACCTACTTATAAAATATATTTTTTTCATTGGTCTACAAATGAGTAGGCTTAAAAAGGCCTAATCATAGGACTAAAGTAAATTTGATTTATTAGAGAAATTTAATTAATTTCTAAACATTTTTTAATGTTGTACACTCTTTAAGATATTTTAAATTACAAATTAAAATATTTTATATTAATTATAAATTGATCATTAATTAATTTTTACTATTTATAAATTAATTAAAAAGTTAAAAAAGTTTAACTAAGGATTCAACTTAACTTGAATTTATCTAATTCTGTATTTGTCCGTCACTTTATAAAATTTAAAAACGACTTAGAATTAAGCAAATTTTATGGCACTTCAGTTTTTTAAAAAAAAATTCAAAATGTTTTAGTAATAAATATTTTAACAAAATTTAGTTGTTAGTTAAATTTTATTCAAATCTATAAAATAATGAATGAAATTCATTATCAACTTGCATAATTTTATGATTTTTCATAAATACATTAAGAGAATTATATAAAGTTATGTAAAGAAATAGGTTAAAAAATATTTTTCTCTCTTATCCAAAGGTTGTTTTAATAACTTCTTGTTAAAAAAATGATAAAAATATTTTTAATAGAATTCTTTTTTTATCACATTTTTTATTTATAGATTTTAAATTTCAAACATTAAAATTAAGAATGACCATATATGAGGTGGGTTGTGCTGGTTGGCTCGCAGTTCAGTGTAAAAACCTAAGATGGATTCATTAATTTGACCCACAGACCCACTTAGGGTTACTTTGCATGACCTGTAATCTGTTCGGGTAATAATAAAAAATAAAAAAAAAGTTTGTCTTTTGTTTTAAAATGTAAAAATAATTATATATACTTTTAGTTAGAAGTATGAATTTTTTTTAGAGTAATTTAATTATTTTAACTCATTCTATTATTTTTATTTTAAATTCAACTTTTTATTATCATTATTCAAAATGTAGGCAGATGATGAAGAATATTATAATTATTAAAAAGTAAAAAATGAAATTTTTTTATAAAACTACATATATGAACATGTATGGTATAACAAGAGTTTGATAGGGTGATGGAATCTCCAAAAAATAATATAATAATATTCTTATTTTCTTTTTTTTTATAAAATTATTTTTTCTTATATAACCATTTTTTTAATACATACTTCTATTTTAATACAATTTTTTTAATACAATTTTTCAGTAGTGTTCTTACTTAAACCGAGACCGAGTCGCTCCTACTGGTGTTACTGATGACCGAATCCGAGAAGCTGGTCCGACAGGAGGTTCACCTGCAGAAGACTCTTCGACGCTCAAGTCAGTAAGAGTGTTTTAGGTGTCTCTCTATGTAAAAAAGGTAAAAAAGTATATGAAAAAAAGATCCCCCTCCTGTGTCTGGTCCCCATGCTTATAGGCCCTCCTCTGGAAGTCCATATCATTTCTCATTAAGACGAGGGACGTTGTGAATCACGAATTATCACCCAAATCTATAATTGTCGCCAGTCGTAATGACGTGAGGTCAGGTGGAACTGATGAGTCTGGGTGAACCTGGACTCACTATGGGGTAGGTACACAAGCCCCCTAAGTTCATGATTCCAGTCGTTGGTTCGCCATGATGACCGAGTTGCTCTCGGCATGACACGTGCCGAGTAAGATAATTGGCTCGGGGTAATTGCGTTTTGACCTCCTTTCTCGCTTGGGCAAGGTCGAACTTTCCCCTTCTCTATGTCGGGTTCCATGTCAAACGGCAAAGCCATTAAATCCTTCATTTAATGAAGTATAGAGAGAAAAAGGTGAAGTGACCTCTGAAAGACGCTTCCCTCTTCCCGTCAGATGATGCCATGTGGTCCCAACAAAGCGTGGCTCGTCCTTATCATTCGATTCGGCCTCTGGGTTTTGAATCGAAGCCTGTATTGATTGAAGTACAAGCTTTCGACTCTTCGCCTCCTTCAATTACTGCCTTTTCAGCTTCCTGCCTTTCCAGCTTCCTGTTGCTTGGCTCAAAGTTTCCTCTGCCTTTCCCAAGCTTCTTCGCTTTCCTACTTCCTCCTTCCAGTAGCTTCATTCATAGGTACACCTATGGCATCCTCCTCTTACTCTGCTTCTTCTGGCGTTCGTAAAAATTTGTTAGACAGGGAGGTGACTCCAATGGGTGAGCGAGTTCCTCTGAGCGCACTGCCTCCGTGCAAGGTGATCATGAATCCTCAAAGGGTACCTCTTCGTCCGCACCTCACCATTTACAAACTACTGCTATTCCAATGGCTTCAGTTATGCCTGCTCTTTCCAGGAAAAGAAAAAACCCTAATACCCTCACTACAAATCCAGGGTCCTCAAGGGCTTTGAAGAAGGTCAAGAGGGTTCTGCAATACCCTTCCATTGCCAACCCCGAGTATTCTTGGGTACACAGCTCTGTAGATAGGCACATGTCCGAATACGATACTAGGAATAAAGTGGATCAATTCGTTTGTGTATCCTCCTTGTGAGGACTCGGTTGCTGAGTACGCCTTGGCTAGGCCCTGCGGAGCACATGAGCGAGTGTATATGAAGCCTCGACTCAACAGCAACGACTTCGTATATGTATACGACTACCTGTTTAAGGAGTATAATATTACTTCCCCTCTAATCGATTTTGAGACAGGCATGCTGAATCTGATGAACATTGCCCCAAGCCAACTGCACCCCAACAGCTGGGCTTTCCTGCTATGTTTTGAGTTGCTCTGCCCTGGGGTCCAGTCCAATCGGCACGTCGCTCGTCAGGCTAAGGGTGTGAGTTGCGTCTACCCTTATGATGCAGAGTTGATGAACAAGGTAGGTGAGGTTGGTTGCCTCGAGGCTGGGGCCGTTATGCTGGTGAGATGTTTGTCGATTGTGCAACACCAACGTCGGGCTGCCGAGGGACGTTCGAGGCTCCGCACCACGTTTCCGACCTCGAGATGCAAGTCGCGGACCATACTCAGGCTAGGAAGACACTAGAAGTTGAGTTGGAAGATATGAAGAAGGTGGTGGCCAAGAAGAAGCATGCCCTCTCCGAGAAGGAAAGTCAAATGACCCACCTCCAGGGGTTGTACGATCAACGTGAGGCTGAGTTGACTGACTGCCGAAAGGAGCTGTCTTGGGTGGAGGCCTTGGTGGTTGAGTTGCAAGAAGAGATGACCCATAAGAGTGCTACTTGGGACACCGAAAAACTCGTACTCGAAAAGGCCTGCATCGATGTCTATGAGGATGGCTTTTTCAAGGCTATTAAGCAAGCTCTTTCATTAGCCCCTGAAACTGACCCGACTCGCTTTGATATTGCTCAGGACGACGATCAGCCCGAGAATGACCCAGCTTCCGCTCCTTCTACTTGACTTACTTTATGCTTTAATATTTTGAGGATGATTGTATGACCAATAACCCTGTGCACATATGTCTTCATACTGATTATTTAAGCACCTTGCCTTGTGACATTGTTATAATTCTTGGTAACTTAAGGCTTTCGAATCGCGTTATTCTAACTAGGTATTACATTCGCATGTTAACGCGTTCTCGGGTACGGTAACTAGGTACTACATTCGCATCTTAACGCGTTCTCGGGTACGATACACGCTTGTTAACCCGATATTATTTTAGCTCTTAGGGTGCCCTGAGCTGAATTGTTCTCGGGTATGGTACATGCTCGTTTACCTGTTATTATTTTACCTTTTAGGGTGCCCTATGCTGAATTGTTCTCGGGTACGGTACATGCTCGTTAACTCGTTATTATTTTAGCTCTTAGGGTGTCCCGCGCTTAATTGCTCTCGGGTAAGGTACATGTTTGTTAACCCGTTCGCGTTAGGTATTTACCTCTAGGTATTGCAAATGGTCACTAAACCAAAGCAATGCATAATCAAAAGGAGGAAGACTCATATAACAATTTATTTTTATTGACACTGGTCACGGGCCTCGTTAAAACCTTGCTTGTTAAAACCCTTCTTAGGGAAAAAATCCAAGTCAAGGAAAGAGTACTCCGTACCTGTATTTATTAATAAACTATAATACATTTTGAGGTGAGTGACATTCCATGTTCGTGGTATGAGTTTGCCATTCAACTCCTCTAACTTGTACGTCCCATTGTGAAAGGTATCTACCACCCTGAAGGATCCATCCCAATTCGGGGCCAGCTTGCCCTCATGCTTATTTTTACGAGCTTCCCCTACCTTCCTCCAAACTAAGTCGCCCTTCCGGAAGCTTCTCTCTCGTAGCTGGGTATTGTATCGTCGAGCTGCCCTTAATTTGGCAACTTCCTCCCTGACTCGGGCCTCTTCCCGTACTTCTTACACCAAGTCCAAGTTGACTCGAAGGCTGCCCGCGTTGCCTTCTTCGTCGAAATTTGCTTTTCTCCACAATACTTCCCCGAGCTCCACAGGTATCATGGCATCAGACCTGTATGTAAGCCGATAAAGGGTTTCTTTGGTTGAGGATTGGGGGGTGCAATGGTATCTCCACTGCAATTCCGGTATTTCTTCAGCCCACAGACCTTTTAGCTGTCCTAACTTCTTCCTTAGTTCATTCAGAATGACCCTGTTGGCCGCTTCTACTTGTCCATTAGTTTGGGGGTGTTCTACACTTGACACTAGGTGTTTCACCCCGAGTTGTTTCAAGAATAACTCCACACCACTATCTGTGAACTGTTTGCCGTTGTTAGTCACTACGCTGTGCGGCAAACCGTGCCTGCAAATCATATGTTTCCAAATACAGCTTTGCACTTGACAGGCTGTTATCGTGGCGACGGGCTCGACCTCTATCCACTTGGTGAAGTAATCGATTGCGACTGTGTCAAACTTTACTTATCCCTTAGCCAATGGAAATGGTCCCTAGATGTCTATACCCCATCTGCTAAAAGGCCAAGGGGTCCCCATATGATGCATCTCTTCCGGGGGTGCGTTGAAAATGGGCTCGTACTGTTAACATTCCCGACATTTGTTAGTAAATGTTTGGGCATCCTGCTTGATCGTTGGCCAGTAGTATCCGGTCCTGAGAACTCGTACTGCCATGGACCTAGCACCCTAGTGCATACCGCATATGCCCTTATGGAGCTCGGTTAAGACATAGTCGGCCTGTGTGCGGTCCAAGCACTTCAGCAGAGGGAAGGAAAACCCTCTTCTGAAAAGTTCACCATTAACTACCGTGAAAGAGGGGCTTGCCTTCTGACCCTCCGAGCCTTCGTATTATCCTCGGGCAACACATCGTTGACTAGGAATTCTAGTATAGGCGTCATCCAGCTCGCTGCCTCGGGTTGGATCTCAAACATACCCTCGTGGTCCCAGCTAGGTGTGTTCAAAACTTCCTGGATCAATGTTTTGTACTGTCCCGGTTTCTTGGTGTTGGCCAATTTAGACAAAACATCAGTCGTGTCATTGTTAGCACGGGGAACATGCACGATGGTAGCGTCTTCAAACTGGAGGATCAAAATTCGGGTCAAGTTGTAATACTTCTGAAGCAAAGGCTCTCTAGCTTGGTATTCTTCATCCATTTGTCCTGCCACTAATTGGGAGTCAGTCTAACACTTGAGATTTCTGACCCCTAAATCCTTTGCCAGTCTTAACCCTGCAATTAAGGCTTCATACTCAGTCTGGTTGTTGGAAGTTGTGAACCCGAACCTGATGGACTGCTTTACGGCAATCTGACCAGGACCCTTCAAGATAACTCCTGCCTCGCTACCTTTCCTATTGGAGGAGCCGTCTACACTGAGCAACCATGTCGTTTTTTCCTCGATTACCGGGGGTAACCCGGTCAAAAACTCAGTCAGAAATTGTGCCTTCATTGGCCCCCTCGACTAGTAGCGAAGGCCGAGTTCTGATAGCTCCATCGCCCAGCCTGTCATCCTTCCTGCTAACTCGGGCTTCTGCAGCACCTGCTTCAGGGGTTAATTGGTTTTTACCGTCATACTATGACTGCGGAAATAGTGCGTAGTCTCTTGGCTCAAAATATCAGGGCTAACACCAACTTTTCAATCACTTAGTAGCGCTCTTCAGTTGGTTGGAGAGTTCTACTAGTAAAGTACATAGGGCTTTGCTTCCGGCCTTCCTCGTACACCAGCACGGAGCTGATTGTCGACTGCGCGACGGCCAAGTACACCAACAATGGGGATCCGGGAGGCGGACTGATCAACATTGGTAACACAGACAGGTCTCTCTTAATATTGGTGAACATATCCTCGCATACTCATTCCACGTGAAGACCTTAGCTCCTCTTAACAACATGAAGAACAGCTTCGCCTTCTCGGCCAACCTCGGCAAGAAACGGGAAAGGGCCACTAATTTCCCGTTCAATTGTTGAACCTCCTTTAAGCATGTGGGACTTCTCATGTGCATTATGGCCTCAAACTTGTTGGGGTTTGCCTCAATCCCTCTCTGTGTAATCATAAACCCGAGGAACTTTCCTCTTCCAACTCTGTAGAAGCACTACTCGGGGTTGAGGCGTAAATCCTGCCTCCTTACCCGATCGAAGAAGGCCTCAAGATCAGCTGCATGCCCTTCGGCTTTGGTAGACTTTACCACCATGTCATTTGACGTAGACTTCCATGGTTCTTCCCAAAAGACCCTGAAAGATTTTGTCCATCAGCCTCTGGTATGTTTCCCCTGCATTCTTGAGGCCAAATGGCATCACCCGGTAGCAATAATTTGACTTGTCGGTCATGAAAGCCGTCTTATCTTCGTCTGGGAGATACATTCTGATCTAGTTGTATCCTGAGTATGCGTCCAAAAAACTTAACAGTTTGTACCCCAAAGTGTCGTCAACCAACCGGTCAATGCTCGGTAGTATCCTTTGGGCAAGCTTTGTTCAAATCAGTGTAGTCCATGCACATGCGCCACTTACCGTTGGACTTTTTCACCATTACCACATTCGCTAACTATGTGGTGTAAACTAGCTCTCTTTTAAATCCTGCTCTGGCGAGTTGTGCTACCTACACTTCCATTGCTGCTCGTCGCTCCTCCCCGAGCTTCCTCTTCCTTTGCGAAATGGACACTACTCGGGGAAGCAATGCCAGTTTGTGGCACATAAAGTCTGGGTCGATGTCGGGCATATCCGCGAGGCTCCACGCGAAGAGGTCCGCTTTCCTAAATCAATACTTGCTCCAACTCGTATTTTACCAGTTTTTGGGCTTCAGGCATAGATGAGTGACCTACTGAGAACCGACCCCGAGCCGAACTGTTGTCATGGGCTCATCAAAAGTAGGGCGGCCCTCTTCGAACTCGGCCCGAGGGTCCAGATCCACCTCCTCTTTGTCTGTCAAGATCTTGGCTTTGGATTGTTGCTCTCCTTCCAACATCACATTATTACATTCAGCAGAAGGGGTTTCAAGCTCTTCGGTCTACGTCGCTCGTTCTGCTATCGTTTTCAACGAGTACGAGTGACCTTTAGGCTCTTCACATAACACTGCCGAGTCTCTTTCAGGTCCGTCGCCTTAACAGTTATAATGGTTCCATTTGGAGCCGAAAACTTCATGGCCATGTGGGGCGTGGATACGATTGCCCCTAGTTGGTTAAGGGTGTGTCTCCCTATCAATACATTGTAAGAGGTGTCTGCGTAGATTAAGATGTACCGAACCACCAGAGTCTTGTACGCCTGTCCAGCTTCAAAAGTCGTAAGCAGGTCTACAAATCCCGTGGCGTGAACCCTTTGGCCTGCAAATCCCAACAGCAGCTCGGTGTACGACTGGACGGCGGTTTTCGGGATGTTAAGCTTTAAAAATGTTGACCAATATAACACGTCGGCCGAGCTATCTTGGTCGATCAGGATTTTGTGCACCCTCCAATTAGCGATGGAGGCAGTTACTATCACCGGGTCGTCTTGCTTGGGATCGTTCACCGAGAAGTCTGCATCTGAGAAAGTTATAGAAGGTTGTGACTGAAGCGGTAGATGTGTAACTGAGTTGACTCTCCTCAAATATCTTTTCCTGAAGGAGCTAGATGAGCCCCCTCCTGCGAAACCACTGACAATGGTGCTGACCATGTCACTGACTACCCCTGCTCTAAACAGGATTTGCACCATATTAACGGAACCTACGACTATATTGGGATCTTGTTGGGTTATTCCGCCTGCTGCCTCAGTACTGGGCTTCCTCGTCCTATTCTCTTATGGACACACTCTTCCACGTCCTCTGGCCCCATGATAGCGGCCCCTGCGACCTTCTCGAGTTCCGCAGGCCCTGGGACCCTCTCTCCGAGGCGGGCTTCTCTGAACAAAGCGGGTTAGGGCTCCAGACTAGATGAGCTCTTCAATAAGATTACTCACCTTGGTGCATTCCTCGGTACTGTGTCTGATACTCTAGTGGTAGCTGCATCTGAGAGTAGGGTTTGCCTCTGATTGAGGTCACCCCGGGCGAGGAAGTCAGATAAGCTCCAAGCTACACACCTCCGGTAGGATAGTTTCCTTAGTAGCGTTAAGGGGGGTGTAATTGTTATACCTGCCTAGTCAGACCTTCTTCTGCAGTCGGGGGCTCTCCATTGCAACTGGTGGCTGGAATTTCCGCTTCCTGGTGTCGGTATTTTCTTCAATACTCATATATCTAACTGCCCGAGCCCTCAAGCTGTCCATGTTTGGTGGTGGGTCAGCATAGAGTGAATCTAGAAACGCGCTAGGTTTTAATCCCATCAAGAGCGAATGCCTCGTTACCGTCGGATGGAGATCAGGTATTAACAACGTTGCTTTAGTGAAGCGGGCCATGTATTGACGTAGCGACTCGTTATCTCCCTTGACGACATGATGGAGGGAAGCCGATGACGTAGAGGCTGGCTTACTTTCGACAAACCTAGCCGTGAATCTAGCACAGAACTTTCAAAAGAATCAACAGAATTAATGGGGGCAAAGAGTAATACCAGTCTAGGGCAGAGCCCTTGAGCGTCGTTGGGAACAGCCGACAATGGACCCGCCCGTCCGTGGAGAAGAGCTTTGCTTGTGTCATATAAGACTTGACATGGACATCAGGATCAGAGGTCCCATCATGTGTCCATGTGTGCCCACTGCCACTTAGATGGGAGTCTAGCCCTCATTACCTCTGGGTAAAGGGGTGGAATCCCCCAATATGTTCTTTCAGATCCTCCCTCAGTGGAGGTGGTAGGACTTCCTCAAACAACATGCTATGGTAATTTTGCGACCGACGACGTCGATTCATTCCCGGATTCTCCGGGTGTCTACGGGACCCGCCAGTTTGTTCGAATCGAGGGGCCCGATCACCAGTTCCGACCTGATCCACGGTCGGTGCTTGACTCCAAAAGTTTCCTCTGAGCTTCCCTCGGGTGTTTCACCTTCCTATTGTGTTGTCAGTTCCTCCTGGAAATCTCGAAATGGCTGTCGTTGTCCCCGCCGGAAGGTCGTTATCTAATCATAGAGGGCGCGCATTTCTTCATCATGGTGCCTCTGTTGGTTGCAAAATTGGGCATCAATTCTGTCGTGCGCCGCCTGGAGAGTATTTTGGACATTGGTCTCGCTTTCCTGAAGGACGGTCTGTAGGGCATTCTGAACCTTCACTTCACTTTCTTGTAATGCTGCTTTCATAGTGTCAACGCTCTGCTGAACGACCCCTTGGAGGGTTTCAATAATCGTTGGATCCATCCCCGTCACTAGAGGAGAGAAATATGTGGTCCTGGGATGAGTTTTACCAGGGTCCCACGGTGGGTACCAAATGTTCTTACCTGAACCAAGACCGAGTCGCTCCTGCTGGTGTTACTGATGACGGGGATTTTTCTTTTATGGAAAAAGTTTTTCGTAAGAGGAAAGTCCTCTTACAGAAAACTTTTTTCATAAAAAGAAAAGTTATCTTACGAAAAAAGTTTTCCATAAGAGGCTTTTCGCACTACGAAAAAGGTTTTATGTAATGAAGGTTATTTTTTTAAAAAAATTTAACTATGAAAAATGTTTTCCGAAAATCTTATTGAAAAAGATTTCTGCAGTTCAAGAGAAAATCCACCCCCTCCGTCGGACACTGCTCCAAACTTCTCCGTTGCTCCTCCGCCGTTCCGTTGTTGCCCTGCTCCTTCACGTCGTCTCGTTGCTTCGCCTTACCCTTCGTCACCGTTAGTCTTTAATGTCGTCATCATTGTAGCTCTTCCACCGTCACCCATCACCACTCTTCTCCATTTTTATAAATCCACAAAAAAAATCTAACTTTCCCTTTGTATATTCTAGCAAGGGCAACTATAAAATTACGAAAAATTAATGAGGTACATGAAGCAATTGTGGGAGTGCAAGAAGCAATTGCCTAAAAGCAATTACTTCTTCGGTCCCCTCATTTACTTCTTGCATCTCATTAAAGAAAGGAAATACTTAACGTGTCCTTGTGGATTTATATGTAAAGTTTTGATGGTAGTCATTGTGCAGTATTAAAAGAGGTGTTTCGAAGGTTGTCATTATCATCGGAGGTATTTACTGAAGATGTTTGACCGTGTATACATTGATAGAGGTGAAGGTGTTTGTTGGTTTAATTTTCATAGTTTGAAAAGTTATGGGAAGCATATTTGATGTATTTTTGGTTGATTTTTGGCAGTGAAGTTTGCTGAATTCAACACGGTTGTCTTTGTTGCGGTTTGAGACAGGTTTTGCGTAGTTTATAGAGGTTTTTTTCAAGGTGATGTTATTGGAGCTGAGAATGTATGATTTTGCAACTTTTTTTTTTTTATAAAAGAAAATTTTAAAATTTCATTATTGAAAGATTTTCTTTTTTTTCTTTTTATTTTTGTAGTTGTATTTTAGAATGACTTTACTAAAACATGTTTCTAAAATCTATAATCCGAAACTCAAAAAATAACTTTTGGAAAAAATTTATTTTATACCTAAAATTTATTATAGAATACTAATTCTAGAAATCATTTTTACATCTTCAAAATTTATTCCGGAATGTCAATTCTAGAAACTATATTTACAATTAATTGGTATTTCAAAAATATGATGGTGCAGAAAGCAAAAATGCGGGTGGAGGAAGCAATTGTCGTACTTAAATTGGAAGACCATCACAGTTGAATCAATTTATGTTCCCTAAAAGCGAACTTTTTCATTGTGAGCTGCATATGTATGAGGCCCAGTTTTCTTAAAGTACAAATGCCAAACAAATTCTTCCTCCAACCCCATACCCTCTTCCTGCACCCCCATATAATATTTTAATTCCATCCTTACCCTTAATGAAATGACATAAATGCCCCTCCCTTTAATAAAAGAGTTTCCCCTTCCCTTGCAAGCACCACCGTTCGCGATAAGCTCCAGTGCATTTTCTCTTAAATATTCCTTCTCCGATGCCATTTTTAAACGTTTCAAGGGTGATTGAACGGAAGAGGTAACATTCCGACAAGTATGCAGAGTTTATTGAAGGCAAGGAACGATGAAGAGGTAAGATTTTTACCTTTCATGGATTTTTTTGAAGTTTCTTAATAAGTACCCGGATGAGGTCATTCGGTTTTATTTTTTGAAATTTGAGAACTGGACAGCGATATGTCCGATTCATAAAATGAGAACCGGATGTAGTGAAGGGGGGTGTCATTCGGTGTGTATGATATAAATCGGATGCCAACCCATCTGGTTTTCAAAAGTTAAAAAAAATTACAAACCGGAAAGGTAATGGGGTCCGGTTTGGAAACTTATGAACCGAATGATGAGGGTCATCCGATTTACAAGATTTGCAAATCGGATGAGATCAACCCATCACACATCCGGTTTGCAATATTTTAACTTTTGAGAACTGGATGGGATGACGTACGATTCACAAGTTTTCAAATCGGATGACACCCCTCTCTCCTGAATCCGATTCTCATTTTATAATTGTTTTGTGAACCGGACGGTGATGCGTCCGGTTAATGTTTAGAGTTTTTTAAATTTCTTTTTTCTTTTTTTTCTTATGAGTTGTTGAAATGTTATGTTATAGATATGAATAGTCTTTGTCTATATTTAGAGGAAGTAAACAAGGTATCTGGTGAACTTGAAAGTGGTTGCTTGGTTCGGGAAGAAGATTGCATTATTGATTTCACAACTGATAAGGTAAAATGTTTTGTTTTTGTTTATGTTTATGAAATGTAAATTAATTATATATGAATGTGATATATTGTGCAGGTGTTTGGTACTCGAGACGAATTACTTGAATGGGTTCGCAAGGTTGCATTTAGGCTTGGATTTGTTGTTGTGATACTGAGATCAGACAAAGCAACTGGAGCACAAGGTAGGAAAACCTATGTCTTGTTGGGATGTGAGAGAAGTGGAAAATATATAAAGTATAGAACAAATTTAGAGGTTACTACAACCGGCACAAGAAAGTGTGACTGTCCGTTTAGATTGCGTGGCAAACCAATAAAAGGTGGTGAAGGTTGGGTTTTGAAAGTCGTATGTGGGTTGCATAACCATTAATTGGCTAATACGTTGGTTGGTCACCTTATGTTGGTAGGTTACGACCCGATGAACACGCTTTAGTTGTGGATATGACGAAAAGTCGAGTGAAACCAAAGAACATATTGCTTACCCTTAAAGATAAGAATGAAGACAATGTCGCGACACTAAAACAGTTGTATAATACCAGATATACATACAAGAGATCAGTTAGAGGATCAAGAACTGAAATGCAACAGTTGATGATGTTGTTGGAGCGTGACAAGCATATTCATTGGCATAGGGTTCACGAGTCCTCCCGAGTTGTAAGTGACATCTTTTGGACTCATCCTGATTCTTTGAAGTTGTTAAATGCATTTAGCAATGTGTTGTTGATGGATACCACGTACAAGACAAACAAGTATAGGCTTCCACTGCTTGAAGTTGTAGGTGTGACATCCACAGGCTTAACTTTCTCGGTTGCATTTGTTTTGATGGCTACTGAATGCCAAAATAATTTCATTTGGGCTTTGCAAAGATTGAGAGGGTTGTTTTTGAGACGAGATGTGTACCTTACAGTTATTGTTAGTGATAGGGATCTGGCTCTGATGAATGCCATTGAAGTTGTTTTTCTAGAAGCTTGTAACTTGTTGTGCAGGTTCCACATAAACAAGAATGTTAAGGCCAAGTGTAAAATGCTTGTTCACCCAAGGGAGGCATGGATGTTGTCATGAAAGCATGGGCAACTGTAGTTGATTGTACTGATTGTGAAGCATTCCCTAAATGTGTTGAAAAATTTGAAAGTGCTTCTTTGGCATGGCCCATATTTTTAAAATATGTGCAAAAGACCTGGATTAAACCTCATAAGGAAAAGTTTGTCAATGCTTGGACAAATAAGGTCATGTATATGGGAAATACTACATCAAATAGGTATGTTGTTATATATAATATATATTTATATGTTAAAGACTGTTTTGTCTGTTAAAATAATTTTGTCTGTTATATGCAGAGTTGAACAAACTCATGGGAATTTGAAGCGTATCTTGCAAACTCGCATGGGTGATTTGTGTACATGTTGGGATGCAATCAACAATCTCCTTGTCCTTCAACATAATCAGATTAAGGCCTCATTCGATAAGAGTCTAAATGTTGCTACCCACTCTTACAACATCCCATTGTACAAAGGTTTATTGGGTCTGTAAGCAAGTATGCATTGGTACATTGCAGAGGAGTTCAATAAGGTAAAATTTGTTGGCCTTAATAAGAAAAAGTATGGTTGTGTTCTTAGATATACTCATGGCTTACCATGTGCTTGTGAGCTTGCAAGATATGATATTGGTGTTATACCACTAAATGTAGTGCATGTGATGTGGACTAGACTTAGTTTCTCAGACTTATCATCAAGTTAGTCATCATCTGAATTGTCTATTAAGCAAGAATGGGAGGTGATTTCTAAACGCTTTGATGAACTTGATATTGGAGGTAAAATCACCATAAAGGGCAAGCTGACTGAAATTGCATACCCTACAATGACATCATTATGTCCCCCATTGGAAAAGGTTAAGACAAAAAGGTCACAAAAGACTAAACAGAAACGATTAGAGAGGTCAACCAAGCGTGACCCTTCATACTTTGAGCATGTAGACAAGATTCATTCCATGGAGGATAGTTGTTTTAAACAAAAGGCTTTAAAGGTGAAGGTAAAATCTCATTCGCAATTGCCCTTTAAAGTTTTGCCCTGTCTTGATCAATTTCATCCTATTACTCACCCATACATACTGGACATTATTGATGTTAAACCTGATGGACATTGTGGTTATCGATCAATTGTTGCATTGTTGGGAATGGAGAAGAGTCATGACCATTAATCAGAATGGATCTACATAAAGAAATATGTCAATGGCATGATCAATATACAAACATCTTTAGTAGCAATGAGCGTTTCGATGAACTTAAGAACTCTTTACTTGTTGAGGGGACATCATCTGTAAGTGTTTATGTTTAATTTTTCATTAACAATTCTAAGTGCAATGACATATTACTAATGTTGTACATATTTGCAGGCAGGTGTTGAGAAGTAGATGACTATACCAGATATGGGTTACGTCATTGCAAGTAGATATAATGTTATTCTTGTTTGCTTGTCATTGCAACAAAATGTAACTATTTTTCCATTACGAAGTAAACCACCTGTTGATGTTAGTCAACATCGGATAATATGCATAGGACATGTTTATGGGAACCATTTTGTACAGGTAATGTTTATAACTTACAAAATTATGCAACCTGTTCTGTCATATTCACTAACTTAATTTTCAAATTCATTTACAGGTTAACTTGGTTGATGGTTGTCCTTTACCAAATGTAGACATTATTTAGACCAATCACAGTTCTCCAAACACACAATTATGGCTATCTCATTATATTAGCAGAATGCAACTATTTGTATCTATGTTAGGATCAAGTACATCATATGTAAATCTTGGTGATGATTGATTAATATTGTACCAACATACTGCATACATAAACCAAGTACCAATATACTTAATACATAAATCAAGCACCAACGTACTTAATACATAAACCAAATACGAATATAGTGAATACATAAACCAAGTACGAATATAGTGAATACATAAACATGGTCACAAATACATATGAGGTACACATAAAACCCTAAGAACTAGACGTCCCTCTCCCTCGACCACCTCTGTGTCGTTTACTGTATACTTGTCCTTGACGTGAATGTGTGTGAGCCAATTCATAGGCAGCTACTGTATCCTCATGCGCATCTCCACAACTAATTGCCCTCCGCAATAGGGTGGCTATCCTTCTAAAGATACTTTGAAAAAATTAAACAATAACAATAATAATGTAATCATTTACAATAATGAAATAAAAGTCAATTATGTTAATGTAATCAAATACTGAGGGTGGTTGCTGCTGTGCCGACGAGGCTAACAGATCTTCATCATGACTATGACTACGACTACGGCTACGACTACGACGACCTGCTTCCTCATCACATCTAATGACATATGGATGTGACACATGAGTATACCAAGCAATATAGTCCTCCGAGCATGCATGTGGGCCGACACTAGGTATCAATACAGTGACAACATTATCAGAAAAATGTACCCAGTGTGCATTAACCGCATTAAAAGCAGTCATATCTTGCAGTGGAGGAGGATGTGATATGGTTTGCATATACCCATACTGTCTCAGAACTCTATCAGAAAGGTGCATCTGAATGGTATGTCCATATTAGAGAAAACCCCGAAAAAATGAAATCGGCTCAAGAAGTCGGAAAACTCTGTGAGAAGTGTATGGATACCAAATGACACTAGAGAGGGTCAATCGATCTAGTTGTTGTCGGACATCAACCAACCTGCATGTATAAGTTTGAAGTGTTATAATCGAATTAAACTTAGATTATCCAAAACTGTTATGTGTGACTTGACAAAGAATTAGTATGATTAGCAAAAAAGACACTTTAGGGATTTACTTACTTGAAGGGTAGGTTAAAAGAATTACTTAATTTTTATTTTAATCTATATGGATAACTAAGATTAATCAAGTGATCAGCATAATCTAATTCTTTTTCATAGAAAATGTGAAGGTAATATCTTGTAAATAGAAAATGTAAAGGTAATATCTTGTAAAATATAATATGTACGAAACTCGAAGACAATATAAAAGTAAAAGACAACAAACATGTTTGCAATCTTCTCTCTTCCAATATCGTGTGAATTTTTCTCATTTATTTTAAAACCTAAATAAAAATTATGAAAATTAAAAAAAAAACTAAAGTTTTTAAATATAAAAATTAAATATTTTTTATAAATAAAATAAGGTAAATAATATTTTATTACAAATATAAGAAAAGTAAAAGTCATTTATTAAAAATCTAAATATTTATTTAAAATTTGTATAGAATATGAGTATCATTTTATTGAAAATACAATGAAGATAAATTTCTATTTAAAAAAATATATGCGAGTATAAGTCAGTATAATAATCGCAATTTTACTCTAAGATTTAAGTGTAGTGTTGTTGTTTTGTCTCCATTTTAAGATCTAAGCAATAATGTTGAATGGTTATCTTTTGGAAATATATGTGTTTTCCAGATTATAAACAAGAATTAGAAAAGTTGTGTCTTGTAACTATAAATGGATAATTATAATAAAATTTAATAGTCCCGTTAGCACTTATAATTATGTGTATCTATATTTTAAAAGATTTCCGGAACGTGTTTTTTTAAAACAAGTTTTTTTGAAACATATGAAATATGTTTTAAAATGAGTTTTTTAGAACAGAATTTCTGAAATATAAATGATACTTTTCAAAACAAACTTTCCATAACGAACTTTCTTTTTCTTCCTTTTTGTAGTGGAAAATTGAAATGTAACGGCGATGACGTAACAATGAAAATGACAGCAATAATGCAGCGTGATACGGTGAGGCAGTATTTTAGTCTTTTCATTTAATAATAGGGTGTAGTTAGTAATAATGGTGTTGTAGGAAGTAAAGGCCTTAGTTATTTATGCTCTTTCAAACTAGTGTTTGTTGTTGAGCCATTGTCATTATATGCTCACTTTGAATCTGTGATACTAATAGGGGGCATTGCTATTTATACCCTCCAAACTGTTATTAAAAACTATTTTTAAGAGAGCATTATTAATAGAATGACAACTTTGTTATGCAAATGCACAATTGGTCTAGATACACAATGAAAAAGTGTTTTTATTATGTATCTTCGTAAGATTTTTCGCTAATTGTATATTTTGAAGAAATCTTGTTCAAATACAGAAGGAAAATATGGTTTCACTAAATATTTTGTCAAGACTTCCTCGAGAGAAATAATTGAAATGTTTCAATAAACATCATCACAAAATTTATTTTAAATATGCAATTTTTAATATTTCAATTGAATATCTTGACAAAATCTAGTTTAAACATGTAATGGAGACTTCTGAAAAATTGGAGCGTTTTAATAGTAGTTATGCGCGTGCCAATAGCAATGGTTTTTTATCCATATTTTGAAGGTTACGACCCAATAATGCTCTTATCCTGACAAAAACAAAAGCCCGATATTTTCGTCTTGACCCCAAAAAACCCCGGCAAATAGCGACAGAGAATTTGTAAGTTGCAGATTATCTCTTTTTCATTCATTTACTATTAGTTGTTTTAGGGTTATTTTAAACATACTCAGAAAAATTAATAGTAAATAAATAAAAAAGAAACCAGTTACAAAATTTATCTTATCATCGTTAACTTATTTTTTTTTTTATTTTTTATGCTTACCATTAATATATATTATTAGGATTGCAACAAAAATAATAATATTATATTAAAAAAATTAAAACGAAACTTATCTAGATTCAGTTTTTCTATATCACAATTACGATGAACAGTAAGAAACATATGTTTGGAATCAAACCAGCTGCACTTCCTGCCCTAAACATGATTCAAAGCCCTAATTTTAAATCCAAAATTCCGAATATATATAACTTACGATTATATCTAAGAAAGTACATGTGAATATTTATTTATTTTTATATATAACTGCATAATTTAAAATGATGTGACGTGGTGTAGTCCATGGAACAAGAATAACATGAAATTTTGTAGGTCATGGTGGCCCTAATTTTCCAGGCATTGGTGCTGGGTTTGGATATGGTGAACGAGGTCGCGTTGGCATTTCACCCAGTTTCCTCATATTCAGATCTGCAAATTAAAACAACAAGACTATGTCAAAGGTTCAAAATGTTTTTCCAGAATCAACAAAACCCTACGTTTTGATTTTGTCAAAAAAAAAAAATGAACATGCATGACACATACGAGGAGGAAGTGATCGTGATTACGTTCTTCTGTGCATTTTTCATGATTCATTACAAAGACTAACCTAAACCAAAACTCAACTCCAAAAGCAAAACAAAGGCTATCATTAACAGAAGAAATCGTCGAGAGATTGATGAGAGACTGAAGATGTTAGCCATCAGTGGTGACACTTGACACTATGCCACTCATGCTTCAGAATCAGAAATCGAGAAAAATTTATAGTGTAGTGAGAAGAAAACCCCGATTTTTTTTTCTTCGATTTCCTACCAAATTAATTTAAAAAATGTAACAGGGTATAACTCCATGAATTTGTCAAGCAACTATGAGGAAAAAGAAAATCAGGTCTATTGGTATTAGTTTGACTAGTCAATAATCAAATGAGAAAATTTGCGTAGTCGTAACGTTAAAATATATGAATTAGGAGACCAGAACGTTTTTGACAATGGTGCGTTGAATTCGATTGTTTAAAGGGTCCAACTATATGTTCTTAGAGTTTAATTCGATTTTAAAAATTTGCTATTCCAAAAGTAGAGATGACAATGAATCAAATTCTTGTAAAATACTAAAAATGTCATTGCAAAATTTTCTATTCCATTATGTGAAATTCGGAATATATTGTATTCTAAATTAAATAATTTAGACTATAATATTTTTTAAGTATAGTAAATTTAAATAAATAAGAAATTAATAGATATATGGTTTGACTTTAATTTACTGTAACAATAATTGATTGATTATCCATATAATCTATTAATGATATAATTTATTTTTCTACCATGTTCTCATTCTTCTGAATGTGAAGCAATTGCATCCTCAAACTTTGACTGGAAATGAATAAAAACGATAAAAGAATGATTATAACAATATTATGAAACAAAATTATTATAAAAGAGATAATGATTATCATACATTAATTTCTTTGGTTTTCTTATTCTTAGGCTTATGTGTCATGGTGAACATTTGTGCATTAGATGGCTCCTTTCCATCAATATTCTTCATTGCCTATCATGTAAAAGAAAACAAAATATCAATTTAAGACAAATAAAATCATTAATACAATTCGTTATCCAATTGTTCTAACCTCTTCATATCTTATCTCAGTACAAGTTTTAGTTCCTGTAAATTTTGTTCTACTTATCTTATTCTTTTCACTATAAAGCTTTATAATAAAAACATGAAAATAGTAAAAATAAAAACCAACCAAAGTATAAGTACAAATATTCATATGATAAAATCTAGATAATGAAATCACCTTAGCTACGTCAGATTTTCAAAATTTTACAAGAATTGGTTTTCACAATGTCAAACATTTAAATTGATAGAAAGGATCTACTTTGAAAAACTTTTCCATGGGCACTTATGGAACAAAATAAGAAGGAAAACTTGAAGTCAGTTTCTCTGTTAGCTAAAACTAACCTATACATGAACTAATTTGTTGAAGTTTTTTCCTAATAACTTCTCTAAAATTCATTATTTAACTTAATTTTAAGTTATGGAGAAACATTTCTCTGTTTATACAAATGTTCTCTCCAGAAAAATCCAAAATCATAAACTAAGGATCAAACTAAGCAGTGCACTAAATGAATGTAAGTTACCAATATAAATTGAGGCACAAAGAAAGTAGAACAAACAGTAACCTGGATATATAGGTTTGCCAAAATGACTGAGAACGAAGAAATTCTTCTTCCTCTTCCTACACGATATGAAACCATCATCCTGCACTACAATCAATAGAACATAGGCATCAATCATCAGAGTGAGTGCACGCATCAAAACCAATGCACATACCTCATGTAAGTGTCGTTTGTCAGCAATCCATGAGATTGAGATTGGAGAATCAGAAATCGAGATTATGTCCTCTTTTATTTCTTCATTCTCAATTTCGAATTGCCAACACGTGGTTGCACTAGTGCTGCCTCCGAAGCGAGTTTGATGAAAATCCTAACCTCTCCCACAGACTCTGTTTCGTTTCCATTTATAATGATGAGAGTGAAAAAGATTGAGGATTGGGGTTTTGAACCAAATTGTTGTTGCCCTACTGGTTTCAGCTAGGTCTGAGACTAGGACTAACACGACTAAGAGCGGGAATGAAAGAAACAATATTGAGATAATGGAAGAGAGACGAGACTGAAGAAATAAGAAAGACGAACAAGACTTGAGAGAGTAAAAAAAGATAAGATAAATATTATCCATTTACATTTGAAAATTTTATTAGACTAAAAAGGTTATTTTAGTAACATTTAAAATAAATGATACTATATATTAGTTTAAATTTATTAATTGTAACATTTGTTTACAAAATATTATAATATTATACTTATAGTAACATTTATGTAAAAAAATGTTATTGTAGTAATTAAAATCAGTATATAGTAACATTTTTAATAAATATAACTGTAGAAATGTTACCAAAAATAGGAAATGGTGTAGTGTTAAACAACACTTATAATAACATTAGTTCAAAAATTAATTGTTGTGATAAATTAATATGTGGAATTATTATTAGAATCATCATTAATGTTGAAAAATTATACTCAATTATAAAATTTCTTGACTGAGTAACTTACTAAAGATGTTAATAAGTTTCACATTTATCTAATTAGATTCAAAAGAAAATTGTGTTTTAACTTCTAAAATATTAGAAAAATCAAATGGATGAGTAATTAAATATTTTGGAAGAGATGATGGAAAATTAGTTAAAATTTTTGTTTTATGTCTTATATGATTAAAAATACATTTAAGACTTTACAAAACTTGTAATTTGTTCAACTTTTCAAAGGATGAACAGTTAATGAATTAAAACTAATTTGTTCAACTTGTAATGAATTTAAACTAATTCATTATTTTCTATTTTGGTCCATAAATATATGTAATTATTATTACTAAGAGACTAAATAAAAACAGATAATTTTAGAGATATAAATCTAAGCACTTTCATAATCTTTTTCTTACTTTCGTACACTCCCGGTTAAATACAGGAAAATTAAACTAATTTTACCTTATTAAACGAGACCATTTCCAAAATACCTTTCATTTAATCAATATTTTATTTTTAATGACATTTTTTAATTCTTGATGTCAAATTCTAAGAAATAGAACAAATATTTTTTTTAATGAAGTTGATATAATATTCAATGCTAATCAACTTTCTCCATTAACATGAATTTTTCTTTTTCTTTTTTACTTGAGACTCGAAAGAATAACCAAATTTTAATTATTTTCTCTCTATTTAATGATGTCATCTAAAATACCCTTCAAATATGAGAATATTCTATATTTTTAATGCCTACTCTGTATTCTTGATATTAAGTTACACTTAAAGATATTTTTTAATTTTTATTTGGTAAATCTTATAGTAAAATCAAGTAATATTAACTGTTTTCAATTTAATCAAGTATAGTTTTATTGAATGAGGAGGAATTACAACAACTTATGGTTACCAAAGACAGCCAAAATATACAATACCTTCTTTCCTCCTCTGAATCTAATTTGAATAAACTTTTCACATAATAATGTTATTTATATTATACATATAACTCAATAGTATAAAGAAGTGAAATACATGATGAAAAACAAAGTAGTTGAAGGACCATAGATGATTAATAATTCAAAATCTTATGCCATGGAAATTGGAGGTGGAGGTGACGGAGCGGCAATGGGGGGTTTAACAATTGGAGGTTTAAAAGTTGTTGCTGAACGGGGAGAAGGTGGTGGACTTGGTTTTACACCCAACTTTCTCATCTTCAAATCTACATATTAAAACAACTTCTCATCATGTCAATATAAAATATACATAAGTTTTAATCAAATTTAATTATATTACTAATGATAATATACTGATAAAGCATTCTCTATAAATTTGGAAAATTCGATGAAAGAAACAAACCTGCACTGACTGGAATTGGTTGTATGAATAAAGTGAAGGTGAGTATCAGGAGAATAAAGTAAGATAGAGACATAGAAGAAAGAGTGATCCAAGCCATCCCAATTTATGTGTGTTGAATGCTGAAACCCAAACCCAATTTAATATACAACTTGTGCTTCATAGTTACCAGAACAAAATTTGCTTCTATTTGAGCTTTCCATGAAATTTCCCACAGAAAAGTAGGTCAATGATGATAAGAAAGCCAGCAGTTTATGTAGCAAAAGTGAACAGAAAAAATAACTTGTTTTTCTTTTTAATTTTGCATCCTCGTATTATAATCTTAATTATTTATCAATCTTTTAAAAATCTAAAAATAATCAGTTGTAATATTTTTTATCCAATTATATTTTAGTTAGAATATTTGAGTCCAAATTTACTTAAAAATATTTTTATTTGACCGCTTCTAATTGAAGAATTGTCTAAATGAAGAACCTGAAAAATAAAATCCAGCTATTATAAAGGAAACTTCGTGGTAATGTTACATATGACAAAAACTATAATCAGTTATTTGAAAAATCCAGCTATTATAAAGGAAACTTCGTGGTAATGTTACATATGACAAAAACTATAATCAGTTATTTGAAAAAAAAAATGAAGAAAGAAAAGCCCATGTAACTGTAATTGATTAGACATTTTGAAGTCAGGTTAGACTTTAAGCTCTGATGCATAATTGCTCGTGGAGAAGATAAATTTTGCTACTTTAAGGATCTGTAAATTAAGAATGTGATTTATTTTAAGATCGACATGTGAGTTTGATTCTCATATTATTCGGTAGAAATAAGAAAACTAAAAAGCAAATAAAAAGAAAAATACGTTTATATGGGTTAATTTTAGACTATCGATACTAAATCTCCTAAATGTTGATATATCTATTAAAAATTATAATTATGTGTGCCTTTTAATTTTATAAACTTAATTATAACCTTTTTCTTAGATTTTACACAATTTTCAATTTTGTTTTATTAATTTTTTCCATAATTTTAATTTTTTAATTTTTAATTACTTATAATATCGGTTTCAGATGGTAAGATTCAGAGAAAACACGTAATACTTGTAACTTCTTTTACTTGATTGAAGAAGATAATATTTGTAAAATTGGGTATGGTGAAATTTTTTTAAACTAAAATTAAGCAAGTAATAGATAATTAAATATTGAAGATCAAAATTGCATATAAAAAGGTTAATGAACCAAGGCCCTGGATAACTAAAACTTAATGGACTAAACCTACAAAGAAAAAAAACATTAGAGACTAAAATTGCAAATTTTATAAAATTTGGAGAGTAAAATTGTAAATTTTATAAAATTTAGAGACTAAACTTAGAATTAAGCAAATTTTATATCACGAAATCGTACTTTAGATTTTATTTTTTAAATAATTCCACGTATTTTAAAATAGTAATAAATGTAAAGAAATAATGAATGAAATTTATTCAAAACTTATAAAATAATGAATGAAATTCATTATCAAGGAGTAAAACTTACATAATTTTATGATTTTTCATAAATTAAGAGAATAATATAAAATTATGTAAAGAAATATGTTAAAAAATATTTTTTCTCTCTTATACATAGGTATTGTTAATAACTTTTTTTGTTAACAAAATGAGAAAATATTTTTAACATAATCTCTTTTTTAATCACATTTTTTATTTACAAATTTTAAATTTCAAACCTTAAAATCAATTTTAGTATAACATTAAAAAAGTTACGTTTAATGACAAATAATTTTAAACCATAAAAATAATTGAAGGTCAAGTATTAAGTATGAACCTAATTTCAGAATGGATTGTTTGTTTTTTACTGTACTGCCTTGTTGGATTAGTCTTGGCACCAATAATGTTTTCGACTGTACTGCGTTGTTGAATTGTTCTTGGCACCAATAATGAAGGATCTAAAATCAAAAGATATTATTAATTTTGAAAAAAAAAAGTATTTCGAAGGGGAATTCAAGAGTTTTTCCAAGTTTTTCAGATTTAAGTTGATTACAGGGGAAATTAGTTTCTTCAGTACAAGCAACGTATGATATAAATAATTTTATAATTAAAATTTGTAATAAATAAATATTTTAAAGACATAAATTATATTATAATTATATTTGTAATAAATGATTTTTTTGAATTTACATTATATTTTAAATTTATGGAAGCCCATCTCAGTTGAGGACATTGGCAATAGGTGATTGGATAACGCATTGCATTGCCAAGTGCGAAGGCACGTAACGTATTCTTACTAATATTCTCGCACCCTTGTTATTCATATCTAATCAAAATACTGAACAAAAGGAAGTATTTTATGTATGTATGCTATAAGTGGAACGAACTTTCAACAAATGTATTTTCATACCTAATGTTGAAAAAAACGTGACCCTTGCCAGCTTCCATAAACCACTCTGCCATTAGCTCCAACCTACCTCCTCATCCGTAAAAGAGCTTTCTGTGATTGTAACATCCAGAATTCCTTCCCTGAAAAGCAACAAGCAATGAAATACCAGAGTCACTTATAACTTATAAAGTAATGAAGTAATATCAGAGTCACTTATAACTTATAAAATAAAAGGTGCAGTACTTACTCGTCCTAGTTTCGTCAGCATAGAGGAAACAAAGCTCAAGATTATAACGAGCAGAGCACCTAAGCTCAGAGAGAAGATAGTCTTCGCCTACCTCGTCTCTGTCTTCCTCGAGAGAAGGATAAGTGGTGTTGAGATATTTCTCAAACTCAGTCTCCCACTCTTTCATACGAACCGGAAAGAACTCAGAGCGCTCCATATTATATAAGGAGTGAAAAATGGAACAGCATAGAGTCTGCGACTCAAAGAGCGGGCACAGAACGTTGGGGCTGGAATTAACACTGGCATCTATCAACGATGCCGTTTTCAGGAAAACCTCAAGCAAAGGCGCAGCAAAGGTATCTAGGAAATACCTCAATTCGAGGATTAGTTCAGTGGTTATAGGCCTGCGATAGAATTTCTTACAAATGGAATCGGCGATGCTGAGACTGTCGTAAACGGAGGCATAATCCGACGCCTGTGACGCATTTTCTAGTTTTTGAATGAGATTCTGAAGAAGCCCCGGCCATGTCCTGACGAAATCTTGGTAACCGATAACGGCGCCGGCTCTGCCGAGCTGAATCTGAATCTTAACGGGAGCTGAGAACATGAGTGGAACAATCAGTGACTTTATACGCTCCTTCTCCCACGGGAGTAGGGATGACCACTGATTGGAGAGGTGGTTCTCCAAGTACATGGCGGCAGCTTGCCTGATATAATCTTCTAAGGGCTCAGCGGCCAGGCGGAGGAGCATGAGACCGTAGTTGGAACAGTTGGCGGCCCGGGCGAGGGAGGTTTGTGCGCGACGGCGGGGTTCGGGCGCCGGAGACAGCATATCCAGGAAGCACTGTGATAAGAATTCCACAGTCTGACCGTTCCAGCTCCACTCCATAACCGCAAGGCTTTGAGTGAAGAGTGAAAAAGTGAAAAAGTGAAAAGGTGAAAAGGTGAAAAAGTGAAAAAGGATTTTTAAATTTGAACCAAACCCTCCTGCACAGTTTTACAGTTTTTATTATCATTGTAAAAATATTATTGAGAGAAACAAATTAATTTTGATTCAATAGTCTTTTTAGAAACTAGTTAACAGAAATCTTCCTTTAAGATTTTCGTACCATTAAATTTATACTTGATGTGAACATAAATTTTTATTATAAAAATATCAATTTGCTGTAAAACATGTAAAATTAATAATTAACTTTTATAACTTTTATTCTTTAAAGAATATTTAATCTTTATTCATAAATATTATATTTGGTCCTACTCATATTTAAAGTTGCTTCCTCCCGAACAAGACACCAATTTTACCCTTTAATTTAAATTATTAACTTAATTCGATGCTACTCTGTAATAAATTATTAATAAAAGCATTCACCACCAATAAAATTAAAGGATAGTTGTTATATATAATTTTCTCTTATTTCTTGTTATCCCGCTATTTAATTTATATACAAGTTTTTTCTTATCTCTTTATTCTATCAATGCTTTATTTGAAAAAATATACAATTTTTATTTTACCTTCTCCAAACTACAAAGAACCCTCAAGAAAATAAAGTTTTTTTATAAGTTTGATGGTATACTTGTAAGATATAAAAGTAGAATGTAAATATATAAAGGAGTCTGTATATCACTGTTTAATAAGTAAAAGTAAAATAAAACAAAAGTAGGTGTATGATATTAGGTGGAGGAAAACATGAAGAATGTGTATATATATATATCCATGGTATCTACACGTTTCATCTGTGCAGAAAAAGGAGGAGAAAGAGAATTGAGCATTCCCAATTAAATAATGTATTTACAAATTAATAATAAACTAATAATAATAATAATAATAATAATGAATTTACAAATTAATAAAAATTGATAAAGGGCATTTTTTAACTAATTATTTTTTTCCTTAATGTTAGGATGACTATTTTTATTATGATAAATGATATAATATAATTGTTAATTATAATAATATTTTTTATTATCTTAGATACACATATAGATAATAACTGTGTTTTTAATAATAATAATAATAATAATAATAATAAACAGTAATTTTAAAATTATCCTTAAGTAATTTTTTCTACATTTAAAATACATAATCGTTAATCTTTTACAACCGTTTCGTCTGACTTTTATTTTTTAAAATTTCTTACATTAAACAATTAAAGAAGACAACTTAAAATATATTTTAAAGAATTTATATTTTATATATTTTTTAATTACAATATATAATAATGACTTAAAATTTTTTTAAAGTACAGACTTAAAATAATGTATGCGTTTTTGTTGGTATAAATATCTAGTTTTTTTTTTCATTCTTAATAATAAAACACGTAATAAAAATTCATACGCATATATTTATGCTTTACAAGATAAACAATATATAACTCCATTTCAACATGCAATATTTATAAAAAAAAATAGCACTCCGGTACATATGACAAATTAAGTTGTGGTAAGCAGAATACTTCTGTAAAATAAGAAAGAGACCTGCAAAATATTTGAGAGAGTGGCGATAAACAGAAAAAAATATAATTAAATATTTATTTCATGAAAATTTAAAACAAATAAAAATTGGTAGCTAAGAAATGTTGATACACATAATTTCAGAAGGAGAATATAAATTTGTTTTTGAAACACCCAGTGGAAGAAAATTCTGACAGATCATAAGTAAATGAAATTAATCAATGCCTATTGTGCTAGTGTAAAAAAAAGTTCTGTTTTTTTGCAAAAAGCTTATATATTTGTCAAAATTTTGTATTTGGTTATTTGTCATTGGCAATTACTCTGTTATAGATTGATTTTGCATTTGATGATGCTGATGCTACAGAAGAAGGAACACTTGTTGCTATCATTGGGCGCCGGAAATTGCAAGGTGGGGAATCCATAATCCAGGAGAAAGTGAGCTGCTACACCATTTTTCTCTGTATTTGTTTGTGAAGATCAATTATCTTGTGTTAATAATTGATTTCTCCATTTGTTTCTTTTGTTTTGCAGTCTATTATAATAAATGTCTCTAATAACTGCAACTAGTATTTTAGTCTCATTTATTTAAAATTTATATGTATTTTATATAATTAATGATTACCTTTTTCATGCTGTTTTTCACTCACACTGCTGATGATGAGCAGTTATAACGATCACTCAATATTCACGAACACAGCAGAAAGGAGGTTAGGTGTTATGCAAACACTAATACAAAGGGGGAAAAATATATCAGAAACTACTGCTCTCAATTATCTAATGTGTTAATGTCTTAGGTGAAACTTCTTATATATAGAAAATTAAAACCTAACTCTTGTCAATTTGAAATCAAATATAATTATATCTTATCTAATCAGATTTGTTATAACAAATTTATATTATATCAAAATCTAATTTAATCATATATATGTTTATTATGCAACTTTTTGTGACTAGTTTCTTTTTATATTTTAATAATTTTTTTTTATCTTTAATAGATTAAGATAGTTTTATTAAGTATACTATTTTATATAAAGTATATAACTTTTTTTAACCACTTGTAATATCATTTTTTAATAAATAAATTAATTTTATTAAATTGAAATAATTGTGTTATAGGATAAAATATATAATAGTACACTCTCAATTAAAATTAACTAAATAATTCTTTAACTAAAAAATAATCATGAAATTATCATTTTTTTCTTTACAAATTTATTTATTTGTTATAGTTTTTTAAAAGCATATTATGTTAATAAAAATGCAGAGACAGCGGAAAAGTGTGTATTTTCTCTATGTCAATTATCTTCTTAATTTAATTTAATTATATTATATTTATCTTATTTAATTATTTTCATAAATAATTTTAAGCATTTAACCTGTAAGCATACGTGGTTCTTATTGCATGCATATTATTTAAAGTTACTATTTAAAGTTACATCCGATGAAATTGAAACGATGTACTGAGACAATATTTTAAAAATTTTATGACGAACTATCTCATTATCAAAAAATTGTTAGACAATGATAGACTTGATCACGAAGAATACTATCATTAAGGATTAGAGAAGATTTTTCACTTTATATTTGTTAAAAAAAATAAAATTAAAGTTTAACTTATTACTTAGCATATAATATTAAAAAAATTATTTAAAATTCAGATTATTACTTTAAACAGATAAATTATATATTATATATTATATTTTTTTATATTATTATATAATATAATTATTATTTATATCTTAGTAACTTATTATATACATTTGATGTCTTCTGTGTTTATGTATAAAATTAGGTGCAGCTAAAATAAATTTTGGTTGAATCTATTATGGTATGATTGTCATTTTTTTTGGTTATCATACGATATAACTTCTTAAATCTTTTATATATATATATATATAATTACGTGTATACAAAAGTAATAAATTTCATTTTAAAATATAATTTTTATTAATGTCTTATGTTTATTTTATTTTAGAATATTTATTGTACTAACCTCATGTTAAATAATACTATACATTGGTCTATGATATTTAGGTGATAATAAGATTATAAACTCAGATTTATAAAAAGAAAAAATAATTTATTTATCAACAAAATATATAATTATATCATATACTAACTTTTTTAGGTTTTACTCGGTAAAGATAATTATGAATTTAAAAGAATTAATGAAAAGAAAAATTTATTTGTTTGACTAACCACGTGTATCATCCTTAATATATATATATATATATATATATATATATATAT